>Ga0209195_1000671_pt1 | contig 25145 bp, 46 predicted proteins | sample COGITO_mtgs_1004_3_FD_184788 | JGI IMG/M metagenome (GOLD analysis project Ga0209195, IMG submission 184788) | Pelagic marine microbial communities from North Sea - COGITO_mtgs_100420 (SPAdes) (version 2) | ecosystem: Environmental > Aquatic > Marine > Epipelagic ...
ATATTGCGTTATCTAGGGTTACATTTCCTTCAAAATTATGAGCTAAATTAAACTGTGACCCTGTAGTTGCTCCGTCATTTACATTGACCATGCCTTGAATAGTTACATTAGAAGTTGATGTGGTTTGAATGTAACCATCAAACAGACCATTGTTACCCCCATTGATTTTTTCAAATTCAAAACTAATTGACGGTAAAGGGTCGTAAATAGTTGTATTTTGATACGTTCTAACAGTTGAGTTATCAAAATTACCTGTTATTTTAAAAACATACTCCCTTCCAGGCAAATCCGCATAATTAATAAACCTCAATCTATCGGTTGTCCTGTCTACGTCCAATGTACCTGTAACTAACAGTCGTGTATTATCTAACGTATATTGATTGCCGTTTTTAGTAACGCCAGTCAGTCCAATCATACCACTATAATTAGTATCTGTTCCTGTTTGTGTAATAACTCCTGCTGATTCTGAAAAACTCATAATTAAACCTTTGTATTGTAAATTGCCATATTAACCTCTTGCTACTATTAAATTAGTTAAATTCGTTCCGTCAAAATCACTGTAAAAAGCATCCTGCGTTGAATCGTAAGGGTTAGGTACAAACCTATATCTAGTTACTCCGTCAAGCTCGTAGTCGTAAACATCACCACCTGATATCGCTGCGTTTAACGTAGGTTCAGAGCTCCAATTATAAACTAAATACTCCCAAGTATCAGACGGGTTACTTCCGTCACTAGAAATCCACTCAGTACCATTGTAGTACTTTAGTATATTATCAGTACTATCAAATATAATAGAGCTTGTTTCTGGTTCTACAGATATTGTGTTTGCTATATCAGGCAATACTCTGAATGTAGAATTTCTTTTTATTCTATCTACAATAGATTTATTTACAAAAGAAACGCTTTGAGTTATGTCGTGGAAATTAATAAAAGCTCTATCTACAAAATCAACCCTAGGAGAATTATCTTCTACTATGTTTGATTGTGTCATTACATCTACAACATATTCTATTGAATCGTAAGTTGAACTTTTTTCTGTAGAAACAGAATTTAAAGAAGATGATGTTGCGTTTGTTTCAAAAACATTAGCACTATTACTTGTATTACTTGAAGTTCTTATCATTGTATATTATTTTCTATTATCCCATCTTGCTTTATATCCTCTAATGTCGTAATGCACAAATGTATTATAAATTCCTAATCCTCCTTCTTGGATATATCCTAATTCTATTAAAGCCTCTATGGTTTCGTAAAGTTCTATCGGTATTAATTCTTCTACTTGCAAATCTGCTGCTTTACCTAATACATGTTGAGAATTATCCTTGCTACCTATGCTATTATTGTATTCTAAGCTCCTGTAAGCACTTGTAATGTTAATTGGATATCCTATACAGTCTCTTACTACTTGAAGAGCTATAGACAAGCTTACAACGTTCTTAAATACGTGTGGCGGCATCTGACTACCGTCATTACATTGGAACTCTTCTGATTTAAAATTTTCTGTTAAGTTCATATGAATACTTTTGTTATAATCCATTTTCCAACGCTAATAGCAACAACACCTGCTCCTGTAAAGAAAGCTATCTTTTTATCAATACTTCCTTTTAAATCGTTAAACGCTTTCTCTAGTCTATCTAGTTTTTCTATAGCACCTTCTTGATTTGTTGCTGAATTGCTCTCAAGATAACCTAGAAGTTTGTCATTAACACCTTGTTGAGCATTCATGAAGTTACTAAACGCAGCAGCATCTTCTAGCTGCCTCTTAGCTTTTAGCCTATCTTCTTTAGCTCTTTCTTCTTGTGTAATAAGAATACTGTTTAATATCTCCTTAGTTGTTTTCTCTGAGTTCATCTTTTTTGTAATCTATTATAGCAAAAAAGAAAGTTGCTATTATCATTATTATATCTGCTTTTGTAAATTGAGTTGTGTTAAAGTATAATCTATCAACAACATTAGATACCGTAAATCCTACACCTATATCCAATACAAACCTAAGAACACCTCTCTTATCTATACTTGAAGATATAAAAACAATCGAGATTACTATAGCGTATAAATTACATTTAGTATCCCACCAAGAATTTACATCATCAAAATATAAATAATCACATATCTCATAGCTAAAAGCAAATAAAATAATAGATAAAGTGTATAAAAGTATTCTTAGGTTGTTTTTCATTAACTCTTCCTGTTAGGCTTTTCTTTTTTGTCTCTATCAATAGTTTTAGCTATCCTTGATTTTGATGCCATTTTCTTTTTTACTGATGTTCCTCTTTTACTGTTAATTACTCTTGTGCTCATGTTTATCTAATTTAATTATTATAGTTTATATTTTTGGTATGAGTAAGCTCCCATCTTATGATTTCCTTCTCCTGATACTTCTGCTTCGTATTTCTTCCAACCATACGGATGGTCATAAGCAGGTTCTTCTTCTGTACCCTCGTTTGGTAGATTATGCCAAATAACATCTAGTTGGTATCTATCTGAATACTCTGCTTCTGTGTCTTCTGTAGCATCTGCAGTCTTTTCTATGATTAATCCACCTGCTATATGAAAGCAAGGGTTTTCTTCTGTTGATTGTAAACTTTCTAGCATCTCCAACGCTTTCTCGTGTGTTGGGAATATGTATTTTCCGTAGTGTTTCATTATGAAGTTATTTTTATTGATTTTATTTTCGCATCAAAACTAAGAGTATCGTTTACTTCTGCTAAAACTAAAAATTTGATATCATCTACACCAAGAGCAACACTATTTGTGGAGTTTCCAAAATCAACACCATCTATACTAGCAAAATAACTTCCTGACTTACCCCCTATTTTTAATACAAAATCCTGACTCGGAGTACTTGAAATAGCCATTGCAACTACAGAAGATACGCCTCCTATATCAAAATTAACAGACAGAGTGCCTAAAGGTTCTTTTGTTATACGAAATCTGTTTGAGGTACTTCCATCAGACAATGTTAATCTTCTTCGTGAACTAGAAGCTCCTAAATCCTTAAAAGAAAACTCCACAATAAAATCAGAACCATCAATCCACTTACTAATATCAGGTGTTTTAAACCCTGTGTCTGCTAGTCTTGTTTGTGTTGCTCCGTTTGTTGGTATGTAGGAAGTAGCTAGTGAGCCTGCTTCTAGTTGTGCGCCATAAACTAAAACACTAGCACTATCAGAAGTTCCAAAAGAACCTCTTAGACCTATTTTAAAAGTTCTTGAACCTGTGTTTGCGCCTGTTCTTTTAGTGTCTAATCTTTGCCATTCGTTAGTGGCTACAACAAAATTTCCTTGTTGGCTATCTGAATCAAAAGCAATTGTATAATCATTTGTATCTGCTGATTTTATCCATATGGAAGATGTTAATTCTTGTCCACTAGTAGCGTTGTATAATAAAATTAGTTGAGACACATCAGATGCCGTATTACCTCCGTTTAAATTAAAATCTAATTTTGTCGCATCATTTAAACCCGTTGGACTTATTGAGTTGTTAGGAGTCACGATTACGGAATCTCCTAAGCCTGATGAAGAACTATTCCACTGACTAAAATCTTCGCTATAAGTAATAATATTAGTGGCTTGTGGTTCGTTATTCAAAACACCAACACCATCAACATAAGTTACACTAGGCTCGTATGGTAAAACATCATATAATAAACCATCTTTGTTTACCGCTGTTTTGTTAGAGTTTCTATCACAGCCCATTAAAACAGCCTCCTTTACTCCTGTATCTGTATCAGTAACAGTCATAGCCATTCCGCCTTGACCTGTAGCCCATTCCCCGTTACCTAAATTTATTTCATATCCCATTATCTCTCTGTAAATAAGTTACTAATGTTTTTTACTACTTGAACCCATGAAGTCGCAGTACTATCAAAAGTAGTTACATCATCATCAACCGTATTGTTTCTTGTTTTTCCATCCATATAGTATATCATTCCGTTTAGTGAGTAATCCATAACAACCATATCCTCTACAGTAGGAGATAAGTCAGTATAGCCTACAATAACATTATCTACTTTTGCTATCTGCTCAGAACCATTTTTCAACATAGTTAGTTTCCTTAATCTCGTTATATCTGAGTAATTAAACACTAAATCAGAACTTGTTACTCCGTTGTAAACACTAAAAAATATAGAATTAGAAGAAGACCCATATCCTATTATTAGATAGTTATCTGTAGCACTCGACATCTGAGTTCTTCTAACTGTAGTTCCTTCCTCTCTTGCTTCTAACTCTAAATCCCATACACATGAATTAGCATCTACATTAATAACAGAGCCTCCGCATCTCTCAGATAATCTGTTATCTAAAATCAGTTTAGGGCAGCCATCGTCAGAGTAATCTATTCTAGGTGTGTTAATAGGCATTAGCTCAGTGCCTCCATTTGCATCTGTTCTATCAGCAGCAGCAGGTCTTGAGAATGTAAAATCCCCATTCCCGTCATCAGGAATAGCAGTATATGTTTTACCAACTTTATACGCACTTGGTATGTATGCAAATATTTTACTCATAATATCTTAGTTTAATCCGTTACTAACACAAACAATAGCCTCAACTGTACCACCGTCAACAACTACTCTGTTCTCAAATTCTATAGCCACATTACTAATACCTTTTATATTAGTGTCTCCACTCCATGATTCATCATATATAGAACCATAGCCATTTGTTGAATTAGCAGCTCCTTGACCGAATCCTATAGTGTTATTTACGTGTGCTTGACCCCATCCGTTTGTTATTGCCATTTTCTATTTTTTTAAGAAACTTTTTAAGTTTCTGTTCGTTTACTTGTTTTGGTTTGTGCTGTCTTACCTTAGATTCCATGGAGTGTATGTTACTTGTTTATCTGGGTGTATATTATCATCTGTATTGTCATAGTACTCTGGAAATCTTGACTTAGTTCCTGATGTACACATATAATCTATAAGTCTATTTGAGTAGTAGTCAGCGTAAGATTTATGTTTACTTACAATCAAATCTATTTCTTCTTTACTTACTGTCTCAGACGTTTCTATTGAGTGCTTATATATCCCTGCGTTACTTATACTATAAGATGCAAAAGCCAAGTACTCAACCATTCCAAAGTGAATCAATAATGGCTTTATATAGTCGTTTACTAGATTCTTGTAATCTCCATCTGGTATAACACCGTTACCATCAAGAATTAATGTTTCAATCTTCTCGTATAACGATGTTCCGATTAGGTTTTGTACATGAATCTCTTGAGCTATTTGTACAAACTGTAAGAATTTATTAGAGTCAACACTACCTGATAAAGAAGTGTTCTTTGTAATATCATCCCTTTTTATAAATAGTGCCTTTGCCATTATATATCTTCTTCTGTTACGCTTCCTGTTTCTTCATTACCAGCTTTCTGACCTGTTTGCTGCTCTATCTCTTCTTCTGTGATAGCATTCTCTAAATTAGTAAATTCAAGAGGCTGTAAGGTCTTAAAATATAATTCTACATCATCATATCCATTGTACTCTAGTATCTTATCAAAAGCGTCTAAAATAGTGTTCTGATAAGGTCTAATAACAATGTTATCCATAAGAGTAGATGCAGTCTGTAATTCCTCTGCGTTATTACCTAATCCTGTTTGTTCTTTAATACCAACAATCATACCCGATACAATCCTATGAGAAACCATAATTTTGTTTCTTGATTCATCAGCTAAGAATTGATATTGTTCTGCTGCATCGGATAGTATAACAGGTTCTATGCTTGCTGCTAATTCTTTGCTATCGTTAAATGCTAATATGAATTTACCACTGTTACTTGTTCCTCCAAACTTCTCTCGAATGTTCTTTTCAATAATTAGTCTATCTTCCTCAGAAGGTACACCGTTATTGAAGTTAATTAACATACTTGGAGATAAACCATTTTTTATATTACTCAAGTGGTAGTCAGCAATCTCTTCTTCTAATTCAGCATAAGGCACTCCACCTTGATATGCTACAGGAGAATAATAAAAGTACCCTGCTTTATAAGGCTTTATAAATAATATCTCTACTTGCTTTTTGTTTCCGTGACCAAATGCTGGGAATCTTTTTGGTTTGTTCTTACCTGTCTTTGTTGCTTTACTCCAATCAGGTGAATAGTAGTAACCTTTTATAACTCCATCAATAGCCTTCTCTGCTCTCAAAGTCTCTACAGGCATATGAACAAGTGGCATAATCTTACTACCACCTCTTGAGTATATTACCTGAAATGCACCACCACCAAGAGTGTAGGAGTCATTTGTACCTCTATGAACATCCTCTTTAGGAAATAATTCTTTAACTACTTTTGATAACTCAGAATCCTCACCATCAATAACAGCAAGACCTTTTCCGTATATCATCTCAACAATACCGTTTATAGAGGCATTGTTTGTGGGACTTCCGTTATATCTATCAATAAGATATTGGTAGTAATCATTATCCTCTCCGTATTCAATCCAATCCTCACCATACACCTCAGAAACCTCTGGTCTTGTGTGAGAAGCCATTTCAACAACATGAATTTTTCCTTTATCAGCTTTTAACTGCGGTTTATTTCTTCTACTCATATCTAATCTTTAACAACAACGTAACCGTTATCTGATGTTTCTGCTTGTACGTATTCTCCTTTTTGAATATCATACTTATCGTATTCTTGTTGGTCTGTACACAAGATGGTGTCTCTGTATATCACATAGTATTCGTTACCATCGTTGTATAAGTAAGTATCAACACATGATGCAGCTTCAAGAGTACCGAAATCTATATTTACTCTATCTTCAAAATCTACTATATTAGATATTACTGTCAAACTGTATCTATATGCTTCATTCATATTAAATACCGCAGTAGCAACAGTGTAACCATCTTGTTGGCTAAATGTAGCCTCAACAACCTCTGTTTCCCTTGTATTCTTGTTATATATAAGTAATCTACCTGCTGAAACATCATACCTTGGTATAAATGTTATTGTTTGTTCTCCAGAAAAAGTTGTAAGTACTTTCATATAAATAATTAACTAGACGAAATATCTATGTTTCTAAACGAAAAAAGGGAAGCCGTAGCCTCCCTCTGTTCTATTTAGTTGTTTAAACCTATGCAGGGTCTCTTTGTGTACCTGCCGTTGCAGTTCCCGAAATATCTGCTAAGAATCCACCTACATTTAATGAAGGGTCAACAAAGTTAGCGTATGCAATTTCATTACCTGTTAAGCCTAAAGTGTAGCCATTAAGGTCTCCCATTGCTCTTCCTGTTACTGCTGTTCCTTCTGTTACATCAGCACCGTTCTCTAGTCCAACAACCATTACGTTTCCTTTGTAATCTTCTACAAATACATGAGGACGACCATAAGCCATTAACTTCAATTCTTTATTATCTTCTTTAGTCAGTTTAGTAAACGTAGCGTTTAATACCTGTTCGTAGTATGTAGTACCATTCTCATTAGATGAGTTTACATTTTGAGTTAAATCAGAATTTCCTTTTACATCATATTCGTAGTATGTGAAATCTCCTGCAATCTCTGTAATCTCATCATCTGTAAGAGTAACATCACCTAAATCTCCGAAATCAACGAAGTATAATTTTCTGATACCACCAACAGCATCTTTACAAGGTTTAAGTCTACCTCCTGTTAAAATACAAGCCATATTATTTTGTGTTTAAATTAAAAAGGGTAGGCAGAACCCACCCTTTTTAATGATTATTATTAATTTATATTACTTTACTCCGTAAGTTACAATCTCTTCTGGAATACCATAGTTTACAGTAGCAGTCCATCTCATACCGATACGAACATTTTGAGATAAATCAATATCCTCCATGTCAATTACCTTCAATTCAGTTTGGTTATCCATTAAACCTGTACCGAACCATAAGTTAGAGCTTCTTGCAAAAATCATTTTGTTTGATGGAAGTCCATTAGCTACGAATAACTTGAATCCTTCAAATACTACAGGTGCAATAGTTTGGTTAGAACCTCTATCCTCAAAACCTGCTGCTCCTAATCCTGCTGCTCCAAATCCTCCTAAAGAACGAATGTAAGCTCTGTAAACGTTTTGTGGAATGTAAATATAAGCATCTTCTTTAGAAATGATAGCTTCATTAGAAGAAACTGCTAAATCAACAATCTTACCTAATTCAGCAACAACATTTGTAGAATCAATAGTAGTTCCTGTTACGTTGTTTGTTACACCTGCATCTGCTACCATAAGAGTCAATAATCCATCAAACTCTCCATCATTACTATCATCTCCTGTCCATAATATCCTTTCGTTTTCTTCTGCTACTTGTGCAATGATTCTTGCTACAAGGAAAGTTTGAAAGTCTGGAGGTAAGTTATCCCATGCGGAATACCCCATAGAGATTGCTTCCCAATCACTTCTAAAGTCTTTCTTACATAATTGCATATTTACCTGGTACTCAGAAGGCTCTAAGTATCTTTCAGTTAATACCACTGCTCCTGTTGCATCAAAATCACAAGAACCCTCAGCGATAAGACCTGTAACAGCCATTTGCTTGATAACTTCTTTGTATTTGATGTTTTGATTTACCATTACACCACCGTTTGCGATAGTGTTTGCAGATAAAAGAGCTGTAGCAATATACCCTCTTTTTCTCTCACCTGAGTAAGTAGTTGTAATTGTTGTTGTAGTTGCCATATTCTATTAGTTAAATTTATTCATTTCACCAAGCACTTTATCAATGTATTGTGTTGGTCTGTTGTGTCCGTAACTTCTTCCTTGTGGTGCTTTATCTTCTGACTCTGGTGAGTGTACGATTGCATCCGTTGCAGGTTGTGCTGATAACTCAGCTACCTCTTTTGATAATTCAGCTTTTTCAGATTTCATTGCTTCCATAGCATCTTTTAAAACACTTGTAAGTTCTGTTTGAAATTTAGCAAACTCTTCTTTTGTAATGTAAGAAGGCTCTTCTGCTGATAATTCTGTCTGTACAGGCTCTTCTACAATAGTAGCCTCTTCTTTTGGTGCTGCTTCTACAGTTTCCTCAACAGTATCTTCTGCTGACAATTCCGTTTCAACAACAACATCTTCTGCTTTCGCTTCGCTTCCTGTAAGTCCTGACAAAAATGCCTTGAACTGAGATAAAGCGTCTTTTGCTTCAACTTGTTTATCCATGAAAATATTTTATTGATTAATATATAAATAATTAACTAGAGCTAGTTACCTGTTCCATTTTCGGCTATCCTAGTAGTCGTTCTAACGCTCTGTTTACGTGTTATAAGGCTATCCCCTTGGTCTTCTAATACTCCTATCCCTTGGTTAATAGTTTCGCCGTTACAGCACTTCCTAGAGTATCTTCCATCCTTGCAAAGACAAGCTCTTTTTCCTGATATTGGTGATGTGCTTTTCATTATAGTTGTTTTAATGCGTTGTCTACCTCTTCTTCAATAGCTTTTAATAATGCCATATCAGAGATTTCTGTTTTTTCTCCACTAAACATTCCTTCAATAGAAAACCCTTTAACATCTCCTGTTTTAGCCATTTCCCATGTTTTATCATCTGTTATTTTCATTGATACCATCCATGTTCCAACAGGGTGATTAAGACCAAACTTTCTTGATTTGTCATGCACTTCATCTTCTATAATCCAAGACTCTGTTACCGTATTACCCGATAAAGAAACTTCATGCTCTAGTGTAGAATTGTTTTGATTTCCTTTTTCTAGAAATATCTGCGAAGCTCTGCTTACAGTTTCCTTTGGGAATCTAATATTGTAATAACTACCATCTTCTTTCTTTCTTAAAATCTTCTTGTCTGGTATTAAAACAGCTCCCATAAAGATTCTTCTATCTTCATCAATAGCCGTTAATTTAACCTCTTCTTCTTTTGATAATGCAACCGCCTCTGCTTCTATTGCAGGTGTATCTGTTAATGATATTGCACTTACAATACCACTCCAATCTGTTGATTCATCAATTACCATGTCTATAGTCTCCATAATCTTAATTTTATAATTCTGCGTTATTTCTATTGTTTCTTATTAATGCTTCTTTTGTCATAACATCTGTTACTGATACGTATGCTTTTACAGGTTCTTTTTCTGTACTCCCTATAGCATCTGCTAGTTGATTAACCCCTGTGCTACCAACTATATTAAAGTCTGGTGGTTGTACTGTTTGAGAGCCACTTCCCGAGCTATCACTACCCCCTGTGCTTATGGAATCAACTCCCGATATAGCACCTGCTGTAATTGCCGCAATACTTAATCCTGCTCCAATTTTCGTGTTCGCTACTCCTTTTCTGTATAAAGCTGTATTTGCTTTTATCTCCAAGCCAGCAGGTATAGAACCTCCGGGTATCGCTGCGTATTTAGCTATGATTTGCTGGTTAGCTGCTGCTGTTGCTGCTGTAGAGACACCAATGCTCTTTGCTGCTGCTGTTACAACACCTCCTATAGCTGCTGCTTTCTCTGTTATTAAAGCTGCTTTTTGCCACTCCTTATTCTTGTTTGTAATAGCTCCTAGTATAGACGAAAGACCTGACAAATAACTTACGTATTCGTTATTTACCCTTTGTTTTTCTTCTGCTGCTAATCTCTCTTGTTCAAGATTGAATTGAATCATTTGGTTATTAGCATCGTAGTATGCTTGTTCTGCTTGTGAACGCTCAAGAGTGCCTTTTTCAGTGGCTTCTAATAATCTATTTTGATAATCAATTTCATTTTGTATTCTTTGATTTTGAGCATCTACAAAGCCTTGATTAAAACCTAAAACACCTTCACTTCCTCTGTCGATACCCTTTAAAGCTTCTGCTCTATCTCTAGCTTCTTGTTCTGCTCTTGCTCTTTCTCCTTCTTTTCTTCTTAGCAGGTTAATTTCAGAATCGTAAACAGCTTCTATATTAGCCAACACTATTTTAGAATCTTCTTTAGCTTTATTTATAGAATCTTCTGATGATTTTATAGCGTCTAATTTTTGCTTATCAGATAAACCCTTAGTCTTTATAAACTCCTTTAGTCTAAGTTTCTCGGTTTCCTCAAAGTTATTTAGCTTTATCTCTAAATCATTCTTTGAAAACTCTGCTTTCTCTCTTATTAATTCTTCATCTGTTTTTACTTCTGCTTTTAAAGAATCTTGCCTAAACTTCTCAGCTAATGTTTGTAAATTTAGTAACCTGCTTCTAAAACCTCTCTTTACTCCGTCAGAGCTACTATCGCCACCTATACCAGAAGCATCAAAATACTTCTCATAAGACTTGGCTATCTTTTCAGCTGCTTTTATCTCTTTTTCAGAGCTTTTTTCTATCTGATTTATTTCATTATTTCTTAATCTTATCGCTTGTTTTGATATTTCTTCTCTTGTAGTGTACCCGTCTTTTATTATAGCGTTAACTTGATTTGTTGTTAGCGCTGTCATAGCACCAAGCTCTCTTATCTTGTCAATCTCTTCCTGTATAGGGGCAATTTTCAAATCCCTCTGAGACTCTAAGTCTATTAATTTCCCCTGAGCCTCTTGGAACTTCTGAACAGCTGCTTCTGATTTAGCTCTTTGTTTAAGTAGTCTTATGTAGTCTTTCTCAGCCTCTACCTGTTCTTTTGTTCTTTCTGTGTTCTCGTATAGGTTGGTGTTAAATTCTGGATATTCTTCATTAAGTTTCTTTATAATCTCTAGCTTTTCAGACTGCTCTGTAGCCTCGTCATTAAGTAAAGATATATATACCTTGAATTTACCAACAGAATTACCTGCTATATTAGCAGCCTCTTTCATTAACTCTATATTTGTTTTAAGAGCATCGTTTACAGAGAATAATCCAGACAACCATTTCTGAAACCATTCTGCTTGTACAATACCTAAAACAACCTGTATAGCCGTCATAAGACCTATAATTCCCTTCATCGATTGAAATATCTGATTAAGAGAGTCTTTTATCGTACCACCTGCCTTTACTGTATTAGCTTGTAATTGCCCAAATAAAGTTACAATCTGAGAGATGTTGTTACCCATACCTCTAATACCATAAGCTGAATCTGATGCTGTTCTACCAAATTCTGTAACAATAGCTCCTGTAAGACCAGAAGTTGTTTTAAACTTCTGCATTTTATCATTGGTGTTTTCAGTAGCATTTGCAGCATCTACTTGTTCTTTAGCGTATTGATTTAATTCATAATTAGCTCTTTTTGTTTGCTCGGCAACAATAGCTAATTTTTTTGCTTCGTCTGATTGTGCAAAAGCTAGCTTTTTTGTTTGCTTTTCAAGAAGCGTTTCGTCTTTTGTTAGTTTTTTTACCTGAGCCTGAAAAAGTTTAATTTGCTCGTCTTCTAACTCCTTATTTAATTTCTCTTGTTGTTTAGCTGCTGCTGCGGACTGTTTTTCCCATAAAGCGTAATCTGCATTTAAATTTTTTAATCCGTCATTTGTTTTTCCTATCTGAGCAACAGACTCCTTCATTATTCCTGTCCATGTCTTAGATAAGTCATTTACGTCTTTAAGGTCGTTTTTTCTTTTTTCTAGGTTTTTTGTAGCCTTATCATTTACTACTTCTAGTTTAGCATCTGTTCTCTCTGTGTCTTTCTTTATTTTTAGACGCTCTTTCTCTACAGCAGTAAGCTCTTTTACTTCTTTAGTTGTTTTTTCTAGTGCTGAGCCTTTCTGTTCTACGTTTATTTCTACTAATACTTTCTTAGTTGCCATATCCTAATCTTTTTCCTTGCTCGTAAGCGTGTTTTAAATCTTTTGGTACTTGGTATTTACCTTTTGCTATTTCTATGTTCTCAGAGAATCCGTAGTACTTACCGTTATCAAGGAGATGTAATATTGTTTTTATCATGGACAGTTTGTTTTAGTTACTATTAATCCTGATGAATTTGTTTCTATTATATCGTGAGTGTATCCTTCTAGTTTTCGAATTAATGTGTAATTTAAATGGATAAGCTCACTTCCTGTATATCTGTAAACGTATTCAGACTCCGATATAGCTATATTTTCAAATGGTCTTTTATACCATGTATTATTGCAAGGGTCAGGCTCCGAATTAAACGTAATGTCTGCTACATAGCTAGTAAACAACTCAGTATCTCCATCTTTGTTAATTTCGTAGAATTGGTTATTCTGTAACTCAGGTAGCTCTACACTCTTTGAAATCAATACAATTTCTGATTTACCCGTTGTTAGGTTGTTTTTTATACTATTTATAAAATATTTTTTAGAGTTTACAATAACAGTATCATTTAGTTTTATTCTATGTACGTCTTTTAAAGAAGGATAGCATGTATAAGAAACCACTCTTGATAATTGATTATAAAGGTTAAGTATTTGGTTTTGGTAAAAATTAGTAAAAAGCGAGTTTTTGACTAATTGTGTATATGGATTTACTGTAGCAGGTAAAAAAGGCTCTATTTCTTCACCGAAACCTATAGAACTCCACCTTCCTTTTTCATCGTAGTAAACTCCCATAGGAGGGTGCCTGGAGGAGCTTAAAAAAGCAGTAGAAGAGCCATCAGTAATCCATCCAGAAGGAACGGTACTTGTATTTGTTGATGTAAACAATAAAGAGCTTATTTCTACAGGCGAAAAAGAATCAGAGACAGCATAACCCCAACAAATAGCTGTTTGATTATCGTTTTCACTCATCATAGCTTCTGACAATATTCTACTAAAAGGTAAGTCAACTTTATAACTGCCTCCGTCAAAAGAAGATGTTTCGTCAGATTTAAAATCAAGATTACCGTATCCTGTATTAGTCAGTTCATTTCTTTTTATAGTAAAAACATCTTTAGGGTCTTTGTATTTAAAGTTTATTTCGCTATATATATCAGCTCTTGATATTTTATGAGAAGAACTATCTATACAGTAAGATAAATCAACTTCTTTTCCAGAAGAATAAAAATCATCGTATGGTTTAGCTATTATCACACCATCCTCTACATAAGCTACTATGTTAAACATTTTAAATATCCCTTTCAAGAAGTCTATGCACTTTATTTTTGGTGTCATAGAATTTCTTATGTCAAGACCATTTGAAAGTGTTTGTGTAGCTGTTCTTGAGTATAAACCAGTTTCATAACTTATATCTCCAGCTCTTAAATTATAAGTCTTTGATTTTAGTGATAAATCAGTTGTAAAGTTTTGAATACCTGCTTTTGTAGTTAGTATTATTTTAGGTTTTATAGAAAAAGTACCTAGTCTTATTGCCTCTACCCTAGCATCAAAACTAAAGCTACCAGATAAGTTTATTTCTTCTAAATATACTTGAGACGTTTCATCGTTTATTATTTTTAATGAATAACTACCGCTACCCGTTACTAAAATATCGCCACGCATATACACATCTATTCTGTATGTGTCTCCATTGCTCTTAGGGTACTGCCTGTAAACTTCAAAAGTATCTAGGTTTCCTGTTCTTATTTCTACTCCAGAAGAGTATGAAAAATCACTTAGAAATAACTCTTTGTTTGATTCCTCTATTTTAGAATCAAGACCACCACTCTCCCTTGACATCATCATGTAAAGCATTTCAAAAGACTTATTATCTTCTCTTATAAAATCATTTGAAAACTGAATTCCGTATCTGCTCTCTATAGCTCTTATTATTCTTATAGCCCTTATAGCTGGCTTTAAATCAGTATAAAGTATGTTATGGTAATCATCTATAACAGCAGGGTTCAACATAGCTACGTTTCTTACATTAGCTATATCGGGAGACGAATCAGAACTATCGAAATAGTATCTGTTTTTTGTGTGGCTTATAAAAGGATATATTAAATCTGGTACTTCATTGTAATCTGCTGTCTGCATACCTGTTGGGTTTCCATCTGCATCAAATACTAGCAAAGCACCATAATCAGCGTATCTAGCTACATTAATCAAACTAAGAGAGTGATTAAAAGCATCAAGGTAAGGCAAGGAATCTAATTCATCATCTCCTAATATAGATTTTAAAGACACTATATTCCCAAAGAATGTAATCTCATAATTATCTGCATAACCATCCTTCATGCCTACATCAGTAAGTCTTATCTGACCTTCTTTCCAGTCAGCACCATTTAACTTTAATACACAGTCGTATCTAAATCTAGCATCAAAGCCATCTACTATATCTTGGTTGTAATAATGCTCAAAATATCTGTTATTATTCTTTGAAGCAGGTATCTTAAAGGATTGAGTGTAATCAGCAAGAATCTTAGATACGTCTTTAAAGTCTTTTATGTTATGAGTTATTTCTATAGGCTCATCGTCAAACAAATCTAATTCAGTGTATTTAATATACGAAAATCTATCTGAAACCTGTATATCATATGTTTCGCTAGACGAATTGAATATTTGAGTCTCCATGATAACAAAAAAAGAACTTTCTATCCCTGTAACGACCGTAGAAACACCTGTGTTATTATTTACAATAATAGAACCTTCTGAAACATTATAATCGGAAGGCGTAAATCCATTTGTTTCAACATAAGGGAAAGATGGGTTTCCTTGGAAGTTACCAAAAGACGTGATAGTATTCTTTTTAAAACCACTCTTTTTACCCGCAAATATCTGTAATACTGCCATTATCTTCTGCTGTTTATCTTATCAAATGCAAACTCAACATCTATTGAGTAATTTATTAATTTGTCGTTTACATTGTTTTTAAACGTTAGATTTAATGTTTTAACGTTTATAGGCAATGTTTGGTCGTTGTACTCTATGTAAACCTGTTCTGACAAGGATAACTGTGTAAACACCTCGTTATAGCTCTCTGGATAGAATCCTGTGTTTAATTTCAATGATTCCGTACCGTTTTTCCTGTATATCTTCTTCTGATGGTCGCTTATATTGTAACTACCTTGTGTAATTACATTAGATTTATAAGTCTCGGATTTTGTGTTTAACGATAAATCAGACCTTTTAAAGAACCATAAGTCTTGCCATGCACCGAATTTATTCTTAAAAGTAACTTTATATGTAGTATATTTACATTCTTCAATCTCTTTTACCCGTATTAGCTCTTCTAAGCCATTATAAGACACTTTTACATAGTCTACGTCCAATGAACTGTAATAATCGCTGTAAACAGCCTTTATGCAGCTATTAGCCTCTACAATACCTCCATCAAGTTCTACTCTTGACCTAAACATACCATAATCACCAACAGAATTAGAAGAATACTGTATAATGCTATCAGAATTATCTATAGCTGTTAGTGTTTCTGTAAACTCAATGATTCCTTTACTGTAATAATCCAATGTTACATCGTAGGTGTTTGCGTCTATTGGTATATTTATAGTGTCAAGGTCGTTTGCTATGATAGTATCATTTGATTGCATTACAACCTTGTCTAGTTGTGCGTTTGCACCATCAGTAGCATAAGGAAAACCCTCATAAGCTATTAAATCTACTGTATCTCCTGCTACATCACTACCATTTACTGTGTTTGTAGTCTCGTATCTTACCCATACGTTATTAGATTCATAGTCTCCATTGAAGTTATCTTCTATAAAACCATCTATAATCTCTGATATTTCAAACGTTACACTCTCGTTTATTGCTGTTGAAAACAACTTTTGTGTTGGTGTTGAAGGTACAGGAGTGGATGTTCCTGTGTATATGTACAAATCCATAGAAACTCCTTCCAAAAGAGATTCTGAGTGGTAAACATAGTATGGTGCTTTAGTGTTTATTTTCATATTTTAATATCTAATACGTATTTTTCTCCTTTCTTTGTTAGCCCTGCATCTTCAAGTATATCCTCCATTGAATCAACAACATCATCCGCTACAGATTCCTCTATTCCTGTTAGTTTATCATAACTATTTTCTACAAGGTCTGTTAAGAAAGCTGTTCTATGAATACCATTAAACACTAATGATTTCTGTATCAACCTTGCTAATGATTTTTGCCTTGACGCTGTTACTTTTTCAAACCCCCCTCTAGGATTCTTGAATTTTACAGGCTTTGTTTTAACCCATCTTAATATATCTGTAAGAGTAGCTTTTGTTGATTGAGTTCCTTCGTCTACATCTTCTAAGTATGAATTACCTTCTACATCAAAACCATTATCGGTACTTACTTTCTTTAGACTAGAAATACCTTTTCCAGAAGCATTTATTTGAGTTGTTCTAGTTCCTGTTGCGTAATCTCTTTTTCTTTTCCTTAGAATCTCTTCTTTTGTGTAACCTATTAGCTCGTCTGTGTAATTAGACAAGAAAAGCATAGTATTCTTTGTTTGTATGTCTTTTATAGTAGCCATTAAAAAACAGATATATCATCGTTAGGTACATCAACTGTTAGTGTCATAACCCATCCAACAAGTAAGTTCTCAAATCTTTGCTCAAACGGTGTTGCTGATACTGTGAAATTTTCTGATAATTGAAAGTTATCATTGTTTAACTCACCTCTTTTTAAAGAACTCTGCAATAGATTGAGAACAGATAACTGAGTATTGTATATATCTTGCAAGTTATCCGCACCATGAAATACATTATTCTCGTCCTTTTCATTCTCTTTTGTATTGTCAAGTATGTCTGCAACTACTACAGCAACTGTGTATCTATTAAAACGCTCTTCAAACTCTATGTTAGTTACATCTATATTAGCAAGAGGAAATATAGTTTCCTTTGATAAATCTACCTTGTAAATATCTCCTTCATGTACTGTATTTGTACTTGGTGTGTTCTGTAAGAAGTTCTTTAAGGCATCAAGTAGTTGATAATACTGTTTCATTAGAATTTACTTTTTATTTGTTTAGCTTCTAGCTTTAATTTTTCTTTTTCAAACGTTAGGAACGTTAACGCTTGCAGTAATGGTAAGGATGTTGCTTCATCAAACTTGAGTGCATCTCCTCCAGCGAGAGTATATATTGATTGATACCATCCCCACTTTGCTCCAAAATTTTCTTCTGCTGTGTATCCTGTTCCTTCTTCATCTCCCCCTCCAAATAAATCAGGGTAATCTGAGATAATTCCATCCCTAAATCGCAAAAAAAAACCTTAGCAGATAATACCGCATCAAGAGGTGCATTAAGCATAACTAATGACTTCTCGTCAGTTGGGTTGTAATCTTCTATCTCATATTGCTTTACTCCTGCTGCTGTTCTTGTCCTTGTTATAGGTCTATATAAAGCTGCCATAGAAATATTAAAATTATCCCAACTAACTAAACTTGCTTCTATGTCCACGTAAGCACCTGTCTTTATTTCTTGTATGTTAGGTTCAAATCCATACTCTACACCGTCAATAACAAACCTCTTTACAAGCCCATTTGTTTCTTTACTAAATGTCTCTTCTAATACTCCTAGTATCTTATGAAATTCTGTAGCTTTAATTTTTGCTATATCTGTTAAAGAAACGCCACAAAACACCTCTATCAAGGCTCTATTAAGAAAATCCTCTTTATCTTCTTCATCCTTTGTAGCCTCAACTATCTTGACCCATTCTTGGTATTGCTCTAGCTTTATATCTGATAGTTCTGTTGGAACTGATATCTCTAATGTATCTGCCATTATATAATTAACTTGATTTATTTTTACTGTACGCTATATAAAAATGTTTCTATCTCGTGGTTTAATTTAGGTATATCATTTATATCAACTTTATACCCTATAGAATCTAAATACATTGCTAAATGATAATGATTCTCTACTCCTAATTCTTTCATTAGTTCTTTCATATTATTCTCTTTTATCATAAAAATATTCGTATAACTCCCATGTCTTATTTCTAACACCATCTTTACTGTATATATTGTCTGATGGAATAACCTTGCCTTTGTAACTAACCTCCATCTTATAAGATTTCTTGTTTAATGGTATTGGATAAATGTATATATTCTCTTTAAAACAATAAGATTGTGCTAAGTGTGGTTTGTGTTGTAAGTGATTTGTCATAATTTTATCTTTCTTGTTAGTGCATCTCCTAATACAGTTATTATTGCAAAAGGGATAGTTAAAGATAATGAAAATCCAACAATACCAACAACAAGCTTTATATCTTTATTGCCTATAAACTCCGTAGCATAAACTGTTAACGACAGTAATCCGGATGCTATCAAACCATATGACAATAAACAAATTAACGTTGAGCCTAAAAATTTTAAATCATTCATAAATACCTTTAAAATCTTATTTCTAATACCCATAAACTTTATTATATTTTATTATTACTTTATTCTTTATGTCAGTTGCAGTATCATTATTAAAATATTCATACAAAGCATCTATGTTAAATATATCTACTCTTACTTCCATTCTTAACAACTCTCCTGTAGTATATCCTAATCTTTCTATAAATGATTCTGTATTAAAATATTCTAACATACTTCTTTCATTATCTATAAAATATATTTCTATATCATATAAAGGAAATACTATTTCATCATGTACTTCTGTAATGTTTATTTTCATGTTGATGCAAGCATTACCACGTCGTGGATTATTTTATTAATGAAAAACAACTTATTTAAGTTCCTTATAAGACCAAGTTAGTGAAAGCATATTTAAAACAATACATTTAAATGTTAAAGTTTTGTTAAAGTTTTATATCCCGTAGGGTAATACGTAGTATCATGTACCTATTTATCTCATATTATTATTATATGTACCTATTATCTATATTTCTTTACATATACCTATTAAATTGAAGAGGTAGGTAAACCTTACCACTACGTGGGTATTGAATTGAAATTTAAAATATTGCGTATCGAGATACTAGATATGACAGTTGGAGAATTGTATGTAATTGTAGAGTGGAGTAATATAGCCAATTTTTTCAAAAAACACCCAGAGTACCCCCTCCACTACCACAAACACACACAGTTGCATTGTAATGGCTTCGCTACCTACTGACGTAGGATATAGAGCATAAAAAAACCATGCTGTTAACATGGCTTGTATTGGATTTGGTTATGTTATAAGTCTATTTTCCTTTCTCTTGCTATCTTGCATAATTCAGAATGAATCAAACTATCTATATCAGTAGTGCAATAATCCTTCCCTGTTAATTGATTTGTTTCATGCGGTGCGATATACATGCGATTCTGCAAATCTTTTAATTCTTCAACTGTTTCAATCGTTATCTCAATTTTAAACGGTTTAAATCCTTTATTCTCAACTTCTTTTACTTCTACTTTCATTTTAATTAATTTTAAATTGTTAATATTCAGTTACTTGACTATGTTACCATCTAACGATGGATTAATTTATTTGTACTATTTTATTAGTTATTATTTAATATAATGCAATGAAACATTAATTTAGTACACTACATTCGTACATGTATATTTCTTCATGCATCTCTTCACTTATATAAGATACAACCCCTGAATTGTTATTAAAATCCTCTTTGGTGTAAAATATTAAAACCTCTTTGCTATAAGATTCAAGGCTTTCAGGATTAAATGATATAAATGCGTACGGAATAATATCAGTATATTTCTCTAATAACTCGTCCTTTACATCTAGCTTAAATAATAATTGTTTTACTTTGTTTAAAATTGTTGATACTTGTATATTCATTTTGTTATGTTTTTTAGTTCTTTCAATATTTTTTTATCGTATTCTAAAATAGCACAGTATATAACATCTATTTTTTTATCTAATAATTCAGATAGATATTGTTGTTCTTTTTCATCTATGATACCGTACATATAAGCATCTAAACTAAGCTCCTGATGCTTGGTGAAATCATCTAAAAATATAGATGCTTTTTTTCTTTCTACTGAGTTAGTAACATTCATAACTTTTAATTTAATTGGTTAGAAATTGCACCCGTTAATACTAGGATACTAAACACAATACAAAACCCTATATTAAACGCTTTTAACGTGTTATTAATTATTTTCTGTCCTTTCTTATATTCTTCATATTGAGGAGGTGTAAATACTTCAATACGTCCGTTGATGTTTACTGTGATTAATCCTGTTTTTAGTTTTTTTACTGTTTGCATGGTTATATGTTTTTATAGGTTATCAATAAATTCTTGTATTTCATTCGCTACTTCATCCCATTCATAACGTTCGTTTTCTGACTTCAACAATGAAGCAAGAACCTCACTATTTACATTAGAAAAATCGAATCCCATTTCATTGGCTAGTCCAATTGACTCTGACAAACTAACATCGTTTTCCCTTAAATAATCGATAGCAGAACCATAATTAATAACTTCAAAATAAAACCCACTATTATCTGAAATAAGTTCGTTAATATCGTCCGTATTATCCCATTCATTACCCTCCAAGTAGTATCTAAAATCAACATCACCACTATAGATAGTTTCAATAAAATCTAATACCTTTTCTTGTTTTGTAGTTTTCATAATATAATATTTTAAAGTTTATAATTGTTTAGATAATACCACCGCAATTAGCATGATAAATACAAATGTTAATAATACGGCTTGTCTAAGTTTTTTGTCTTCTTGTCTTGTCATAATGTTTTTGTTTTTGATTACATGACAAATATACAACCTTTTTACAATATACCAACTATAAAAAAGAAAAAAGCATAAAATATCATATCTATTAACATTTGTTAACAAACACAATATTCTAAACTTTTAGTAATATGAACGCACACGAATATAAAAATATATCACATACGAAAGAAATTTAACATTTTTTTTCTTAGGTATGGCAAATCCAATAACCCGAATCTATCAACAATCCAGCCAAAACATCTACCCATTGAATTGCATAGTATACCCATTGAATTGCATAGTAACTATTCTTGCCAATCTACTTTGTTATCTTCTTTACATTCATCACATACTCCACCATGATATACATGGTTTACATTGCATACTGTACATAATTCATATTCATCTGCTGGATTACTCATAACTCTACTTTTAATTCGTTTATAATTCCTTGTTCTAATTCTTTTAACTTATTTATAACATATCTGTTGTGGTCATCACATACTTCAAAAAACTTTAAAAGGTCTTGTACTCGCTCTAAGTTACTCATATTGTCTTATTTCTCGTTGAACTACATTCCAATACATAGAGGCTTCTCTAACACCGTTAGCACTCAAAGACTTAATTATCTCCTGTGCACAGGCTAGTGCCATCTCTTTGCTTCCAAAGATTTCTATCAACCCTACTGCTCTTTGTTTAGGCGTATCTCTTATCATAATCCTGCTTTTTGTGATTCTTTATAGTATTTGTGAATTTCTTTTGGTTCTTCAATACCTTTTTCAGTAGTTGAGAATCCTGTAATTGGATTAATGTGGTAATTCCAAAAATCTCTTGGGAATTCTTTACCATTCCAAATCTTTAATTGATTTTTATATGCCATAATATTTGTTTTTAATTATACTGCAATATACAACTTTTTAATAAACCACCAACTATATTTTAATAAAAATTCCATAATTTATATAAGCAGGTGATATATTTACTTGTATTCCCATGTTTTTATACACTTTAACCCTTGTGGTAATCAATACTATAGGTAATATATTATTATCTTTAAAAAACTTAGGATATTCTACATCAGGGTAAAAGTAATAGAATAATTCATATCCATCTGATAATCCTGTTGATATAGATACATCAAATTTATTATACTCTTTCTTTAAGCCTATTGTAAATAACCTAGAAGAGTCTCCAAAAGAGTTCCTGATAAACCCTACAGAAGCAATCAAATGCTTCCTCTCATATGATATTATCAATCCCTTGTCACCTCCTTCATTATCTGCATATAGCCAAGCATAATCCCTTGCAAAGTGATGAGTTCCCAAAGGAAAGTAAAAACTTACTTGACTATAAGAAGAAACTGAAATCAGTAAAATTATTAGTATTCTCATGGCTTGCTATTTCTTTTAGTATTCTGTTACATTCTGTGTTAAGAGTCTCTTGTTTTATTAACTCTATGTTCTCATTAAATTTAGATAGTGGTATAAACTTACCGTTAATATAAGCTCCAAAACTTCTTTTCTTTTCAGTTATCTTAACTAATCTACCTGTCTTTGTGTTTACTATCATGTTCTTACACTCTGTTAACTCGTAGTTATGAGCCTTTTTAAATCTGTATTTAGTGGCTATTTCTATCATGTTTATTGTGTTTTTGCCGTGGTAAATGTTTGTTTATTCCTTGTTATCTACAATTTACCCTTACAGTAGGCTATTAATGCAGTTTCAAGCAAATTATTAAAGCTTCTGTTTTCTATTTTGGCTACTGCCTTAGAATCTTTTAAAATCTTTTCTTCAACTCTGGCACTTATTGGTTGTTTAGGCATTTTTAAAGTAGTTTAGTATTTCTTGGTACTCCTCAATTTCTTTAGAAGATTTAACCATTAAGTTTTCTAATTCTTGCTTTCTTTGTAGCATTTCAATTTCTTTTGTACTATTTGCTGTTTTCATAATATGTATATTTTAAGTATATACAAATGTAATACAATTATATTTAATAACCAAAAGATTTTAAAAGATTCTTAAACGGGTAAACAATAGATAACAGCACATATAATTTATTTGCAATCACTCAAACTCAATAAACAAACAAATTATATGTACATCCGTTGTAGTGCATTAAGACCAAAACTTCCACCATATTTTTCTTTTTTTTGGTTTAAATTTATCTAATGCTTTTTTTAATTCATCAGACTTAAACTCAATCCACCAATTACCATTTTCATCAGTATATGTTTTTGTGGGTTTTATTTCCATAATAAAATAACGCACCACAACAATGTATAAAAATAATAGCCTGTTGTAGTGTCTTTTTAGTGGCTATTACTTACTTATTAATTATTTGTTTAATTCAATCTTTACGCTTATTTACGGCTACTATTCTTATACTAGACCGTTAGCATTAATAGTTTTATTTATTAAGTCTTATATAAACAATCCAAGGCAAGCCAATAGCCATCAATATACTTTGTGATACAACTAATACTATAGTACTTTTTTGCCAATTAAGTATATTAAAGTCATTTAATATTAAAGAGCTTCCTACATACCAATACATAAAACCACATAATGCTAACAAAGTATATAATGTATAGCTTCTAAGTCTTTTAAATCGTTTCATTTATTTATCTATTTAAGTTATTAATTAATTCAAAGTTTAAGCGTTTTAGGTCGCTACACACCATATACAAACCGTTGGCAGTAATTAGGTGTATCTAGCGTGTCCTTGGTATAAATCCCAAGCAAAGTGCTTTTTTGCTTCATCTACTGCACAATCCATTGTTTTATAATACCAAGGTTGGTTATCTATTCCAGAAACAGCTTCAATGTGTTTCCAATATTTTCTCCCATACCAAGTTTTTACTTGTCTTTCAACAACCCAACCTTTACTGTATTTTTGTACCCTAACTTTAGGCATATTTACTAAATGCATAATCAAAAAATAACTACTGCCAACACTATATAAAAATAATAGCTAAGGCAGTGTTTTAGTCTATCATTATTCCTTGTTTGTGATAGTCAAATTGTCTTGTCTATCATTTTTGTATGTCAAACGCTACTATTCTTATATTTTAACGTTAGCACACATAACAATGAACTACACCGTGTAAATCATCAATTAGTACATCACCGCATTTAGTACAGCATAATTGGTCATATCCAAAATCGTACTCTCTTCTCATTTCTTCTATTGTTTGCACCTTACCACATTCGCACAAGTAACGTGTGCTAACAACAGGTATAGTGCATTGTTCTTTCTTTTTTGTTGCCATTATTTCTAATTTTTAAGTTATTTAATATTTATTAAGGTTGGTGTTCAACGCACCATACCCAAAACGTTGTAAACAATGTTTACTTACTCAAGTTCTATTTCATTAATTTCGTCAATATTACTTTCTGTTAAACCATCTTTAGCTAAAAACTTAAGAGCTTGTTCTTTATTTTTAAATACACCTTTAAATGTTTGGTCTCCATAATTATCTCGTTCTGTAACCACGTAAACACAATTCACAACATCGGTTAAAGTTAATTGCTTTAAATCGCTTATTTGCTTTCTCATTGCATTAAAAACTTCATTGTGTACTCCAAATTCTCCCCAAGTTTTAATAATTTCTTCTTGTAATTTATCTTCGTTAAAAATCATATTTTATTATTTATTTAATTCTATTAATATTCCATGCAACTAACCTTAACCAAATACGTTATATGCAAATGGCTACCTGCGTGGTTTAAACGTAATTCCATCAAGCATTTTAATTTTCGTTTCACCTTTATAACCTCGTTTTAAAAAATAAACAGCCGAAGGAAACCCAAATGGAAAACCTGC
>Ga0209195_1000690_pt1 | contig 24884 bp, 24 predicted proteins | sample COGITO_mtgs_1004_3_FD_184788 | JGI IMG/M metagenome (GOLD analysis project Ga0209195, IMG submission 184788) | Pelagic marine microbial communities from North Sea - COGITO_mtgs_100420 (SPAdes) (version 2) | ecosystem: Environmental > Aquatic > Marine > Epipelagic ...
ATTACGAAATAGTATTACTTACTGGTATTGCCAATCCAACACCATTGGTTTCATTTTTAAAAGCAAAGGATAATAAAGTTTATCACTTAAAATATTCAGACCATCATCAATTTACTGCAAAAGAAATAGATGTTATTACAGCAAAGTATTCTTCAATAACCTCAGACAAGAAAATACTTTTAACCACTGAAAAAGATTATATGAGATTATCTGACAAGATTTCTTCATTAAGTTATCTAAAGATGTCTACAAATTTTGAAGAGAATGATTACTTTGATACTTTAATCAGATCTTTTTTAAAAAAGCACCAATTTTAAGGTCTTTTTACGGTGTTCTAGCATTCAGATGAAATAAAAATTATGGGCTACCCATCTTCTTCCTACTTCTGATTTTTAGGAAATTCAGCCATGACAGTTGTCCCTTTTTTTATGTCTTTCCAGTGTTTTTCTTCAAATTTTAATCCAATGACTCCACAGGTACTAACATGAGTTATTGGCTTGCTCCCATATTTATTTACAAAAGTATTGATTCCATGGTCATGACTAAAAATAATAGCTGAATCAAAACTGTTATCAAGAGCTTTTACAGTTTTTACTAAATAACCATCACTAAAGCTGTACAATTCTTTTTTAATTTTAAGATTTGAAAAAGGGTAATTAAAGTTTTGACAAAAAATAACGCTCGTATGGAGTGCTCTGTTGGCAACACTAGAAATAAAGACATCGGGCTTTTTAATTTTCTTAGATAAAAATTTAGACATTAAATGAGCATCTTTAATGCCTCTTTTTTTCAAGGGCCTGTCGATGTCTTCTATATTTGTATAGTCCCATGAGGATTTAGCATGTCTAACAATGTATAATGTTTTCAAACAATTCTATTTTAGAATAGTAAATATAAAAATTAAGGTTCCAATCTTTCAATTTTCCACGAAAAATCTTCTTTTAACGTGTAAAGAATTCTGTCATGCATTCTATTGGGTCTACCTTGCCAAAATTCAATAGATATTGGTTTTACCATGAAACCACCCCAATGAGGAGGTCTTGTGATTTCTTTTCCTTCAAATTTTTCTTCAAACTTTTGAAGATTCTTCTCTAAAATATCTCTGGATTCTACAACCGTACTTTGGTTAGAGGCCCAAGCACCAAGTTTACTTCCTGTTGGTCTGGATTCAAAATATCCATCTGATAAATTTTCCGGTAATTTTTCAGCTTTGCCTTTTATGATAATTTGTTGTTCTAGAGCTGGCCAAAAAAATGATAAACAGACTTGATTGTTTTCTTGAATAGCTTTTCCTTTTTCAGAATTATAATTAGTGTAAAAAATAAAACCCTCCCATGTGTATTTCTTGAGGAGTACTATTCTGCTTTTAGGATATCCATCTTTACCAACAGTACTAAGAGACACCGCATTTGTTTCCTCAACAGTATTAGATGCGTCCGCATTTAAAAACCATTTCTGAAATAATTCTAATGGGTTTTCTGGGCAATTACTTTCAAATAGCTCTTGTTTCTCGTAAGATTTCCTGTAGTTACTTAGATCTTTTGACATTTGATAATAATTATGAAGGTAAAAATACGAAGGATTTTAAGACTCAAAAGAAAATAATAGTAAAAGATTTTAAGGGTTAGATGATTTCTTTTGCTGAATACCAACATACAAAATGAGATACCCCACTAAAACAATACTATGAAATAAAGTACTATTATTTATTAATTCCGATGCATCTATTTTGGCTACTTGTACAATAGTTCCTAGTGTCATTATTAGAAAGAAAAGTGAAAAGTATTGTTCTCTTTTTCCTCTTTTAAAGTTGATAAAATTCATAATAAAAAAGAAAAATAAAATAGGGGCATAATTTCCAATTACTAATATAAAATCATCAATGTAAAAAGTAGCTAATACAAAACCAATAAGCTGAACATAGCTAATAATAGTCAATATATTGGCAACTTTACCCTTAGTAAATACTTTGATGGTATAGTTTAAAATACAGAAAGTTCCACCTGCAGCAAATATGTAGGTTAAGAGCTTTGGGTAATAACTTTGATCTAAAGGCTCAAAAAAACCATGATTTAATCCACCCATAAAAGCAGATAAGCCTATGAAAATTATAAAAAAGCCTAGATAGGTATCTGGAGATTTATTGGTTTTACCATTTCCTAATGATAATCCAGCAAGAAATAGACAAACTATGGAAAGTGCAAAATCTGATATCGAAACTAATTCTAATGCATTTATCATTATAATATTTTTTTTAAAGATTCTAGTTACAAGTGATCAGTGTTTTTTTTAAATAAAATTAAACCTATAAATGTGTAAGCTCCATTTAATACTAGGACAAAAAACTCAAAATCAAATTCAAAACAAGTAATAGTTGTATAGTTGGTTAGTAATGTTAGTATAGGTGAAAAAATACAGATGAATGGAACTGCTGTATCTTTAACTTTAAAGTTGGTAAATAGCCCAAAAGAATATAACCCTAAAAGTGGGCCGTAGGTGTACCCTGCAAAAGTGAATATTTTTGCAATAACACTTTCATCAGCTATAAAATATTTAAAAATTAGAATTACAATAATTAAAATTATAGAGAATAGTACATGAATTTTTTTTCTAAGATTTTCCTGAACAATTGTATTCTCTTTTTTGTCTATTTCTAAAATATCAATACTAAATGATGTTGTAAGTGAGGTTAGTGCAGAGTCTGCACTCGAATAGGCAGCTGCTATCAACCCTAATAAAAAGAACATGGCAGTAGCTATGCCTAAAGACCCCTTAGTGGCAATAATTGGGAAGAGTTCGTCTTTATGAGCATCTATTCCATTTTGCTGAGCATAATCTGTTAATAAAACTCCCAGTGCTAAAAAGAAAAAATTTACAATCACCAAAACTATGGTAAACCAAAACATGTTTTTTTGTGCATCTTTTAAGTTTCTACAACTTAGATTTTTTTGCATCATATCTTGGTCTAAACCAGTCATTACAATGGCAATAAACGCTCCAGAGAAGAAACGTTTCCAAAAATAATTCCCAGTTTTGTAATCCTCAAAAAAGAAAGTTTTAGACAATTCATTATCTGCTACATAACTAAATATATTTGAAATATTCATTTCATCTGAAATGGTATAAATACATACACCAACAGCAATTAGCATAAATAATGTTTGTAGGGTGTCTGTCCAAACAATAGTTTTAATACCTCCTTTAAATGTGTATAACCAAATTAATAATATGGTGATGGTAACTGTAAACCAAAATGGAATTCCAAATTCATCAAAGAGTAGAAGTTGTAATACATTAGCAACTAAAAATAAACGAAATGCTGCCCCAATTGTTCTAGATAGTAAGAAAAATGAGGCGCCAGTTTTATATGAATATCTACCAAATCTGTCTTCTAAATAGGTGTATATAGAGGTAAGATTTAGTTGATAATATAGAGGTAGTAATACAAGGCCAATCACCGCATAACCAACAATATATCCAAATACCATTTGCATATAACTCATGCTCTGGTTTTCAACCCATCCTGGTACAGAAATAAAGGTAACACCGGAGAGTGAGGCACCTATCATTCCAAAAGCTACTAAATACCAAGGAGATGAATTGTTTGCCTTGAAGAATGTATCATTAGTTGCTTTTCTTCCTGTGATAAATGAGATTAAAATCAGGACACTAAAATATCCAACAATTAAAAATAAAATGTGTAGTGGCTTCATTATATAAATTAATATTGACGAATATAGTTTTTTTAGAATACAGATAATATAGATTTGAGGTCTTTTGTCTTTTTTCTCTATACTTTTTTAAGTATAAGTTGTAGTTTTGTAACAATGGATTTTTCATCAAAACTTTTAGAAAATGCAGTAAATGAAGTATCCCGTTTGCCTGGTATAGGAAAACGAACTGCCTTACGTTTGGTATTGCATTTATTAAAGCAACCTTCTGAAAACACAAAATACTTAACAGAGTCTCTTCAATTATTAAGAACAGAGGTTAAGTCATGTGAAAAGTGTTATAATATATCCGATACTGCCTTGTGTGAAATTTGTAGTAATCCAAAACGAAATCCAGAAATAGTTTGTGTTGTTGAAGATATTAGAGATGTTATGGCTATAGAAAACACATCTCAATTTAGGGGTTTGTATCATGTTTTAGGTGGTAAAATTTCACCAATTGAAGGAATCGGTCCACAAAATTTAGAGATAGATAGCCTAGTTGCCAAGGTTAAAAATAAAGAAGTTAAAGAGTTAATTTTTGCGTTAAGTTCTACTATGGAAGGAGATACTACCAATTTTTATATTTTTAAGCAAATTGAAGATTATGACGTGCTTACTTCTACGATAGCTCGAGGGATTTCAGTAGGAGATGAGTTAGAATATGCAGATGAGGTTACTTTGGGGAGGAGTATTGTGAATAGGATTCCTTTTGAACAAAGTATAAAAAACTAAGTTTTTTTATCTATCTCTTGGCGCTCAAAGAATCTTTCCTAAAAGAGTAATAAGCCATTAAGGCACTTATAGTCATTAAAATTGAAGCTAATAAAAAAGGAGCTCCAGCAAATTCAAAAGGCGTTTGTTCTTTGGTGAAATAGTAGAAAATACCTGTCATTAGCGGTGGCCCTACTATTGCAGATGCACTCATTAAACTTGTTAAAGTTCCTTGTATTTTACCTTGTTCTGTCTCAGGAACTTGAATAGATATTACCGCTTGTAAAGCAGGTCCTGCTATACCTCCCAAACAATACGGAATTAGGAAGATAAACATCATCCAGCTTTGATTAGCAAAAGTAAATAATAACATCCCTAAGCTGTAAAGAAAAAATCCTGCATAAATACTTTTTTCATTTCCTAACCACGGATTCACCCATCTAATTAGAACTCCTTGAACCAATGCAACAAATAAACCAATTACTCCAAGAGAAATTCCAACCATTTTCTCATCCCAATTAAATTTATACATCGTAAAGAAACTCCAATTACTTTGAATTGCGTGGGATGCAACGTACAAGAGAAACATAGATGAAGCCAACCCAATTAATTTAGGATATTTTTTAAGGTGTAAAAAACTTCCTATGGGATTAGCTTTTTTAAGGTTTAATACACTCCTTTTTTCTTTTGGTAATGATTCTGGTAAAATAAAATACCCGTATAGGAAATTTAAAAAACATAAAGCTGCTGCGGCATAAAAAGGAACTCTAGCACCATATTGTCCTAAAAGCCCTCCTATAACGGGTCCAATGATAAAGCCTAATCCAAAGGCAGCTCCAATCATTCCAAAGTTTTTTGCTCTATTTTCTATTGTGCTGATATCTGCAATATATGCCGAAGCTGTAGTTATACTTGCACCAGTAATTCCAGCAATAATTCGTCCAATAAACAACCATGTAATTGAGGGAGCTAATGCTAATAAGATGTAATCTAGCGTAAAGCCTAGTAAAGAAATTAAAATAATGGGCCGTCTTCCGAATTGATCACTCAAATTACCAATTAATGGAGCAAAAATAAATTGGGTGATTGCATAGGCAAATGTGATCCAACCACCTACTTTTGCAGCCTCACTTATATCTCCTTGTATTAGTTCTTCGATCAGACCTGGGATTACAGGAATGATGATTCCCCAACCAATGACATCAATCAGCATGGTGATAAAAATAAATCCTAGTGCAGCTTGATTTTTGTTTTTTTTCATTAAGGGTTTTTAATAATTAAAATTTTTCAAAAATTTAATTATTTGAGTTGGATTGATTGGCGTCTTCTGAAATTTCATGCTTATCATTTTCCCAACCATTTTTTAATTTAATTTTTTTGTAAAGGCGAATTGATAACATAAGTAAAATACCTAATAAAATAATACCAATTACACCCCATATCCATGAAATAGCACTTTTTAAAACCACTAAAAACACAATTGCAAATAATAAAATTGTAGCAACTTCATTCCATATTCTCAATTTAAAAGATGTGTACTTCACACTATTCATTTGCTGTTGTTTAAATATTTTTTGACAACCAGCATGGTAAAAATATAAAGCAAGTACAAAAGATAATTTTACATGCATCCATGGCATGGTTAAATAAGATGGCACAAGATATAGCATCCAAAAAGCAAAAAAACTAGCTAAGACTGCAGATGGCCAAGTAATAATATACCAAAGGCGCTTACTCATTAGTTTGTACTGAGTCTGTAAGATAGATTTAGCTGGTTCTTTTTTGTTTTCTGCTTCAGCAAAATAAATAAATAACCGAACGATATAAAATAAGCCAGCAAACCAAGTGATAACAAAAATGATATGTAATGCTTTTATGTATGAAATATCCATTCTGAAATATTTTGAGATTATTTTTTCTCTAATTATTAGTTGATTTTCTGCCAATTTTGAATCCAACTTACCATGACATCAACCCAATCATCATTGTCATTCATACAAGGAATATGTTTGAAGTCAGTTCCTCCAGCTTCTAAAAAATCTTCTTTTCCTTCCATGGCAATTTCTTCAAGTGTTTCAAGACAATCTGATACAAAAGCAGGTGTAACTACGGCAACTTTCTTTTTCCCTTCCTCAGGAAATTTTTCTAACTCAAAATCTGTGTAGGGTTTTAACCATGGATCTTTCAGTAATCTAGATTGAAAAGAATTACTAAAGGTTCCATCCTTTAGTCCTAAATTTTCAACAATTCCTTTTGTAGTTTCAAAACATTGGTGCCTGTAACAAGTATGGTGAGCTACAGAATTACGTTCGCAACAACTACCATCTAATTTGCAATGATTTTTAGTGGGGTCTGATTTTTTGATGTGTCTCTCTGGTATTCCATGGTAAGAAAATAATACATGGTCATAATCAAAACCATTTAAATGATTTTTAATATTATCACTCATTGCTTTTATGTATTCCGGTTTGTTATAAAAAGCAGGAAGTATATCCATAATTACGTTAGGGTAATGGGTTGCTACAATTTGTTCTGCTTTTACTGTAACGGTCTCATATGAAGACATTGCATAATGAGGATATAATGGAACTAGTAAAATCTCATCAACCCCTTGATCAGTTAACTCCTTAAAACCTTTCTCCATACTCATCGATCCATATCTCATTGCTAGAGAAACGGGAATTTCTGCTTTTGAAGTTACTTTATTAGAAAATCGTTCAGAAATAACAACTAAAGGAGAACCTTCTTCCCACCATATTTTTTTGTAAGCAGCACCCGATTTTTTTGGTCTTACCTGTAAAATAATTCCTTTAATGAGAAGGAAACGTTTCCAGTAAGCAATATCAATTACTCTCTCATCCATTAAAAATTCACCCAAATAACGCTTAACATCTTTTGTTTTTGTAGTGTCAGGTGAACCTAAGTTAACTAGTAAGACTCCTTTCATTTTTTAAAATTTATTTTAGTGACTTTTATAAATATTTAATTCTTTTTTAATTGATTGGTTACCTCGTAAAGAGCTATGCTTAAGCTGTGAATTACATTCATGGAAGAATTCCTGCCAAACATTGGAATACATATGCTGTGATCTAAATACTCAATATTTTTAATACCGTTTCGTTCACTTCCCAAAAGTAAAACGATTTTTTTAAGATTTTTAAAATTAAAATCTTGGATATCTATACTCTTATCGGTAATTTCTATACCAATAATTGTATTTCCTTCTTCTTTTAATTTACTAATAGTATCATTAAAATTACTATAAATAGTATGCTCAATTTGATTTATGGTATTTCTAGCAGTTCGTTTTACAGTATTATTTTCTGTAGATGGTGAACTTTGGTGAAGATAAATTTTTGACACCCCAAAACTTTCAGCAATCCTAAAACACATTCCAATATTACCAGGAGTCCTAATAGCATCACAAACAATAGTAATTGGAAATTGTTGATGATTATTTTGAATGTCTTTGTGACTTAACTGTTTCAAATGGATTCTTTTTTTAACTATTGGAAATTAAATATAATTTTAAGACTATTTATTAAGAGACATTATGTATTTCTTGGGAGTTGTGCCAAACTTTTTTTTGAATGCGGCTATAAAATGACTAGATGTACTATAGCCAACCCTTAATCCTACTTCATTAACATTGTGTTGGTTGCTTTCTAATAATCTTCTAGCGTGTTCCATTTTATAATCAAACAAAAAACTAAAAACTGTATCTCCATATATTTGTTTAAATCCTTCTTTTAATTTTTTTATGTTCAATCCTATCTCGTTTGCAAGTTCCTGAAGAGAAGGTGGATCAGACATATTAGAAATAATAATATCCTTTGCTTTTCTAATTTTAATTACATTTTGTTCATCTACTAAAAAAGGACAATATTCTCCTAAATTAGATTCGTCTTGTTGAAAATGAAGACTTAATAATTCATAAATTTTTCCTTTGATATATAAATCTCTAATGGAACTATTGATACTAGAATTAACTATTTGATTTAAAACCAATAAAACCATTGGTTTTATTTCAACATCATCATAGTATTTCTTGTTACTATTTTCTTTGCTTAAAAAAGGAATATAACTAGCCTCTTTTGAAAATAGAGAATGAAATTTTTCAATAGAAATTAAAAGAGAGATTAAAATAGTATTTGGGTAAATCTCTAAATTAATAGGTAGACTTCTTTGGGGGTTGTAAAGAATGATTGAGCGTTTGTCTAGAACATCAAAAGTGTAACTTCCATTATTAAATAAGAATTTTGAGTTTCCTTTAATGCAAAAGTGCATTTGAATGAAAGTACTGTCTATATTTCTTTCAAATGTGAGTGTTTCATCACTTTCATTTTGAAATTCTAGAATTCTAAATCCATTTTCTAAGTTGATTTCATCGAAAGAACTTCCAGCGACATTTTTTAACATATAATTTTTTTTAAAAAAAACACTCTTTATTTAGAATGATTCTAGACAATAGTATCTTTAACTATTGATTTTACTGCAAAAATACAATAAACCGAGTATTTTTAAAATAAAATGTAATCAAAAAACACAGAACGATATAAAAAGTACTTTTAGCGATACTTTTATCTCTTATTACTTTATACTTTTGAGCATTCTTTTTAAGGTTTGAATGAAAATAGATCGTCAAGAAAAAAAACTTTACAACATTGGAATCAGTTACAAAAAAGCTGATGCATTAACCCGAGGTAAATACAGTTTATCTAAAGACAATCAAGTAAGTCTTTTGAAAGAAGCAAAAGAGGTTGGTTTTGATGGATTATTTGTTCTCTCTACATGCAATAGAACAGAAATTACTGGTTTTGCTGATCATCCTTTTCAACTTATTCAGCTTTTGTGTAAGTATTCTGGAGGTGACATTGAAGAATTTGCTTACATCTCAAATATTTTTATCGGTAATGAAGCCGTAAATCAGTTATTTAGAATTGGAACTGGTTTAGAAAGTCAGATACTTGGTGATTATGAAATAGTTGGTCAATTAAAACTGGCTTTTAAATTAGCAAAACAACTCAATACAACTAATACATACTTAGAAAGACTTATAAATTTGGTGCTTCAAGCTAGTAAAAAAGTAAAGAATACCACTCAGTTGAGTTCTGGAACAACTTCAGTATCATATGCGGCTGTTCAGTATATTATCCAGAATGTATCTAACTATAATTCCAAAAATATTCTAGTTTTTGGATTAGGTAAAATGGGGAAGCATACTTGTAAAAATTTAGCTGAATATACCTCAAATAGTTCAGTTTGCTTAATCAATAGAACACAAGAAAAGGCAATTTCTTTTGTGAAAGAACACCACTCAATAAGAAACTCAAATATTAATAATTTAACTGAAGAAATTTCTAATTCAGATATTTTAATAGTTTCTACTGGTTCACATAAGCCCACCATTACAAAAAAGCATATTGAGAAAAATAAAAAAATATTAATTCTAGATTTATCTATGCCTGAGAATGTAGATAGATCAGTTAATGAATTAGATAATGTATCTTTGATAAATGTAGATGAATTATCAAAAATTACAATAGAAACATTGTCTAAAAGGCAAAATGAAATCCCCAAAGCTGAACAAATTATTAAGGTCTACAAAGAAGAATTTAATGATTGGTTAAACAACAGAAAGTTAGTTCCAGCTATTAATGCATTAAAAGAATCCTTAGAAGCAATCCAAAAGGATGAAATTAATTTTCATAAAAAGAAAATTAAGAACTTTGATGAAACTCAAGCAGAACTTCTAACCAATAGGTTTATACAAAAAATTACAACTCAGTTTGTAAAGCATCTAAAAGAAGAAAAGACATCAGTTACTGATAGTATTCAAGTGATGTCTAAAGTTTTTGGAAAATCTTAACCATACTCTATGCATAAAGTTATAAGAATAGGTACCCGTGATAGTGAATTAGCATTGTGGCAAGCCAATAGAGTTCAACGAATGTTGAATGAATTAGAGTATAAAACCCAAATAGTCCCAATTAAATCTACTGGAGATATAATTCTAAATAAACCAATTTACGAATTAGGTATTACTGGCGTTTTTACAAGAAATTTAGATATCGCATTATTAAATAATGAAATAGATATTGCTGTTCATTCAATGAAAGATGTTCCAACTATATTGCCTGAAGGAATCATTCAAGTTGCAGTTTTAAAAAGAGCTAACAATAGCGATATAATAGTATTAAAGGATACGGAAGAATTTTTTGGATTAAAGGAGGCTACTATAGCTACAGGTAGTCTAAGAAGAAAAGCGATGTGGTTAAATAGGTTTCCAACACACACAGTTGTTGATTTACGTGGTAATGTGAATACTCGTTTAAACAAGTTGAAAGATAATGATTGGAATGGAGCTATTTTTGCAGCAGCTGGTCTTGAAAGAATAGGGAAGAGACCCGGTGGAGCTGTAAACTTGTCTTGGATGATTTCAGCACCAGCTCAAGGAGCTATCATGATTACATCGTTAAACGAAGATGACTATATTAAAGATGCATGTGAGCAATTAAATCATTATGAAACTGAAGTTTGTGTTTCTGTAGAGCGAGATTTTTTACATCGTCTTGAGGGTGGCTGTACTGCACCAATTGGAGCATTTGCTTATATAGATGATAAAACAAAAGAGATTAACTTTAAGGGGGTTCTTTTGAGTAAAGATGGTAAGAAGAAAATAGAGGTAGCTAAAACAGTACCATTAGATAAGCATCGATATTTAGCTAAAGATTGTGCAGATTATATTATCAATAGGGGTGGTAAACAATTGATAATAAATGATATAAATGTAGAAGAGGAAGCTGGGATTAATGTTTTTTCTACAAAATCTCTTTCATTAAGTCAAACTAAATTATTTTATAATACTATTTCTTCTAGTAGTTCAGACTTTATAAAAATAAGATCAAATAGAATTTCTTCAAAGGTAATCAAAGAACCTATAGAGAATGTTGTTATTACTAGTAAAAATGGTGTAGAGGCTTTGCTAGATAATTTTTCTATAGATGAGTTAAATTTTAAAAATATTTTTTGCGTAGGTAGAAGAACTAAAAAGCTAATTGAACAAAAAATAGGATTGGTTAGTTACTCTGAAAACAATGCACAAAAATTAGCAGAGTATTTGTCAACAAAATTAAAAGGACAAGTGGTTACTTATTTTTGTAGTGATATACGCTTAGATACTTTACCAATTATTTTATCTGAAAACGGAGTTACTCTAAACGAAGTTGAGGCATACAAAACTATGTACAGTCCAATTGATATTAAAGAAGATGTAAAAGGGGTTTTATTTTACAGTCCTTCAACAGTTGAAAGTTATCTTCAAAAAAATACTTCAGATAAAGTTGCTTTTTGTATTGGAGAATCAACTGCAAAAGAAGCTAGAAAACATTTTAATAACGTAGAAGTAGCAAAAGTTCCTACTGTGGAAAGTTTGATAGAATTAGTAAATCTTTATTATGTATAGTATATCAAGGAGACCAAGAAGAAATCGTAAATCTTCAGCTATAAGGGCCATGGTTCAAGAAACCAACGTGTCAATTAATGACTTTATTTATCCTTTATTTCTCATCGAAGGTTCAGATAAAAAGGAGGAAATTGCCTCCATGCCAGGTATTTATCGTTATTCGCTTGATTTGATGTTGAAAGAAATTAAAGAATGTGTAGATTTTGGAATTAAAGGATTTTGCGTGTTTCCTTCATTAGGAGACGACAAAAAAGACAAATATGCAACAGAAGGGCATAATAGAAATAGCTTATATATTGAGTCATTAGTGAAGATTAAATCACAGTTTCCAGACATAGTTCTAATGACTGACATAGCCATGGATCCATATTCTATTGACGGACATGATGGTATCCTCGAGAATGGAGAGATTCTTAACGATGAAACTTTAGAAATTTTAGGTAAAATGGCATTAGCACAAGCAGAGGCTGGTGTTGATATTTTAGGACCATCAGATATGATGGATGGCCGTGTGGGTTATATAAGAAATGTATTGGATCAGGCTGGATATACTCAGGTGTCAATTATGTCTTATACAGCCAAATACGCAAGTGCTTTCTACGGACCATTTCGGGAGGCTTTAGACTCAGCTCCAAAATTTGGAGACAAAAAAACATATCAAATGAATCCAGCTAATGCTAGCGAAGCACTTATTGAAGCTGATTTAGACGTTAAAGAAGGTGCAGATATGATAATGGTAAAACCTGCTTTATCTTATCTAGACATTATTAAATCACTAAAAGATAATTATGATGTGCCTGTTGTGGCATATAATGTAAGTGGTGAATATGCGATGATTAAAGCTGCTGCAGGAAAAGGATGGCTCGATGGTGAAAAGGTGATGATGGAAAGCTTGTTAAGTATTAAAAGAGCTGGAGCTAGTATTATCATCACTTATTTTGCAAAAGAAGCTGCTAAATTATTGTTGAAAAAACAATAAAAATTAGATAGATAAACAAGGCTTCTTTAACACACAATAAAAATTTAAGTTCAAGAAGTTAAATTAATAATCAAAGAAAAATGAACTTTAAAAAATCTCAAAAACTTTACGATAAAGGATTGATAAATCTTGTAGGTGCTGTTAACTCGCCTGTAAGAGCATTTTCATCAGTTGGAGGAAACCCTTTATTTATAAAAAGAGGGAGAGGTTCTCAAATAATAGACGTAGACAATAATAAATATGTAGATCTTGTTTTGTCTTACGGTCCAATGATACTGGGTCATCGACATAAAAAAGTGCAGAAAGCTGTTCATAAAGCACTTAAAAATGGGTATTCATTTGGTGCCTCAACTGAAAATGAAATTACACTAGCAAAAATAGTTTGTGATGCATTTCCAGGTATGGATAAAGTTCGTTTCGTGAATTCAGGAACAGAAGCTGTTTTAAGTGGAATTCGTTTAGCTAGAGCCTTTACTGGAAAAGATAAAATTATAAAATTTTCTGGATGCTATCACGGTCATCAGGATGCTTTATTAGTGGCAGCGGGGTCAGGATTAGCAACATTGAGTTTGCCAGGAAGTAAAGGAGTTCCTGAAGGAGCTGTAAAGAATACCTTAATTGCTAAGTACAATGATTTAGATAGTGTTAAAAAGCATTTTGAAGAACATGATGATATTGCTGGTGTTATAATTGAACCTATTGGTGGAAATATGGGGGTAGTTATTCCCCAAAATAACTTTTTAAAAGAGTTAAAAGATTACTTATTTTCTAAAGGAGCATTACTAATTGCTGATGAGGTAATGACAGGTTTTCGATCAAAATTTGGTGGAGCACAAGAATTATTGGGAGTAGAGGCAGATATTACCTGTTTAGGAAAAGTAATTGGAGGAGGTTTTCCAGTAGGAGCATATGGTGCAAGGAATGAAATTATGGAACAGGTAGCTCCATTAGGAGGCATGTATCAGGCGGGGACTTTAAGTGGAAACCCCATAGCTATGGCTGGAGGTATTTCTACCCTTAAAGAATTAAAAAAACAAAATCCATATGAAAAATTCGATGCTGTAGGAGATAGACTTTCGTCCATATTATTAGGAGCTGGTAAAAAATATAATATAGACGTGACCGTTAACAGATTTGGGTCTATGATGAATCCTTTTTTCACCAATGTTCATGTTACAAATTTTGAACAGGCGCAAACATCTAATACAAATAGATTTGCTATTTTCTTCTGGGAAATGATTAAGAACGGTGTGTTTTTGCCTCCTTCACAGTTTGAAGCTTGGTTTTTATCATCTGCAATTTCCGAAAAAGACATGTTAGTTATAGAAAAAGCGATAGACAAATCATTCCAAAAAATTCAAGAAGAACAATGAGGTTAATTCTATGTGTTTTCCTTTTTGGGGTATTAGGTTGCAGTTCAACTATACAACCTTCAAAAACGTTAAAGAAAGAAGAAATAGTTTTCAACACTATTTCTAAGGGTGTATTATTTGGAAATGGAATTGAAGGAATTTTAGAAGAAAAATTCACCATCACAAATGAGAAACAATGGCAAGTTTTTTTAAATAAAATAAACAGTGTAAATAATGTATCTTCAAGTTTTTCAGAAATTAATATTAACTTTTCCAATCACAACATTATTTGTGTCTTTGATACTATTAGAAATACTGGCGGCTATGCAATAGAAATCGAACGTATTTTTATTGAAAAAAAGAATTTAAATATAGTTTACAATAAAAAGGAGCCAGGTCCAATGGAAATGGCAACTACAATAATTACGCAACCTTATCATATTGTTAAAATTCAAAAAAGAGGAGAAGATCATAAATTTATAACTAAAAATTAGTAACACTATTATGATAAAGAACGATTTATTTTTAAGAGCCTTAAAAGGCGAGACAGTTGACAGACCACCTGTTTGGATGATGCGTCAAGCTGGTCGTTATTTGCCAGAATTTATGGAAATTAAAAAAAAATATGATTTCTTTACAAGATGTAGAACTCCGGAGTTGGCATCCGAAATTACGGTACAACCCATAAGAAGATATGGCATGGATGCAGCAATTTTATTTTCAGATATTTTAGTCATCCCTCAAGCTATGAATATTGAGGTGGAAATGAAGCCTGATTTTGGCCCTTATTTACCAAATCCTGTTAGAAATCAAAAAGGAGTTGATACTGTAATAATACCAGATGTTCATTCAGAATTAGGATATGTTATGGATGCTATTAAAGCTACCAAAGAAAAATTAAACGATGAAATTCCGTTAATTGGCTTCGCAGGTTCTCCATGGACAATTTTATGTTATGTAGTTCAAGGACAAGGGTCTAAAAATTTTGACAAAGCAAAGGAGTTTTGTTTTACAAATCCTATTGCAGCTCATCAATTATTACAAAAAATTACAGATACTACCATTGCATATTTAAAAGCTAAAGTTAATGCTGGAGTTAATGCTGTTCAAGTATTTGATTCTTGGGGAGGGATGTTATCTCCTACAGATTATCAAGAATTTTCTTGGCAGTATATTCAACAAATAATAGATGCGTTAAAAGATTTTGCTCCTGTAATAGCTTTTGGTAAAGGCTGTTGGTTTGCCCTCAACGAAATGTCTAAATCTGGTGCTGCTGCTCTAGGTGTAGATTGGACCTGTTCAGCAAGAAACGCTCGTTATTTATCTGGAGGTAATATTACACTTCAAGGTAATTTTGATCCATCTAGATTGTTGTCACCACCAGCGGAGATAAAAAAGATGGTACACCAAATGATAAATGAATTTGGTAAAGATAAATACATTGTTAATTTAGGGCATGGTATTTTACCAAACATTCCATTAGAAAATGCGAAAGCATTTGTAGATGCAGTTAAAGAATATAAAGTTTAAATGCTTTTATGGAATATCATAAAAGGAGTTCGTTTTAGACAATTGAAAAGTGTGTTAGTGTTTTTATTCAAACATCCTATTTTTATGGTTTCTACAATAATAGCTACTTTTAATGTTGTAAGAATTTCCCAAAAAGAATTTCCTGATACTCATGGGTTTCACAATAAAGCTAATGCTTTTCGTCATGCTTTATGGAATATTTTTATTGCCAAGCAATGTTCTTTGTTTTCAAGAAAAAGTCATGAGGTAATTTTATGGACCAAGGAGTTTACAGATTGGCATGAAGATTTTTCTCCTAATGAAGAACTTTCAAGAATAATGGATCTTCACAATAATTATATTGGAAGAGAATTGTTTCTTAAAACTCCAAAAAGTACTCATAAGCAATGGGTGATTTTAATGAAAGAACAATTACATAAAGCTGTTCAAATAGTTTCAGTTGAAGATGTTGTAAACTATCCAAGTCAATTAGTGTATCTTGAAAACTAAATGAAAAGATTAGTAATTATTAAAAAATAAAAAAAATGCCTCATTTCATATTAGATTGTTCAGAAAACATATTAGAATTAAAAGATCCAAAAGAACTTTTAGAAGAGGTTTTTGATACAGCTTTTTCTACAGGTCTTTTTAAGAGAGATGCTATTAAAGTTCGTTTAAATTCTTTTAAATATTCGTTAGTATTGGGAGGAGATTCAGATTTTATTCATGTTTTTGGGAATATCATGGAAGGAAGAACAGAGACACAAAAAGGAGATCTTTCAAGAAAAATTGTCACAAAATTAAATCAACTATTTCCTGAGGTACCAATTATTTCTATCAACATAAGAGATTTTGAAAAATCTTCTTACATAAATAAAACAATGCTTTAAAATTATGATTTCTAATTTAATTGATGGTTTGAAAGCTTATTTAGAAGCTTATGAAGTCATTTCTAGGTTGAAACTTTGGAGGTTTTTTTTGATCCCTATGCTTATAAGTGTGCTAATTTTTTTAAATATAGTATTAGTTTCTATTAGTTTTTCAGATGAAATTGGTTTATATATTTCTAGTTTTTGGAGTTGGGATTTTGGTAAAGAAACTATCAATACAGTTAGCATGATATTGGGCGGTATAATTTTAATATCTATTGGGTTAATAGTATTTAAACACCTCGTTATGATTCTGTCAGCTCCTTTTATGGGGCCAATTTCTAAGAAAATTGAAGATGATTTTACTGGGGTTACTTCGCAAACACAAGTTTCTTCGCCATTAACCCTTATGTTTAGAAGTATAAAGATTAGTAGTCGAAATTTATTCAGAGAATTACTGTTGTCAATTCCAATTTTAATACTGGCCTTAATTCCATTCATTGGATTTTTCTCTTTGTTTTTATTGTTTTTGATGCAAGCTTATTTTGCTGGCTTTGGAAATATGGATTATACATTAGAAAGACATTTTAGCTATCAAAAAAGTATTCAATTTGTAAAGGCTAATAAAGGAATAGCCATTGGGAATGGTCTTGTATTTATGTTGTTTTTATTAATTCCTTTTGTAGGAATAATTTTAATTATTCCTTTTTCTGTAACCTCAGCAACAATAGCTACAGTAAAAATAATTAACCAATAATATTTCATGAAAGATCAATTTTATAAATATATAGAGCGTTTACAAGATAGGATCACTTCTACAATTGAAGAATTAGATGGGGCAGCAAAGTTTAACGAAGATATTTGGAAAAGAGATGAAGGTGGTGGAGGTAAAACCCGCGTCATAGAAAACGGTGCTGTTTTTGAAAAAGGCGGTGTTAATATATCAGCAGTTTATGGTAAATTACCGGAAGCATTAAGAAGGCAATTTAAAGTAGATGAAGGTGATTTTTTTGCTTGTGGATTAAGTCTAGTATTACATCCTAAAAACCCATTTGTACCTACAGTTCATGCCAATTGGCGTTATTTTGAAATGTACAACTCGGAAGGTGAAATTGTAACTCAATGGTTTGGTGGTGGGCAAGATTTAACACCTTATTACTTATTTAATGAAGATGCTATTCATTTTCATACGGTTTGTAAAAATGTTTGTGATCAGTATAATAATGAATTTTACCCTTTGTATAAGAAGAACTGTGATGACTACTTTTGGAATATTCATAGAAATGAAGCCCGTGGTATAGGAGGATTATTCTTTGACTATTTAAAGGAAACAGATATATTTACTATGCAGGATAGATTCGATTTTGTAACAGCTGTAGGAAATAGTTTTTTAGAAAGTTATGTTCCAATAGTTGAAAATAGAAAAAATATGACTTATGATATATCTCATAAAAATTGGCAAGAAATCCGAAGGGGACGTTATGTTGAATTTAATTTAGTTCATGATAGAGGAACATTATTTGGATTAAAAACCAATGGAAGGATTGAAAGTATTTTAATGAGTTTGCCACCAATAGTTCAGTGGAAATATAATAATAGTCCCAAAGAAGATTCTGAAGAAAAAAAGTTAATAGAAGTTTTAACAAATCCAATAGATTGGGTTTAAAGATTTATTCTTAATTTTATTAAAAAAAACATGAGAAAATATTTATTACTACTCATAGCTATTTCACTCTGCCACTCTCTTAGTTCACAGGAAATTATTAAAAAAGTAACATTATTATGGGACACTTCTTATAGTATGATTGACAGAAATTTAGATAATGATTTAGATTATTTAAATGAATATTTTTTAAAAAACTCCAATACAAAAGTTAGCCTTGTTAAATTTAGTAATGATATCATTTTAAAGGAGACTTACAGTGTTAAAAATAGTAATTGGTTAGATTTAAAAAAAGAACTTCAAAGCACTACTTATGATGGGTCAACAAACTATAATAAAATAAAAACTTCTAAAACAGACGAGGTTTTGTTATTTTCTGATGGATATACTTACGATACAAAATTTCCAAAAATTAATTCACCTCTTATTGTTATATCTAGTAATAAAGAATACAACACAGATTTTTTAAAAACTATTACGAAAGGCTCTAAAAAAGAATTTATTAATTTAAAAACTATCCAATCTGATAAATCGATAACATCAGAATTTAAGACCATTAATGGGAGGGTTAGTGATGAAAACGGATATCTTTCGGATGTTACGGTAATATCAAGAGGTAACAATACACAAACTGTAACTGATAGTTTAGGTAATTTTTCGATTGAAGCCCAGAATAGAGGAATTCTAGAATTTAGATATATAGGAAAAAATACTATTTTATCTAGAGTTTCAGAAAGTCCTGTAAAAAATATTTATATGACTGACGGTAATATGGTACTTGACGAGTTAGTCCTTGAAAACAAGAAACAAGAAATAGTAGATAATGGGTATGGTAAACTAGACAAAAAAAGGTTAGGGTACTCTGTTGAAACTTTAGCTGGAGATAAAATAATACCTTCAAATACAAATGTAAAAGACGCTGTAGCAGGTAAATTCGCAGGTGTAAAAATAGGAGCTAATGATGATTTAAGTCAGTTTGTGGGAAGAGGTAGATACACTACTATTTTAGGAAATCAGTATGGTCTTGTAGTTGTTGATGGCTTAGCAATTAAACAAAGTAATTCTTCAATGGGTGCAGGTTTTATTGCTGATACAGGTTTTATTAATCCAGAAAATATAGAGAGTGTTACCTATTTAAAAGGTTTGGCTGCCACAAATATATACGGAAGTGATGGGAGTAATGGGGTATTACTCATAAAAACAAAAACAGGATCGTCAAGTTTTAAAAAGAAAAAGAAAAGACAATTAGGCAATACACCTACTTATATAGATGATACAGAAATTGAAGAAATTATTGATAAACCCTACATAAAAGAAATATCTAAAACAAGAACTATTGAGGAGGCCTATAAAATGTATCTCTCTCAAAGAGAATTATATGGTAAGGATATCAATTTCTTTTTTGATATAGCATCTTATTTTAAAAATTGGAATAACCCCTATTTAGTAAAGAGAATATTATCTAATGTTTTAGAAATAAATAAAATATTAAATCTTGAAATTTTAAGGGTATTAGCCTATAAATATGACGAGTTTGAAATGTTCGAAGAATCTATTAATGTATATGAACAGCTTATTTCTTTTGAACCTTCTGAATCTCAATCATACAGAAATTTAGCTTTAAGTTATCAGCTCAATAAACAATTTAGAGAAGCGCAAGAGATTTACAATAAAATTCATTACAATCAATATTCTGAGGTCAATTCATTTAATGGATTAAAACAAACTATTAATGCAGAATATAAAAATTTAATAGCATTACACAATTCAACTTTATTAACTACTAATATTCCAGAATTTTATAAGAAAAAAGCAGAATACGATACACGTATTATATTTGAATGGAGTCATTTTGATGCCGAATTTGATTTACAGATTGTGAATCCTCAAAAAAGATATTTTACATGGTCGCATACACAAAAGGAGGAAGCTTCTAGATTTATGAAAGAAACATCTCAAGGTTATGGATTAGAAGAGTTTTTTATCACCAAAAAAGATAAAGGAGAATGGTTGTTTAATTTAACCTATTATGGTAAAAAAACTGGTGATAATTCTATGCCTTCTTTTGTAAAAGTGACAGTATATAGCAATTTTGGAAAACCTACTCAAACAAAAAAAGTAACTGTGAAAGAATTAAACGATTTAAATAAAAAAGAATCTATTTTAAAACTCGAAATCTAGTTGTTTTGTAAAAAATTATGATATTATTATAAAACATCTGTTTTAAATGAATTATTCATTTTAAAATCAACTAATATACTCTATTCATTGAGTTTAATTTATTTTTAAAAACTTTTTTCAGCCCTAAAAATTATTAATTTATCACTCATTTTTCGTATTTTTGCAATCTCAAAAGCAATGAATAATGGCTAAGTTTGAATTAAAGTTACCAAAGATGGGAGAAAGCGTTGCAGAAGCAACCATTACTTCTTGGTTAAAACAGGTTGGAGATACTATAGAATTAGACGAAGCAGTTGTTGAAATAGCTACAGATAAAGTAGACTCTGAGGTACCTAGTGAGGTAGAGGGAAAACTAGTTGAAGTTTTATTTGAACAAGATACTGTTGTAGCTGTTGGTCAAACTATAGCTATAATTGAAACTGATGGCAACGAGGAAACACCAATTCAAACTCTAGAAGAAAAAGAAGAGATTGTTGAGCAAGTTGAACAGGTTCAGCAAACGATAGAAGCTGCCACAGTAATTAAAAATTCACCCATAACTAAAACATCGGATTCTGGAAAATTCTTTTCGCCTTTGGTGAGAAAGATTGCAGAAACTGAAGGTTTATCCATGGAACAGTTAGATATGGTCCCTGGAACAGGAAAAGATGGTAGAGTTACTAAAAATGATATACTTTCCTTCATAGAAGGTAGAAATAATTTACAGCCCTCAAAGATTTCTGAATCTGAAAATATTATTTCAGAAACTAAAGATGTTGTTAAACCAATTTCAGTTTCCGTTAATGGTGAAGATGAAATTATTGAAATGACTCGTATGGGTAAATTGGTTTCTAAACACATGGTGGCCTCCGTTCAAACATCAGCACATGTTCAATCTTTCATTGAAATTGATGTTACAAATATTGTGAAGTGGAGAGCTAAAGTAAAAGATGCATATTTTATTAGAGAGGGCGAAAAATTAACTTTCACTCCTATCTTAATGCATGCTGTAGCAGCTACAATTAAGAAATTTCCAATGATTAACATTGCTGTTCAAGGCGATACTATTATAAAAAAGAAAAATATAAATTTAGGAATGGCAGCTGCTCTTCCAGATGGTAATTTAATAGTTCCTGTTATCAAAAATGCAGATCAATTAAACCTAGTTGGTATGACTAGGCAAGTAAATGATTTGGCTATAAGAGCAAGAAATAATAAACTAAAACCAGATGAGATACAAGATGGAACGTATACGGTTACCAATGTAGGAAGTTTTGGTTCTGTAATGGGTACACCAATAATAAATCAACCCCAGGTGGCAATATTAGCTCTTGGAGCAATACGTAAAGTTCCAGCGGTTATTGAAACTTCTGAGGGAGATTTTATTGGAATTAGACAAAAAATGTTTGTGTCTCATTCTTACGACCATAGAGTTGTTAATGGAGCATTAGGAGGAATGTTTATTAAAACATTAAAAGAAAGTTTAGAGTCTTGGGATTTGAATCAAGATTTCTAAAACTATCTAAAGAATAAATAACAATTCAGTAACTATATAAATAAATAAAATGAAAAGAATACTTATCGCATTATTAGTAATTACATCAATAGCTGTATCAGCCCAAGAATCAGTTTTGTTACGTCTCAATTACACCGAAGGAGATAGTTATTTAATGACTGTTGAATCTAAACAAGGAATGGGAGCTCAAGGTGGTGTGAATATGAAAATGAATATGGGAATGATTGTTTCTGAAGTATCTGGAGATAATGTTAAAACAGAATCTAAGATTTTGTCAGTAGCCCTCGATATGATGCAAGGCGGAATGGCTATGAGTTATGATTCCAATAAAAAAGATGAAGAATTAGATCAGATGGGTCAAATGTTAAAAACTCAATTTGATCCTATGATGAATTCAATTATATATAATTCTTACGATAAATTGGGTAATATTACAGAAACCAAAGTAGAACCTTCCGTGCCTGGAATGAATCAACTTACTGAAGGATCTGGATCTGTTATTTATCCTAATGAAAAGATTTCTGTAGGTTCTTCTTGGAGTTCAAATAAAGATAATCAAGGGATGAAAACTACTACTACTTATACAGTTAGTCAAATTAAAGATGGTATCGTTTATCTAGATATTACTGGGAATGTTTCTGGTGCAGAAGGCGTAGATGGTGCTGTTAAAGGAAGTTCAGAAATTGAAGTTAGTACCGGATTAGCTAAAAAAACATCAATAGAGATTGCTATCTCTAACCAAGGTATGGATATTACAATAAACTCTAATATAACAATGACTAAAAATTAGTTTGGTTTAAATACAAAAAAAACCTCTAGAATCTCTAGAGGTTTTTTTGTATTATAAAAAATTCTAAGCTAGCATGGTAACAGGATTCTCAATATAAGCTCTTACAGTTTGTAAGAATTGAGCACCAGTAGCTCCATCTACAGTTCTGTGATCACATGCTAATGTTACTTTCATGGTGTTTCCAACCACTATTTGACCATCCTTAACAACAGGTTTTTGTTCTATAGCACCTACAGATAAAATTGCTGAATTTGGTTGATTGATAATCGATGTAAATTCTTGAATTCCAAACATTCCTAAATTAGAAATTGTCAACGTACTACCTTCCATCTCGTTAGGAGCAATTTTTTTATTTCTAGCTTTTCCTGCTAAATCTCTAACGTTTCCACCAATTTGAGTTAAACTCATTTGGTCTGTAAATTTTAACACAGGAACTAAAAGGCCTTCGTCTACAGCAACTGCAACCCCAATATGAATATGATGGTTATATCTGGTAGTATCTCCATTCCATGAAGTATTTACTTGGGGATGCTTTTTTAATGCCATAGCACAAGCCTTTACTACCATATCGTTAAATGAAACTTTAGTTTCTGGTAAAGCATTAATTGTTTTACGTGAAGCTATGGCATTGTCCATATCCAACTCTATGGTAAGATAATAGTGTGGAGCAGAAAATTTGGATTCTCCTAAACGTTTAGCGATCACTTTACGCATTTGAGAATTTTTCACTTCCTCAGAACCCTCTTCGCCAGCTGCTACAAATGTAGTTACTGGAGCAGCAGTATCTTGAGTTGTCTGAATAGGCGAAGTCGTTGCCTCAGAAACTTGATTTACAACAGGTGTATAATTTTCTATATCTCTCTTTACAATTCTTCCATTTTCTCCAGAACCTATTATGTCTGCTAAGTTAATGCCTTTATCTTTTGCAATTTTCTTTGCTAGAGGTGAAGCAAAAATTCTCCCTCCAGTATTGTTTGACTGAGAAATTACTGCTGTTTGTTCTTCAATTTGTTCTGTTTCAGAAGTTGGATCCTCATTTTTAGCTTCAATAGTAGCAGTAGAGATATTACCTTCTTTATGAGCGGTTACCAGAGTAGATACATCTGTGCCTTCTGGTCCAATAATGGTTAGTAAACTATCTACTTTTGCACTTTCTCCTTCTTGAACACCAATATGTAATAAAACACCTTCATAAAAAGATTCAAATTCCATAGTGGCTTTATCTGTTTCAATTTCAGCTAAAATATCTCCTTCTTCAACGTTATCTCCAACATTTTTTAACCATGAGGCTACAGTTCCTTCTTCCATGGTATCACTAAGCCTTGGCATAGCAATAACATTTACTCCATCAGGAATAGATGTAGTAGTAGTTTCTGAAACTATTTCCTCTGGAGAAACTTCTGTTGAAGACTCCTCTAGGGAAGCCCCATTTAAAATTCCAGAAATATCTTCGCCTTCATCACCTATGATTGCTAGAAGAACATCTACTGGAGATGTTTCACCCTCTTGGACCCCTATGTGTAATAAAGTACCTTCATTAAAAGATTCAAATTCCATAGTAGCCTTATCGGTCTCAATTTCAGCAAGGATATCTCCTTCTTCTACTTTATCACCAACTTTTTTTAACCATTTTGCTACAACACCTTCTTCCATGGTGTCACTTAAGCGAGGCATATTTACAATTATTGCCATAAGTCTATTCCTAAATTAATTTTTTACTCTTTCGTATTAAAAACTTTAAGAGCTGTTTTTTACTTGATACTGATAGTAGATTATTTAATAAAAGGATAATCTTCTTGTTCGTATACTACATCGTGTAATTGACTTACTTCAGGATATGGAGATTCATCTGCAAATTTCTCACATTCTTTAACTTTGTCTTTTACCTCCTGATTTATTTTTTCAATTTCCTCTGTGGTAGCATACTTTTTTTCTTTAATGATCTCTAGTATTTGAGTAATTGGATCAATTTTTTTGTATTCTGCTACTTCATCTTTTGTTCTATAATGTTGTGCATCAGACATGGAATGCCCTCTGTAACGATAGGTTTTCATTTCTAAAAATGTTGGACCTTCACCACGTCTTGCTCTTTGGATAGCTTCATCTACAGCTTCAGCAACTTTTATTGGATTCATTCCATCTACTGGACCACAAGGC
>Ga0209195_1000697_pt1 | contig 24732 bp, 27 predicted proteins | sample COGITO_mtgs_1004_3_FD_184788 | JGI IMG/M metagenome (GOLD analysis project Ga0209195, IMG submission 184788) | Pelagic marine microbial communities from North Sea - COGITO_mtgs_100420 (SPAdes) (version 2) | ecosystem: Environmental > Aquatic > Marine > Epipelagic ...
TTGAACTTTTGGTTCGTTTTGTTTCAAGACAAAATGAACAGAGAATAAAAAAATAAATTATTCCTATAGCTTTTACTAAACTTGATTCAGTAAGGCAGGAATCCAAAGAAGAATCTCATAATAAAACAAAAAACAATGCACAATCAGAATCTAAACCATCCTATTTTATTTTTAAAACACATCAATAAAATGAGTCAGAATTTTTAATTGCCATAGAATCTGGCAGGCGAGTGTCTTCAGTTTGAAAATCACGTAAAATGAAATGCTGTTTGACACTGACTTTAAGGAAGTGGAGTTCATTTCATTTAGTGATTAAAAACTAGAAAGACCGCCGAAGATTCAAGGCTTGAACTTTTGGTTCGTTTTGTTTCAAGACAAAATGAACAGAGAATAAAAAAATAAATTATTCCTATAGCTTTTACTAAACTTGATTCAGTAAGGCAGAAATCCATAAAGAAAAGACCCCCAATCACCAAAATAAATCCCAATCTCTAAATTAGTAAGCAATGAGTAGTATTCATTCAACATACAATCCACAAAACCCTAGTATAGTTTCTATAGAAAGTACCCAATACCAATTAGGAGAACTAAAAGGAAATCACATTGAATACGATTTCAACAAAATACTAACATTCTTAGCCGCAAAAGGAAAATCTTTATTTGGCCAGAACTTCAAAATATTCAAAGAAGACCTAGAAATTATATACAAGCTATGTGTGTATGTTATTCAAGACGAAGAGAGTTGTAAATCACATAATATAGACCCAAACAAAGGCATTCTATTATCGGGGCCTGTAGGATGCGGAAAAACAACATTAATGAAGCTAGTAAGACATATAACGCCACATAAAAAAGCATATATAATAATCCCTTGTCGCAATGCGGTTTTTAGTTTCAATCATATAGGATTTAAAACAATTGAAGATTATGGAAATGATGGTTTTTATTGCTTTGATGACATTGGTATTGAGCCTATGGGAAAAAACTTTGGAGTAGATTCCAATGTAATAGGCGAAATTTTACTTTCTCGGTACGAGTTGTTTACTCGTAATCCAGAACTCGTTTCAAGATCTTATAGTAAAAACCCAACAGCAAAAAAAGGAAAGCCAATAGTAACACATGGCACTACAAACCTCAACGCAGATGAAATAGAAGAAAGATACGGAAATCGAGTTCGATCAAGAATGAGAGAACTATTTAATTTAATTGCGTTCGATAAAAATTGTAGGGATAAAAGAGTGTGACAATCAATTTATCAAGAATTAAAAAATTGCCACCCATATAATGAATTGGAGTTAACCCGTTGTGCATTTTAAATTATACTAATTTTAATATTGTTTATATTTCTATTAAAAATAAACTTATTGGTGTATTGTATTGTTGTTAAGGCTGTTATTTTAGATAATATTCTAGTTTTAAATCCGTCAAAAGATTTTTCGTAATTTCTTCTAATCATAAATTGGTCACAAAGTTGAGAGAATAAAGTTTCAATTCTTTTTCTTTTTTTTCTAAAAATATAGGGCTGTTTTTTGTAATTATTTTGATTGTTTCTCATCGGAGTATTCAATTTTATATTACAGGTTATAAATAAGTTAAGTTGAATTTCTGCGGATAAATAAACACGATCTCCAATTAAAGTACAGTCACTAATTTGATGCTTAATATCTTTTAAATAATTGATATCGTGAACAAAGGCTGCACTCAAATCTATACTTTGGAACACACCACTAACAGAACAAATAGCATGCAATTTATAGCCATAATATCTTGAATCTTGTGAAGCACAGTAACCTTTGTTTGGAATCGTACTAATGTTTTCTTTACAAACGGTAGAACGCGTACTTCTTGATAATTTACAAACTTCCAAAGGCATACTATCAGCCACAAAATAGTTTTCGAAATCATTAAAAAATGAGGCCAAATTTAAACGAATTACATCGATATGATTAAATAGATTTCTCCTTCTTCTGTTGTAAACGAATCTTTCAATTTTTGATAAAAGAGGTTTTGGAAGATTTCTAAATAAATCATTTTCACTATCAATACTCATAAATTCAGCAGTTAAAATCAAGCTAATCAGTTCTAAATCACTCATCTTAGGTTTTCTTCTTTGATAAGTTAAAAGTTGTTCTTTTGATATTTTTCTTAAAACTTCCAATATTCTTTCGTAATTTGAATTTAAGTTGTTCTTCATTAATGTTTTATGGCTAAAACAATTTACTGATTTTCAGTAAGATGGACAACTTTTATTCTTTAAATCATAATGCACAACGGGTATAAGTAGCAATATTGTATCAGGAATTATGAAAGCTGATATTTTTACCAAAACTCCTTTTTATGCTTAAAACTCAAAAGAAACCAATTTTAGTTTAGTTTATGGTGTATATTCGTCTAAAAAAAACACTTTTATCTCGTATTAATTTAATTAATTTTTAAGGCTATGAAACAATTATTACGCTTCGTATTTATTATCACTGCAACATTTTCTTTTTCACAAACCCAAATAGGTTCTGATATTAATGGAGAATCATTTCTTGATCAATCAGGTAGATCAATAAGTATCTCTAATGATGGTAATATCGTTGCTATTGGTGCACCTGGTAATGACGGAAATGGAGGTAATTCAGGTCATGTAAGAATTTATATGAATACGAATGGAAATTGGGTTCAGATAGGACAGGATATTAATGGAAAAGCATCTGGAGATTCTTCAGGAGCATCTGTAAGTCTTTCGGGTGATGGAAATATAGTTGCTGTTGGTGGAAGAGTTTATAAGAATACGAATGGAAATTGGGATCAAATTGGGCAAGATATTGATGGTTCTGGGAAATCAGTAAGTCTTTCGAGTGATGGCAGTATCGTTGCTGTTGGTGGAAGAATTTATAAGAATACGAATGGGAATTGGGTTCAAGTTGGACAAGGTATTGATAGTTCTGGTAAATCTGTAAGCCTTTCAGGTGATGGTAGTATCGTTGCTATCGGAACTACAGATAATAGTAGTGGTGGAAATGGATTTCATTCAGGATATACAAGAATTTACAAGAATACGAATGGAAATTGGGAACAGATTGGTGAAGATATTAATGGGGAAGCTGAATTTGATAATTCAGGGTTTTCAATAGGGCTATCAAGTGATGGCAGTATTATTGCTATTGGCGCTGTTGGTAACTCAGGAAATGGAAGTTCTTCAGGTCATGTTAGACTTTTTAAGAATGTTAACGGGAATTGGGAACAGATTGGACAAGATATTGATGGAGAGTCAGCTGGAGATGGTTCAGGATATTCATTAAGTATTTCTAATGACGGCGGTATTGTAGTTATTGGAGCTATTAGTAGTGCAGAGAATGGATCGGATTCTGGTCAAGTTCGAGTTTATCAGAATATCAATGAAAATTGGGAACGTATTGGACAAGATCTTAATGGAACGGTGGATGATCAACTAGGGAAATCTGTTAGTATATCTGGTGATGGCAGTATAATCGCTGTTGGTGCTGGCGCTGCTAATACAACAAACGGACTCTATTCAGGATATGTAAAAGTTTATGATTTAAGTGCTGTTTTATCTTCAAATAGTTTTAGCCTTTCTGAATTTAGTATCTATCCAAACCCAACAAAAGATTTTTTATCTATAAATAGTAACCAAAACCCAGTAAATATTGCTATCTACAATGTGTTAGGGAAAGAAATATTGTCTGCAAGTACATCTAATAAAATAGATGTAAAATCATTACCAAATGGAGTTTATGTAATTCGCATTAAAGATGGTTTAAAAGAAGTAATAAAGAAGTTTATTAAAAACTAAATCAGTTATTTTGATGGGTTCGAAAGGCTCTGCTTCAATATGAAACACTGAACATAAAGCTACATTTACTTGTAGCTTTTACTCCGACATAGGGCTGCTTTATCATCCATTCAAGCCTCTTTCAATACAATATGTTACTGCTCTTTGTTGAAAAGCGATTTAATATTTCAGAACCTGAAAAAATTAAGTTGATACAATTACTGTGTAACTATTTTATACGCAGAAATGTTACAGATTTTCCACCTACCCGTGATTTGACAAATGCGTTTATGGAGATTATTAGGCAAGCGAATATGTTAGAAACGTATTCTTTTGATGCGATAAGAGATATAATATTAAATTATGGCAAACCATCTTCAGATGATTTATTTGAAGAAAAACTGAATGGAGATCTTTATGAAGAAAATGTTGGGGCAACCCGCTATATCTTGTCATCTATTGAACTGTCAAGATCTGAAACGAAAGAGCGGTATGTGAATTTTTATGCAAGAAATAAAAACCTATTTGTTTGGACGGTCGAACATATTTTTCCACAAGGAGAAAACATTCCAGAGCACTGGGTTACGATGGTTGCAGATGGCGATAAAAAGCTAGCAAGTCAAATAAGAAAAGATTGTGTTCATAAACTGGGTAATTTAACACTAACAGGCTATAACTCTCAGTTAAGTAATATGTCTCTTGACAAAAAGCAAAATCGTAAAAATAAAGAAGGTAAATATATTGGATTTAAAAATGGCTTAACCTTAAATGAGGCTATAAAAGATACAACTTCCTGGAATAAAGATGGCATTGAAAGAAGAACAGATGACTTGGCTAAGGAGGCTTTAGAATTATTTAAATTGTAATTATGATAGATATAATTATAAAACGTCTAAAAGACAATACTTTTTTGTCGCATATATTTACTATATTTGCGACAATAAATACGTTTAAAAATGATTGAAAGTATTGATAATCATATAATTATTAAAATTAAAAAAGCGCGAAGGGGTTCGCTATTTTTTATTGAAGATTTCTTGCGATTCGGCAATTCAAAAGCGGTGGCAAAAGCACTAGAAAGACTCGTGGAAAAGGGAGATGTTACTCGTGTGGCCAGAGGGATCTATGCAAGGTTAGAGAATGATCCTATTTTAGGGCCCATAAAACCAAGTACTGAAGCCATCGCAAAAGCCATCGCAAAAAGAGATAAGGCGCGCATTGTAGCCACAGGATCATTAGCGATGAATGCTTTAGGCTTATCAACACAAGTACCCATGAATGTGGTGTATCTAACGGATGGCGCCGCTAGAAAAATAAGTCTAGGGAAACGTAAAATTATATTTAAAAAAACAACTCCGAAAAATTTATCTGCCATTGGCAGTATAAGCAAGTTAGTTATTCAAGCGCTTAAAGAAATTGGTAAAGACAAAGTTACAGAAGATGAGATAAAAATCATTTTAGAGCATTTACAAAAAGAAGACCCATACCGTTTGGAACATGATATCAAATTAGCACCAGAATGGATTAGAATAATCATGCGTAAAGCTTTAATACCAAAAGACAATGATTAAGTGGCTCAATATACCCGATAGCACTAAAAAGAATGCCTATATACAAATAGCAGAGCAAACAGGTATGTCTGCATTTGCAGTAGAAAAGGATTGGTGGGTAAGCCGTACGTTAGAAATTATCTTCCAAATGGATATAGCTAAACACTTGGTTTTTAAAGGAGGTACTTCATTAAGCAAAGCTTGGAAATTAATAAATCGTTTTTCTGAAGATATTGATTTAGCGATCGATAAGGAGTTTTTTGAAGGATTTAAAGGTGATATTTCAAAAACTCAAATAGGAAAGCTAAGAAAAGTAGCTGGCGTTTATACTACGGGTACATTTTTTAAAGAATTAGAAGACGAATTTCATAAAAGAGGATATAAGGGACTAGAATTTAAAGTTGTAGAAGCAAAGGATAGTGATCAAGATCCAAGAGTTTTAGAGATATATTATCCAAGCTTAACAGATTCCCCTACTGAATATATATTACCAAGAGTCCAAGTGGAAATCAGTTGTAGATCTTTAAGAGAACCATTTACAGAGAAAACTTTTGGTTCATTAGTAGATGAGTTTTATCAAGATAAAGATTTTGCAGAAACACTTTTTGCTGTACCTACTGTAAATCCTGAAAGAACGTTTTTAGAAAAGGTTTTCTTACTACATGAAGAATTTCATCGCCCAACAGATAAAATTAGAGTAGATCGATTAAGTCGGCATCTTTACGATATATATCAAATGTCAAAAGCAGGTATCGATAATAGCGCTATTAATGATAAAGAATTGTATGAAACCATAGTTGCGCATCGCTATAAATATGCACGTGTAGGTCATGTAGACTACAACCTTCATAACCCTAAATCAATTGATCCAACACCAATAGACACTGTTTTTAAGGCATGGGAAGAAGATTACGCAAAAATGATGGAAGACATGATATATGAAGAGCCTAAACCAACATTTAAAGAATTAACAGCGTACTTAATAGTATTGAAAGAGAAGCTTAACAAAATAGATTGGGTATTTGAACTTTCATTTTAATAAGCACTTAATAATAAATTGCGAAGCACTAGAATATGATAGACACTTGGTTTAAAAAAGATTTAGAAAAAATATACAACACACATCAAATAGCAGTGTTTGTTGATGAGTCTAAAGACGCTTCCTTTTTAGTCGATGAGGTGAAAAATGACTTTAAATTGTTTCAAGCCAATACAGAATTGGAGGAACTTAAAATTAAATATCTTATTGAAAAAAATAACGTTCCAGGAACCAAATATTTAATTTATACCACCACACCTAAAGAGGAACTAAAATTCATTAGAGAGTATTGTGAAACCAATGGCTGTGTAGAAATTAAGTATTTACAAAATTATGTAAAGGACAAAGTACACAAGCATCTAAACCTCAACTTACACCTTGATAAAGAAGAATTAATTTCAGCAGCTAAAGTCAGCGTTAAAAAAGACCAGACCTACTGGATGGATTTAAGCCATAAAGGGGCTTCTGAAATATTTGATTTAGAAAAAGAATTATTACCATTTTTAGACAATCCTAAAACCCATTTAAATAAGTACGACAAGAAAACACAGGAAATTTTCTTTAAAAAAGTAAATGAATTGATTGGACAAACTTATATGACAAAACCACCAAAGACACTCGCAGATGAAGTTGTCACGTATTTGTTAGATGGGTTGGCAAACAACAATCCAAATAAAATTCTATTGGAAGTCTATGAAAATTGGCTGGATAGTAACACCTATAAAAAATCATTCAACCCGTATTTAAAAAAATACAAACTTGCCAAGAAATCTGAAGTGTTCAACATTCATACATCACATCCTTTTGCTAAAATTGATGAGCAATGGTTAGAGCAATTAGGCGAAAACATTAGCAATAAGGAATATGTGTCTAATTTTCTTCCAAAAATAAATCAAAGAATCTCTGACAGGTCGGCTAAAAGTTTAAAAATTAATTTTTGGGGTTATGTAAAAACCTTGTTGGAGTTTGATGAGAAAAACATCAGCCAGTTGGCTTCTTTTGATGAATGTGTTGCGTTTTATACAAATCACTTTTATAAATTAGATAGTGCTATTAGAAAACTGTATGCACAGTTCTTAACTAACAAAAAGTTAATTGAGCCATTACAGACCTATTATAAAAATCTAACCGTTATATTTTTAGATAAATGGTTCAGGTACATAGACGACTATCAATCAAACCAAACAGGTAAAATTCAGGAAATATTAGAAGGTAATAAGGAGAAAACAGCCATAGTAGTTGGCGATGGCGTATCCTATGAATTTGCGAAAGATATTATCAGTAAAGTTTCAAAGGAGTACACCTTAGAGAAATCAGATAACTATCTGTTTGCGGGTCTTCCCTCAGAGACTGAACATAATATGAGTCAATTGTATGTGGACACTGGTGAAGTACTTAAAACTAAAAGCGACAGAGAAAAATATTTAGTAACTAGAAATCCGGAATTGGAAATAGGCTTCGTTGATTTAGAAAATGTGAGTGAGCTTAGCAATAAAGAGCACTATTTAATTTGCAGTCATAAAGATCCTGATAAATTAGGAGAAACGTATCAGCAAAAGGCGCTTAAATATTTCGATGAGGTTGCTAAGTTATATGCCAACAAAATAGAGCAACTGTTACATAATGGTTATAAAAATGTATTTCTGGTAACAGATCATGGTTTTGTATTAACAGGGCTGCTAGAACATGCCGATAAAATTGAAGTCAGTTTTAAAGGGAAAGTGCAAAAAAGTGAACGCTATATTAGAACGGATATTCAACAGAATATAGACACGCATTTATTGATGGAACGAGAAATACAATATGGCGATGCTAACTATTGTTATGTTGCTAAAAGATTAGGGCCTTTTAAAACGCCTGGAGTGTATGGCTTTAGTCATGGAGGTCTTTCACCTCAAGAAACCATTATTCCTTTCTTAAAGTGGTCGGTCAGCTCTAATAAAGAAGATGGATTGCTAGTTTCAGTAACGAATAAATCAGACCTAAAAGATGTCACTGGAGATATTTATGCCATAAAATTAATGGCTGAATCAAATACAGATGATTTATTTCATACAGACAGAAAGATTATCCTCATGTTTTTTGTTGGAAATGAAAAAATAAATGAAAGTGAAATAATAACGATTGAAAAGAATTACCAATTAAAAAAGGAATATCGTTTTAATTCCCATTCAGAAATTGAAGTGATTATCATCGATGCATTCACCAAAGAACAATTAGATAAAATAACCATTAAAAAAAGTAACGCCCGAGATTTAGGAGGCTTATAAAATAACAATAATCTTATGATACATTTAGATGCTTTAGATGAGAAACTATTAGAGAGTTTTAGAGGGTTTGTAGTAAAAAAGGATTTGGTAAGAACCTTAAAAGTAGGCGCCAATGTGCCTGTATTCGTTTTAGAATATTTAATTGCCAATTCTTGCTCTACAGATGATGAAGAGAAGATTAAACAAGGCATGGATAATGTTAAAAAAATATTGTCGCAGCATTATGTAAATCCTGAAGAAAGTAATTTAGTACAGTCAAGAATTCGGGAAAAAGGCACGTATAAAATTATTGATAAGATCTCTGTCAAACTAGACACAAAGAAAGATGTGTATTGGGCGCAATTGCAAAACAGTAATATCAAAAACGGCGTAATTTCAGATGCTATGGTAAGTGCCCATGACAAAATGTTAATGGGTGGTATATGGGCTATTATAGATATTGAATATGATTCCTTTTCAAAAGATGGTAATGCAGGTACACCTTTTTTAATAAGAGATATTAAACCAATTCAGTTATCCTCATTTGATAATTCAAAAATCATCAGTAAAAGAAAAGAGTTCGATAAAAAAGAATGGCTTAATGTTCTTCTTAGAAGTTGTGGTTATGAGCCAGAGTCAGAAGGCATGACAGATCGTGTTAAAATGTTATTGTTGTCTCGATTAATCCCTATGGTTGAAGCAAATTTTAACTTTGTAGAGTTAGGACCGCGTTCAACTGGTAAATCATTTGTGTTTAAAGAATTGACACCTTATGCGGTATTAATTTCTGGCGGACAGGGTACTATTGCCAAGCTATTTGTTCATGGTGGTACTGGCAGAGTTGGCGCCGTTGGTCAATGGGATGCTATTTGCTTTGATGAAGCTACAGACAAAATATTTAAGGAAAGAGACGCCGTTCCTCTAATGAAAGATTATATGGAATCAGGTTCCTTTTCTCGTGCAGGTGCAGGAGGAGAGATTACAGGTGTTGCCTCTATCATTCTAAATGGAAACATCAATCAGCCTGTTGAAACAGTTCTGCAAACAAGTCATTTATTTAGTCCTCTATCTGATGAGGTGAATAATGATACAGCATTTTTAGATAGAATTCATTTCTATTTACCAGGATGGGAAATGATTAAATTCTCGCCAAAGAACTTTACTGATAATTTTGGATTTAGTACAGATTACTTTTCAGAATGTTTAAAATCCTTCAGAAAAGTGACTTATACCGATAGTTTAGAAGAGTATTTTACTTTAGGTGCTCACTTAAAACAAAGAGATACAAAACCAGTAAAAAAAACAGTTTCAGGTTTAATTAAACTCTTGCACCCAGATGGTGTTTATACCAAAGAAGATATTAGAGAATACGTGGTTTTTGCACTAGAAATGAGAAGAAGGGTGAAAGAGCAATTGAAAAGAATTGGAGGTATGGAATTTTGGGACACCAATTTTTCTTATATCGATAAAGAAACACAGGAAGAACACTTTGTTGGGCTTCCAGAAGAAAAGGGATCACACTTGATAGAAAACACACCATTACAACCAGGTGTTTGTTACACAGCCACTAGTGATGGCGAGAGTTTAGCATTAATTCGTGTTGAGGTTGTGACATCAGCAGGATCAGGGAAATTGAATATTACAGGTGTAAGTAATATGAAAGTCAAGGAGAATATCAAAAATACCTTTCAATATATTAAAGCCAATGAAAAAACGATTTTAAATGAGCAGCATTCCATAAAGAACTTTGACTTAACAATTCAAATAACAAATATGCTCGGTTCTAAAGTTTCTTCAGGTATTGGGTCTGCTGTGTATATAGCGATCATTTCTTCTATTTATAAAAAGAATTTAAAACCAGGTCTAGCAGTATTAGGAAACATTTCCGTTGGCGGTGCAATTGAAAGAGCTATAAACTTTTCAGATAAGATTACAATGTTATCAGACAACGGAGCAAAAACCGTTATCGTACCAATGGATAATTTGAATGAATTAACAAATGTACCTGCTGCTGTATTAGGTAGTACAGATGTTCCTTTTTATTCAAATAATCAGATGTTAATGCAAAAAGGATTGTTGTTGGAATGATGAAAAAACCAATCCTCTCAAAATCAACTTTCATTAGAGGCCTGCAATGCGAAAAGTCTTTATACCTCTACAAGCATCATTATAATTTAAAAGATGCTATTTCACCGCAATTACAAGCCATTTTTAATCAAGGGAATCGTGTAGGGGAATTGGCCCAAGATTTATTTCAAGGAGGTGTGGATGCGTCACCACCCAATCATTTTAAGATGCAAGAATCGGTTGTGAAGACCAAAGCCTTTATAGAAAACGGAGCATCTATAATCTACGAGGCTACCTTTCAGTTTAATAGGGTATTAGCCGCATTAGATATCTTAGTGAAGGATGAAGAGGGCTGGAAAGCCTATGAAGTAAAAAGTTCAACGAAAGTTTCAGACACCTATATTAATGACGCTGCGATTCAATACTATGCCATCGTTAATTCTGGAATCGACCTAAAAGATATTTCCATTATATATATTAATAACCAATATGTAAAACAAGGTGCTCTTAGCATTCAAGACTTGTTTACAATCGAATCTGTATATGATCGGGTGCAAGAGGTTTTGCCTAAAATCCCCAGTCAGGTATTACGGTTTAAAAAGGTTATAGCGCAAGATGAGGTTCCCGATATTACTATTGGTCCGCAGTGCTCAAAGCCTTATGAATGTGATTTTAAAGGACACTGCTGGAAACACATTCCAGAGAACTCGGTGTTTGATATTTCAAATTTATGGACAAGCAAAAAGTTTGATTTATATTATAAAGGGATTGTTACATTAGACCAAATTGATTTGGAAAATAATTCATTAAATTCAAATCAGCTTTTACAGGTCAATAGCGCATTAAATAATACAATGTTTATAGACAGAAACAATATCTCTGCTTTTTTAAGAGACTTAAATTATCCATTATATTTTTTAGATTTTGAAACAATGGGTACAGCAATCCCAATATTTGATAACAGTAAACCTTACCAACAATTGGTATTTCAATATTCCCTTCATATTCAGAATGAAGATAATGAAGTGACACACCATGAGTATTTAGCCGAAGCTAATCCAAATAAAGATCCACGAGAAGCCTTTATAAAACAACTCATTACAGACTGTGGCGATTCGGGAGATATCATCGTGTACAATATTGGTTTCGAGCGAGGGAAACTAAACGACTTAATCACGGTATATCCGCAGTATGAAAATGAAATAAATCAGATCATAGGCAGGCTAGTAGATCTCATGATCCCCTTTCAAAAAAAATGGTATTACACACCAGAAATGAAGGGCAGCTATTCTATTAAGGCTGTTTTACCAGCTTTAGTCCCAGAGCTGTCCTACCAAGATTTGGACATCAAAGAAGGCGGCACTGCGAGCACGAGTTTTGCTCAAATGGTTAGTGGTACATTTCATGGCAATGTTGAAAAAACAAGGCAAGCCTTATTAGCCTACTGTAAATTAGACACCCTGGCGATGGTTGAAATTTATAAGTTCTTAATGAGTCTTTAGACATTTTAAAAAGAATGTCATACCCAAAAGGACTGTAAAAATTAAACTTTTTTAAGAAGGTTTAAATCCCTCAGGGTTAAATAGTAGCAGAAAGCCTTACAGAGATATAGACATTTTTTTGTGTACTAAGACCAAACATTTTTGGTGTATCTAAATACGTCTTTAATAAAGAAAAAGAATGTTTTTTAGTTTAGTTCTTTTTTGGGCATCGTTTTTATTCAGTTAATTATTGAAGAAATCTTTCTCATTTATCCTTTCGGTTGTCATATTTCCATTTTCAACTGCATATAAAGTAATTGTACCTGTAGTATAACTTCTGCTAGTATTTTCAATCCTTATTTGATCCCTAATTTTATCTGATTTACTAAAACTAACCTTTCTCTCAAATGCACCATTTGCGCCACAAAAATTCTTTTTATTGGGGTTCCAGTCGTTTCCATAATATACTTTTATGTAATAAGTCCCACTTGGTATTTTACTCATTTCAAAATTTGCACCTGCTCTTATAAATTCATTTCGTATTGTTTTTTTGTCATAACTCCGAACTAAACAAACAATAGCATCAGTTCTGTTACTATTTTTAAACTTTAACCAAGCACTTTGTGAATAAATCCCTTTTCCGAAACAAGCATTTAAAGGTGAAGCACCATTTTTAAGTTGGTTTCCTCTATATTTGCTTAATATATAGGGTGTTTTAAACTTTTCTTTATATTCATTACTTTCCAGTTTTTTACTAGATTCATTTATTTCTCGAATAGATTTTTTTGTGTCCTCATCCATCCAATCAAACTCTTTAAGCCCAATAAGCCTATCTGTTTCAATGATGATATTATCTTTTGTCTTTATTACCGTTTTACTTTTATTTTTAGTTAGAACTTCATTAGAGTTTTCTTTATTTTTTTGGTCAGAATGTTCATATTTTGTTTGATGACTTTTCTGACGATTTTGAATGAAGTTATAACTTTTATGTCCTATAACTGCAAATACAAGTATGCTTAAAAAAGTCGTTCTATTAATTTTTCTTGATTTTAAGGAGGCTAGAAAGAAATAAATCGAAGTACACAAAATTATAAATGTTCCAATTCCAATAATACCATTTATTAAGTATGCTATAATTATAGCAAATATTGAAAAAAGTATAAAGAATAATTTATAATTTATTTTTAGTTGCCTTTTCTTGTAATATTTTTTTTGTTTAGTTTTATTGGCTTTTCTTTCGTTTCTGTCAGTTTTATATTGACTATATGAAGTGTTCTTTTTATTACTATCATTTAACTTATTTCTTTTTGAATCATATTCTTTTTTTAATCTGGGATTAGACAACACATCATAAGCACCTTTAACCTCTCTAAACATTTGTTCAAAAAAAGAATCTCCATTATTTTTATCTGGATGAAACTTGAAAGCAAGTTTTTTATATGCCTTCTTTATTTCCTTTTGTGAAGCGTTATTATTTAAGCCTAAAGTTTGGTAGTGGTCTTTCATTTTCGTTCAGAAGTAGCGTTTTTTGAGTGATGTGGTAACTGGTTAAATAAAGAAAAATATTCCAATTTACAGGTTGTATTTTCCAGATAAAAGGAAGTTTTACTATTTATGAAAATTTGTGATAGTTGACATTTATTTGAAATCAAAAATAAAAGTTATAACAGTTTTAAAATATGATTTATGTCATTTTTAAAGTGTTTCATGCTTTACAAACCTATGTCTATTTTAAAAAACATAATTATTTTATAGTTGCTTTTTAAAAAATCATTCGTCTGCATAGTACTTAAACGTAATACCTTTTGTTTTGTGTTTTTATCTTGTATCAGACCACAATGCGCCAATATAAGTTTAGCGTTTTAATATTCTAAAGGTACTTGCATTATATAGCTTGTATTTTCGCACACTCAAACACAACTATAAAAAGCAATCTTTGTAATTGTTTTCATAAAACACAAAACTCTCCAAAGCGCACTTGCATAGCGGTTAGCTAAAGTTATGGATCCATTTAGTTTTATTTAATTTAAAGTAAAAATTTTATAAGCTTATTTAGTAAAAGTTCAAAAGGATTCTAGTGTGTAAATAGTAAATATTTTTTTAATCTTTTAAATAGAAATAAAACCCTTTTATTCCTTTACTATCATCTTTATTAGTTACTTTATTTCTTCTACCATTTCTATTTTCTATTATTTGCCATTGTTTATTTTTATTAGAAAGAAACTCTTTTACACCACTATATTTTGTGTCACTATTTAAATAGTATAGTTTATTGGAAAGTTTAACCCATAATAAAGGTGTTTTTCCGAAGTCTTGGTTTCCAATTTGGATTTCACCTTTATAGCGATTATTCAGTTCCCAAACTTCTAAGATTTCAATAAATTCATCTTTTATTGTAATAGCATTATTAATATTTAATTTTTTTATGGTTTCATATTTTGAATCAAAATATTTAGTTAAATTTTTATTTGTTTGCATAATTTTTAAATTATTTAATAAAGTAGTTATTTGTGATTTTGCAATGTGATTTTGTTAAAAAATAAGGACTAATTTAAATAGTTTTAACAGTCTATTTTATGACATTTATCAATTAGTTGTATTTGTTTTAAAATATTTTTTTCTTAAAGTATTGATAGCATTGAAAATATTATTTTTTCTTTACACCACTTATTATTCTCCGAAAAGGAGTATAATTATCAGGCCCATAACCGGCGTTAAATATCGCAAACGAAATATTATTAAAGTGTTCTTTATAGTCTTCAATTATTTTTTTATAGGTTTCAGCTACTTTTTCAGTAGGGTTTAAAAAGGCACCACAACCATGAGCACCAAGTATAACATATTTAATGTTAGCAGCTACCAAAGTTTGAAATTGTGCTCGAATACGTTGTTCACATTCTTGTTGGTCAAAGGCAATCCCTTGATCAATATCTATTCCTAGGTCAAAATCTATTTCTGATCTTAAATCTACGGCTGCAGAGCGCATCTCATAAAATGGGAAAATATCTTCATCAGATAACCATGCATAACCTAGATCTTCGTGATCAATAATTTCAAAATCTCGTACACAGATTCTTGGGTCTTTTGTATCTAAATACACTTTACCATGAACACCATTTAATAGGTCCGTCCATTCTTTTTTATAGTTCCCATAGTTTTCAACATACTCTGGTCTAATTGAAAAATGGCAGTCCGTTCTTCGAAACATATTTTCTTCTTGAGCAACCATTCCCTCAATATAACCTCCTCCTGGCACTTGATTATTGGCCATATTTAAAACAGCAAAACATTTCCCGTATTTTTTTGTTAAAAACTGCGTTATAACTCCCCAGTCTCCCTGGTAAACATCAATAGCAACTTTTCTAAATAAATCAGGACTGTTCTCTTGAGCTTGTTTTGACCATTTATTTAGGTTGTTTTGAGATTGTTGATAATAATGTTCATAGTGCAGCTTCAACTTGGCGACAGTCTCTCTTAAAATTTCTCGTCTTCTTCTCAAATCTTTATGATCTAAAAAAGAGTCTTTAAACATGGATTCGGGTGGTAATTCTTGTGAATTGTTACGTTGCTGTTTACTGATCATAGTCTTTAATTGATTTTAAAGGTGTTATAAATAATAAGTCAAAAAAATATAAATTACTACAGGGTAATGTAAGCCTTGTGCTATTTTAAAAATTAAAATAGGGTGTCTTGTAAAAGAGTGCAATACTCTAAATAGTAAGGGTTTAATGAAAAAATAAATATAATAGGTAAGCCAGTTAAATTAAAAGCTTATTTGGTCAGCGGGACTTAGTGATTGTTTTAGTTTGTTTTTTGCTCGGCTTAACCGTGTCCGTGCAGTGCCTTCAGTAATTTTTAGTTTTTTTGATATTTCTGAATAACTTAAATTATCTAAATAATATAGTGTGATGATTTGTTTTTCACCTGCTCCAAGAAAATTAATTTTTTTCAAAGTATCTGAATATTCTTCATTCAAAATCATTTGATCTGCAGGCGATAAAGCGTTGTCGCTCACACTAAAGTTTGGGTGATCTTCCAGATAACTAATATTTCTGTTACGTTTTCTAAAACTATCTATAAAAGTGTTTTTACAAATTCTAATAATCCAGGGTTTAAACCTCTTATTAGGATTATAACTCTCAATTTTAATAAAAGCTTTAATAAAAGTTTCACAAGTTAAATCTTCTGCCGTGTGTAAATCTTTAGTTTGTGCTTTTGCAAATGAATAAACTTCTGTCCAGTGGTTTAGAAATAATTCATTCAGGGATCGTGCTGTCAATTCTTGAGTTTCCAAGTTTTTTGTCAAAGGCTGATGTGTTTAAAAGAGTGTGTGTATATATTAGTACGTAAATGTTTATTTTTTGTTACACTATTTTTGAAAAAAGATTTAAAAGTATCTTTAAGAAAAAATTTTAACATAACTCAGAAGGTTTTGGTCGGCTTTAGATGTTAAATTCAGAAAGGTTTAACCCGCTGGCGCGGATTTTGAATCCGTGCCCATTCTTATGATAAAATTGCAATCTATATTACATAATTCCTATTTTAGTGATTCCGTTTGCAGATTTCCTGTGTCGATACCCTATGCGTGCACTTATTGCATCCGGGCTAACGTTGTCTAAAAGAAACATATCCGAGCGATCGGGTTTATTTAAGTTAATTAGTGGTTTTAGTAGAGCAGCTAAAAAAGATATTTACGATTTAGATTTTATCACTGAAATAATATCAAACCACGCTTCCCCCGCATAGTTGGTTTTATGTCATAATTGTTGTAGCCAAAGCTAAAATGGCACATTTCTTTTTTTATTTTGAGCCTAGTTATTTTTTAAAAAATAGAACAATAAAAAAAGCAAAGAGCCATTGTCAACGCTCAAACAACTATTTCGCCATAAAACCAACCCAAAGCTAAATAACATAATGCGCAGTTATAATAGCATTCATTCACTTTCTGTATTATAACGCCATTATGTAAAATAGCGGCTCTTCCAACGCTCAAATTCTAACAAAATAGGATGCTATAGTTTTGCAATAAACGTTCTAACAACTATGCATTGTTTTTATAAGTGCATTCAGCATTTCAATAAAACAAAATAGCTATGTAAAAAAAAAGAGTAGGTAATAAGTCTAATTTATAAGCACCTATAAAATCAAAAAAAAAGCCAATAAGAGTATGACTTTTTATTTGCTAAAAATTAAAGTTAGTTGTTTTCACTAAAAGCAAATGCTGTTTGTAAAAATAAAAATCATTTTGCTAAAATTGATATTCCTACTAAAAAGAACAATCTATATAGCATTCACTTTTAACAAAACCAATAAAAAAACCAGAACAAACAAATAAAAAGTAATACACTTATTTTTGCTGCTGCCAGCGCACTAGGTATTCTTTAATTGTTTAAAAAAAAGAAACCCACATCGTAGAAAGGTGGGTAAAAATTGCTATGAAAAAGAACTTAAATATAATAATTTTTTATTTCTTATCTCATTCAAGCTGCACAAAACCATCACTAAGTTCGCAAACTCCTTATCTCAAGTATTTGTTTGCCTCATTTCACTAAGTAATAAAAAAAACCACTTTCCCAACCACCCTTTTAAAGGTATAGGTTACAGCAATTAGCAATGTTTTCTATGTGTCTGCGGTAGGTTCATTACACTCAATCAATACACCTCAGTGCTTCCTTTCATACAGCAACTTCGGTTTCCTTTCATTCCTTTCATTCACCCACCTCAACACCGCGCATAAAAAAAGAACGTTTCTCTCAAAACGTCCTTTATTTATTTTTTCCAGCTACTAGAACATCACTAATTACCTCCACCTACGCACTTTGCCCCTTACTTGAAGTTTGTTCCAAAACAGCCATTAAACGATGATTGAGATATAATTTTTCTTTTCCTACTTTTTCAGACGTTAAGAAACCTGCATTTTCTAATGCTATCAAATAATTACCAACAGTTTTTGGTGTACCCAACTTGGCATCAATTAAAAATTGTCTTTTTGTATAAGGTAATTTAAAAAGTATTTCTACTAGTTCTTTTGTATATACTTTTGGGATTGTTGTTTTTATTTCGGCTGTCATAACTTGCATCAATGTAGAAACATCTTTTAAACGTTGTAACCCGTTTTTTGCAGTGCTTTCAATCATTTCAAGCATATAGAGTATCCAAGATTCCCAATCATTCTCTTCAGTAACTTTTCTTAATTTAGTATAATAAGCTGTTTTATTTCTTATAATATATTCACTCAAATAAATAGCAGGTGTCTCTAATAGCTTTTCAAGTTTTAAGTAGAGCAACAATAAAATACGTCCAGTTCTACCATTACCGTCACTAAAAGGATGTATCGCCTCAAATTGATAATGCATTAAAGCCATTTTAATTAATGGATCTATAGTTTCAGTTCCATTTATAAAGGTTTCAAGGTTTGCTAATTTCTCCCTTATAACAGTTTCACCAGTTGGTGGTGTATAAATAGTTTCACCCTTCGCATTTTTTAAAGCAGTTCCGGGTGTGGTTCTTATACTTGCAGTATTCTTTTTTATACTTTGAACTATTTGTATGCAGAGGTTTGTAGAAATAAAAGGTCGATGCTCTATTTCTTCTAAGCCATTCCAAAGAGCCTCTTTATAGCTTATTACTTCTTTTGTCGCTGCATTATTAAATTTTTTATCTGCAACTATAGATTTATACAGATCATCATTAGTGGTAATAATGTTCTCTATCTCAGAACTTGCTTTTGCTTCTTGCAAATGAATTGTATCTAAAAATAAAGTTAGATTTGGTAAATTAGTAAGCATGCCATTTAGTTGTGCCAATGCCCTACTAGCGTCAATAGTTTTACGCAGTACTTTTGTTGTTTCTAATGTTGCTTTTGGCGGCAATAACGGTAAGCTATTGTATGGTGTATTTTTATTAAAATCTTCCATTTTGAACAAGGGTAATAATTACGTGCATTCTTTTAACGAGGGTAAATATAGTTAAAAATTACCTTTGTTTTTTAGATGCGAGTAAAAATTACGTCTGTTGTGAGTAAAAAAAACAAAAAAAGAACGTTTCTCTCAAAACGTCCATTATTCATTTTTTTTCAGCTACTACAACATCACTAATTACCTCCACCTACGCACTTTGCTCCAGAAAGTTTAAAATTTATTTCAAATAAAAACCCACATCGTTGAGAGGTGGGAAATTGCTATGAAAAAGTCTTAATTAGACTTTAAGAGCTCAAATATAATAAAAATAAAAAACACATAGATTTCTTACCTCAAGAATTTATTTGTTTCAATCGTTAATAAATATAAAAGCCAAATAATTATGATTACAAAAACAATCCAAATCACAGAAGTATCAGTTGATGAATTAGCAGATAAAGTAGCTGATAAACTATTACTTAAAATAAAAAGCTATTTAGATGAATTGAACACAAAAGAAAACCATGTCTATTTAACGAGACAAGAAACAGCAAAATTTTTAAAAATAGACTTATCTACACTTTGGCATTGGACAAATAAAGGTAAAGTAATATGCTATGGTATTGGTAATAGACGTTACTACAACAAGCAAGAAATTATAGACACATTAAAAAAGAATCAATTAAAATAAAAAAAGATAGCAAATATAAGTGCCTTGCTTCATCCAACGCTAAAAGGCTATAAAGGTCAAGCCCTGCGGGTTTTAAATAAAACTTTTTTCAATAGCCTTTTTTATTTATCAATCATTTTAACTCAAAAAACTTTTATTCAAAAACCTTGACAGCCTCACCTAAGGCACTAACCATTGGCATATCTCTTTTTAGTTCCAAAAAAATTATGTGCGAAGCGCAGCGAAGCATAATTTTAAATTGGATACCCATGTCAACTTTTCAAATCAAAACCCACCAGCCAGGGCGAACTTACTCAAGCCCTCATTTTTTTATTTTAAACAAAGGTTTAAATAGCGGAAAACCGCTAGAAAATCCTTGCCCTAATTGTTTTGTCATTACCACACTTACAAAAGCAAAAAGAGAATCATTGTATTATTTATGCTTATCACTTAAAATAGGTCAATACTTCAGCTATTACTTAAAAGGAAGTGTTATCCCATTTATATGCATTTCTGATGCTAAAAAAGTGATTAATTCAGCATTGCAAAATTACGAAGCAAAGCAATGGCAAATGAAAGTTGAAAAGCTAAAAAAAATAACAGCTTTCGAAGAAAACCTAAAACAACAGTTGTCAACAATATCAAAACTTAAAATAGCATTGCTGAGGTCTTAATCCTGAACTTGGTTCAGGATCTCACCATATAAACCCATCAACCGAAAACCAAAAACCAATTATAATGAAAGTAATAATAGCCGGAAGTAGAAACTTCACTGACTTCAAAAAACTATGTGAAGCATGTAATGGTCTTCTCCAGGATCAAACCAATATTGAAATTGTATCTGGTGCACATTACAAAGGAGCTGATAAACTTGGAGAAAAATATGCTGCTGAAAAAGGATTCCCATTAACAAAATTCCCTGCAGATTGGAACCGGTACGGAAAAGCTGCAGGTCCAAAACGAAACCTACAAATGGCAATATTCGCGGATGCATTAATTGCTTTCTGGGATGGTAAGAGTAGAGGTACCTGCAGTATGATAAGATTGGCAGAAAAACAGAAGTTACAAGTAAATGTTTACTATTTTTAGATTAAATTGTTTAAAAAAGCATCTCGTTTGAGATGCTTTTGATTATTTGTCTGAAAATAGTTTACGCAATATATATGAAACAAAAAAACTCACAACAGCGCCAATTGTTGCCATAATAATGGTGAAAAATACATCATGTAAGCTAATATTAAAGGCAGTTGAAAGCAGGGTCCCGCCAACAACACCAGAGCGCAGTTGTAAATCATTTTGTTGCATAAAATTTATTTTATAAATCTGAGTTTTGGCCCTGGTCTTTGTCTTTGTCTTGGTCAAAGTCATCGTCTGAGTTATTATCTGAAACAACTGCTTGACTTACAGCGGTTGCAACAGTTCCAGCAACTGTCATATAGGTTGCAATAGTTACAATTGTAGCTGGTATTGAAACAGGAGCAGCAATAATTGCTCCTCCTGCAGTGGCCAATGCAATACCAATATTTCTTAATAGTCTAAAAAATTTTGGAGTTGGTTTTTTATAACGTTCTATAATTTTCATAATTCTGAGATTTAATTGTTAATCGTATTTTTTCTTTTCGGTCTTTAGCTTGATAAACTAGAGATAGTACTTTTTGCAGTGCATCTTTTGAATAAAGACCTCTACCAATACCACTTAAATACGTTACAGGAGCAATACAGCCTTGTAATTCTTTTAGGGCATCATTTGCAGGATGAAATAAAATAAAGCTTCTTCCTTTTACAGTTTTTAAAATTAAATGATGCTGAAATTTTTTTGAAAATCGGGGTGCAATTTCATATTCTCCTTCTGGGATACAAGAAATATTACGCTTGCTATTTACCCAGGGCAACTCTATGGTGTGACAAAGAAATACCTGAGAGCAAAAGAGAGTACCATTAGTACCCTCTTTAAAATAAGCTCTTTCTAGGACTAACTCCATAATTACGGAGTATCAATAGTAATAACTGATAAAGCATTGTAAGCGCCATTTTTAAGGGCATACATTTGTCCATTTACCTCTTGATAAAACTCAATTCCCAATACTTGTACAACCGGCAAAACTGAATTGGCAGTAATAGTCGCCGTTAATGCAATCGGAGTAGTATCAGAAGCCGAATAAGGTAAGATTGCAGTTGCATCATTCTCAAATGTTGAGGTTTCATTTACAAAATCTAATTCTGCAGCACCCATCACTACTTTAAAATGCGTGGTTCCATTTGGAGCAGCAATTCTGATTGTTGGAGCAAATGCTGCAACTGTTAAAGTTGCATCTCCAGTAACTCTATCAAAAGCTTTACCATAAGCAGCAAATAATGTTGATCCTAATTTACCATTCAAATTGAATTCAAAACCTTCCAATAAACTCAAATTCCCGTCTTGTAAATTTCTCAAACCTCTATCATTTACAGCATCAGTTTTAACGATTGCCAAAAGGTCTTTTGTCAAACGAGATACCACTCGTTTGTCTTTTGCGTTTTGCAATAAAAGGCGAATTGCATTTCGCAATACTTTACCCCCTTTTCCAGCGCGTCCAAATTCAGAACCATTTTCACGTGTTCTTTGAAATGCTGGATCATTTTGGATTCTACTTTTATCTACGCCTCCTTTTTCACGAGCTAGATGTCCATCTCCTGTTTTATAAAACGAGATGCCTCCAATAGTTCCTTTTAGTTTAATAATACCAGTTTGTTTTGCCATAAGATTATATAAATTTTAAATTTCAAACAAAATACTGTACTTTTAAAGTGGTTATCAAAAACCAATTGACAACAAAGCCAATACACGTTACTTGTGCCGATAAAGTATTGCAACGCTATGGATAAGGCATAGATAAAGTATCAATAGTTATGAAATTAGTAAGATCTTGTATATACCCAAAAGACATTCAATGTATCACTGGTAGAAGTGAACGCTTTGGTAGAAAGTTAATCAATCAAATGAGAGACCATTTTGGTAAACAGCCACATCAATTTATTACTTCAGAAGAATTTGCCGAATACAGTGGTATTAAATTAGAAATTGTGAATGATTACTTGAGGAAAGTGTCATAACGTTACTTTTACACCTTGTCTATATGTTTTAACATATAAATTCCATTTTTATTACTTGAATATACGTAAATACATATAATTTAGTATATTTGTGTTGAATTATACTCAAAGGCATATAATGAGAGAATTAGCACAGTTTGTAAAAGAGCGCAGAAAAGAAGTGAATTTAACTCAAGAAGAATTTGCAGAAAGAATTGGTGTTGCCCTTACTGTTATCCGAAAAATTGAACAGGGAAAAACGAACCTTAATATGGATAAAGTAAATTTGGTTCTAAAAATGTTTGGACATCAATTAGCTCCAGTAAGTTTAAAAGAAAATATAGAACCTAATAATTAACTGATGAGAAGTGCTGAAATATTTTACGACGCAATCCTTGCTGGAAAATTAGAGGAAACGGATGAAGGGGATTACACATTTACGTACACAGGTGAATATGTAAAGAATTTTCCCAATCAATTTATCACATTTGCACTACCAGTAAGAAAAGAGCCTTATAAAAGCAATCGATTATTTCCATTTTTCGAGGGATTAATTCCTGAAGGTTGGTTATTGAATATTGCATCAAAAAATTGGAAAATAAATCTGAATGACAGAATGGGATTGTTATTAGCCTGTTGTCAAAATTGTATAGGAGCTGTGAGTGTTCACCCAATAAAGGAGGAAAATGAAGAATAAGTGTTTGTATTGTTATAAAAATTTAACTACAGAAACTGATTATCACGAAAAATGTAGTCTTATTTTTTTTGGAACGAAGCAAGCTCCAAAACTAGAATATACTTTTGATCAAATGTCTGAGTTAGCCAAAAATCTGGTGGAAAGAAGTGTATCAGTTCCAGGAGTTCAGCCTAAATTATCAATGACTTTTAATAAGGAAACAAAAGATAAAAGGTTAACAGTTGTAGGCGCTCTTGGTGGGAATTATATTTTTAAACCACCTTCGTCGGAATATCCTGAAATGCCACAAAACGAACATTTAACAATGAGATTAGCTGAATTATTAAAAATAAAGACAGTCCCTTCTTGTTTAATTAGATTAAAATCAGGTGAACCTTCATACATTACAAAACGTATTGATAGAACTAAAGATGGAAAAAAGATTCATATGTTAGATATGTTTCAAATAACTGAAGCCTTTGATAAGTATAAAAGCTCAATGGAAAAAGTTGGCAAAGCTTTAGGGCAATTTTCAAGTAATACGTTATTGGATAAATTATTCTTTTTTGAATTGGCATTATTTAGTTTTTTAACAGGAAATAACGATATGCATTTAAAAAATTTTTCAATGATTGAAAGTGGTTCTGGCTGGATTTTATCACCTGCTTATGATTTGTTGAATGTTGCAATTGTAAATCCTGCAGACGATGAAGAATTAGCATTGACATTATGTGGTAAAAAGAAAAAATTAACAAAAGAACATTTTGTGAATTTTGGCGAAGGTCTAGGATTAAATGCGAAACAAATAAATACTGTTTTTAACCGTTTTCAAAAAAGCAAAAGTGAAATGGTAAAAATGATTCAAAATTCATTTTTATCTAAAGAAATGGAAGTAGCATATATTGGGGTATTAGAAGAACGTTTTTTAAGGCTATACATCTCAACAGAATCATAAAATTTAATGTGTTTTGTTATGTTTTAATTGTCTTAAAATTGTATATTTATATTTAGATTGAAAGTTAAAACCAATCAAGGGATATGAAAGATTAGGTCAACAAATCGGTCAACAAAATTTATAAAGTTTATTAAAAGTATAGTGTTTAAAGGGGTTTCGGTAATTAGTTCGAGTCCCGTCCAGACCGCAAAAAGCATCTCATTTGAGATGCTTTTTTCGTTTTACAAATATTTTAAATACTAGGTAAGGGTTCAAGGATCAAGCGCAATGGATCCATACAAAAAGTTGTGGAA
>Ga0209195_1000702_pt1 | contig 24604 bp, 21 predicted proteins | sample COGITO_mtgs_1004_3_FD_184788 | JGI IMG/M metagenome (GOLD analysis project Ga0209195, IMG submission 184788) | Pelagic marine microbial communities from North Sea - COGITO_mtgs_100420 (SPAdes) (version 2) | ecosystem: Environmental > Aquatic > Marine > Epipelagic ...
TTAATGACGAATTAAAAAATAGCATCATTACAATTAGAAAAATGATATACAGATTAAAACAATCGTTAAACAAAAATCTAAGTAAGTAAACCGAATCACCAAAAAAAGTGAAACAGTGAGATAGTGAGATAGTGAGATAGTGAAACAGTGAGGCAGTGAAGTAGTGAAACAATAAAGATATAATAATCGAATCACCGCATTTCCAAAACCCCGAATCACCGTATCACCACATGACCGAACCACTGAACCACCGCATTACCGCATCACCGTAACACAGCATCACCAATACACCGCATCACCAATACGCCGTATCACCGAATCACCGCATCACCAAGACACCGTATCACCGAATGACCGCATCACCGAATCACCTTATCACTGCTATCACTGCCGCTCTAGAAGCTAGCAAAGCCATTCTAGAAATTTACCACTCTGGAGAATTTGATATTGAAATAAAAGGAGACAATTCTCCTTTAACTAAGGCAGATACAGCATCTCATGATGTTATTATGTCTTATTTAACAAAAACAGATATCCCTGTACTCTCTGAAGAGGGTAGAGACATACCCTATAGAGAGCGTAAAGCTTGGAAGCAGCTCTGGATTGTAGACCCTATAGATGGTACCAAAGAATTTATAAAGCGCAATGGAGAGTTTACAGTAAACATTGCCCTCATAGAAGACCAAAAACCCATAATCGGGGTTATTTTTGTGCCAGTTACTGGTGAGCTGTATTTTTCAAGCAAAGAATTAGGCGCTTATAAAGTAAAGGTACATCTAGAAGATTATGATGTAGAAGTTTTGCTTTCAAAAGGCAATAAATTACCTTTGCAAAGAGAAGATAAAACCTTTACAATTGTAGCTAGTAGATCTCATATGTCTGCAGAGACACGAGAGTATATACAGCGGATGCGTGAGATTCACGGGGATGTGAAATTAATATCAAAAGGAAGCTCTTTAAAACTATGTATGGTTGCAGAAGGCGTTGCCAATTGCTACCCTCGTTTTGCGCCTACCATGGAGTGGGATACCGCAGCAGGGCAGGCTATTTGTGAGCATGCAGGGGTTGCGGTACTAGATTGGGAAACCAAGAAAAATATGCTGTATAATAGAGAAGAGCTGTTAAATAATTGGTTTTTAGTAACCTAAATACCTAAAATATAACAACGACCAAATAATAAGTGACTACCGGTGGTAGTCGAGAAAAATAAAAATAATTAAATGAATATAGAACTAAGTAATAAAACGATTCTAGTCACTGGAGGCGCAGGTTTTATTGGATCAAATTTATGCGAGGCTTTGCTTGAAAAAGGCAACAAAGTTGTTTGTCTTGATAATTTTGCTACAGGTAAAAGAGAAAATATAGCGCATTTAACTGCAGATGATAATTTTACGCTAATTGAGGGAGATATCAGAAAACTTGAGGATTGTTTGAAAGCCACTAAGGATGTTGATTATGTTTTGCATCAAGCAGCCTTGGGTTCTGTACCTAGGTCTATTAAAGACCCCATTACATCCAATGATGTAAATGTGAGTGGTTTTTTAAATATGCTGGTAGCTGCGAGAGACAATGGAGTTAAAAGGTTTGTGTTTGCAGCAAGTTCATCAACTTATGGAGATTCAGAATCAATGCCAAAAGTTGAGGATATCATCGGCAAACCATTATCGCCCTATGCTATCACTAAATATGTGAACGAGTTGTATGCAGATATTTTTTCGAAAACTTATGGATTAGAGACCATTGGTCTTAGATATTTTAATGTATTTGGCAGAAAGCAAGATCCCAATGGAGCGTATGCAGCTGTAATTCCAAAATTTGTTAACCAACTCATGAAAGAAGAATCTCCAGTGATTAATGGCGATGGAAACTACTCAAGAGACTTTACATACATTGATAATGTGATACAAGCAAATTTATTAAGCTTGGTCACAACCAATGAAAAAGCGATTAATACCATCTATAATGTAGCTTATGGTGATCGTAATACGCTAAATGATCTAATGGGGTACTTAAAAGGGTATTTATCTGAGTTTGATTCCAAAATTTCAAATATTGAGGTCATATACGGCCCAAACAGAGCAGGTGATATTCCTCATTCTCATGCAAGTGTTGATAAAGCAAATAAATTATTAGGATATAATCCACAGTTTAATCTCAAAAAAGGTCTAAAAGAAGCTGTGAAATGGTATTGGGAAAATATATAAAAATTTATGAGAAAAGATAAAATAGCAATTATAGGACTTGGATATGTAGGTTTGCCATTGGCGAGACTCTTTGCAACTAAATACCCTGTAGTGGGTTTTGATATCAATACAGATAGAATTTCTGAATTAATGTCCGGTGTTGATTCAACCTTAGAGGTTGATAACGAAACATTACAATCTGTTTTAACCAGTGAAGACTCTGATTCAAATGGATTGTTTTGTACCAATCAGTTGGATAAAATTAAAGATTGTAATTACTATATTATTACAGTTCCAACACCTGTTGATAAAAACAATAGACCTATTTTAACTCCGTTAATTAAAGCGAGTGAGACAGTTGGGGCGGTATTAAAAAAAGGAGATGTTGTAGTTTATGAATCTACGGTGTATCCAGGCTGCACAGAAGAAGATTGTATTCCTGTATTAGAAAAAGTCTCTGGACTTAAATTTAATGAAGATTTTTATGCGGGTTATTCGCCAGAGAGAATTAATCCAGGAGATAAAGAGCATACGGTTGAGAAAATATTAAAAGTTACTTCTGGTTCAACGCCAGAGATAGGCTTGAAGGTAGATAGCTTATACAAATCTGTTATCACAGCAGGAACTCATTTAGCTCCAACCATAAAAGTTGCTGAAGCCTCTAAAGTAATTGAGAATTCACAACGTGATATTAATATTGCTTTTGTAAATGAACTAGCAAAAATATTCAACTTGATGGGCATTAATACCCATGATGTATTGGAAGCTGCTGGTACAAAGTGGAATTTTTTACCTTTTAAACCAGGATTAGTTGGAGGACACTGTATTGGAGTTGATCCCTATTATTTAGCGCAGAAAGCTCAAGAATTTGGGTACAATCCAGAAATTATATTGGCAGGGAGACGCATGAATGATAGTATGGGAAGTTATGTTGCTACTCAAGTTATAAAATCCATGATACAAAAAGACATAAACATTAAAGGAGCAAATATTCTTGTTTTAGGAATTACTTTTAAAGAAAATTGCCCAGATGTTCGGAATACAAAGGCTATAGATGTAGTTTCTGCTTTAAAAGAATACAACACCAATGTTACTATTTATGATCCTTGGGCAAGTATTGCTGAAGTAAAACAGGAATACGGTTTAGATGCTGTAAATGAAATTCCAAAAAATAGATTTGATGCCATTGTTTTGGCAGTTGCGCACACTGAATTTATTGATTTGAATTTAGATGTATTAAAAAAAGAGAATTCAATTGTGTATGATGTAAAAAATGTAATTAAAGAGGGGCATAAGGATAACGGATTGTAATACCATTTTTGTGAATTAGAGTTTGATTTAAGTAAATTTAGACAATATAGAACACTTTGATTCTAAATTTCAAGAAGTTTATATAGGGTGATATGAAAAGAAAAGATATAGTTGCATTAATTATTGGTCGAGGAAATAATACTTTAAAAAATAAGAATATACTTCCTGTTTTGAATCGGCCATTATTACATTGGGGAGCTTTAGCCGCAAAATCGTCCAAATTTATTGGCAGATATTATATTAGTAGTGATTGTGATAAAATTTTTGAAGCAGCGGAACAAGTCGGTTTTAGTACCATAAAAAGGCCTGATGAATTAGCCTTACCTAGTGCACAAAGTTCAGACGCAGTAAGACATGCTTATAATATTATAAAAGAAGAAACAGAAGTAGCGATTTTAGTTGTTATTCATGCAAATGTTGGAACAATTAGTCCGAATATGATTGATGACTGTATTGAATTATTGCAAAGTGATGATTCTCTATCCTCTGTGATTCCTAGTCATAAAAATAATGAATATCATCCATATAGAGCAAAGAGAATTGAGAGTAGTGGGAGGTTATCTAATTTCTTTGATTTTGAAAAAATGAAAGTTTCTGCAAATAGGCAGGAATTAGATTCTTGTGTATTCTTTGATCATTCATTTTGGGTTTTAGATGCATTTAAAGGGGTTGAAAATGACAATGGACAATTACCATGGAGAGTAATGGGTAATTCTATTTTACCATATTTAACACATGGTTGTTTTGACGTTCATTCATCAGAGGACCTTATAAAAACTGAAAATTGGATAAAAAATAATAATTTAGAAGAGTATTACAGAAGTGAGCAATTAATTAAATAATTAAATATGATTTGTAATAAGATAAAAATAATAATTGAAAATAATTTATCAGAAATATTACTTTTAAGGAAAGCAAAAATCCAAAAAGAAGATGGTAGCTATGTTTCAAAAGGTGACCTTTTGTGCGAAAAATTAGTAAAGGATTTTATAGCTACGGAATTACAAGGTTTCTACTTGGTTTCAGAAGAAACGCCAGAATTAAATGATATAAACTGGAAAAAAGAAAAAGTAATTATTCTTGATCCAATAGACGGTACAGAAAATTTTGTATCTGGTTTAAAGGAATGGGGGGTTGCTATATGTGTTTATGAAAAAGGGGTGCACCAAGAATCAATGCTTTTATTACCAGAATTAGATTGTGTACTGAAAACTGGAGATAAGGTTGAGAAATTCGAATCACGTATCGCAGGAATTTCATCGAGTTTAACAAAAATGGAAATATTAAATTTAGAACCAGGTTTTGAATATAGGATTATTGGATGCTGTGTCTACAATATGTACAATGTTATAATAGGTGCTTATAACACTTTTGAAAACCCCAAGGGAGCTAAAGTTTGGGATATTATTCCTGGATTAAATTTAGCATTAGAAAATGGTTTAACCGTAACTGTAAATAATAAAAAATATAATGGAGAACTTCTCGAGCCAACTAAAAAATATTGTTTCACAATCAAAAACATTTAATAAAATTGTAATTATAGGGAAAGGAAACTCTTTTTCTGAAATTAATAAATCGTTTTTTAAAGATTCATTTATCATAAATTTAAATGATTCAGAGAAATTAATTGCTGGTAATATCACAATTTTTAAAAATAAACGGGTAGCAGAAGAGTTGTCTAATAATGGATTTAAGTCGCGATATTATATTTATCCTAAATCAATAGAATTACTAGTTTCGATTGAAAAAGAAAGATTAGTAAGGGTAGGAGATAATATTGAAAACTTTCAAAACTTCACTAGTATAATTAATGACTTTAATTCAAGAGAATTTTGCCTTTCAGATTACTTATTTTTATCTGCTATAAAAATTGCTTATTTAATATGTCAAATAAAAAATAAAAGATTTAAAACGTATTTGGTAGGGTTTGATTTTAAAGTATCTGCTACACCAATAGTCAGTGATTATTCAGGACAAGAAATGGAATTCATAAATATTCTTTTTCAAACTCAAAAAAGTTATTTAAAATTAATGAAAAACTTTTTGAATGATAAAAAAATGATAGAATTGTTGCATGTTGGATCTATTGATATTAGTGATATACATATTAATCAGTTAAATCAAGTTTATAAAAATAATGTTTTTGAAATTAATAAATTTTCTCAGCACGAATATTATAAAGACTTAATTGGTAAAGTTAAAGATGAAAATTATGTTATTAAAGTTTCTGAACTAACAAATAATCATTTAGGTGATGCAAATAGGTTGATGAAAATGATTCAACTTTCAAAAAATGCAGGAGCTGATCTTATTAAAGTTCAAAAGAGGGATGTTGAAACATTTTATTCAAAAAAGCACTTAAAGTCACGATATGACTCCCCTTTTGGGAATACTTTAGAGGATTATAGGAAAGGAGTTGAATTAACGGACGAATTATTTGAAATTTTAATTGCAGAATGTAATAGATTGGAGATAGGATGGTTTTCATCAATTTTAGATGAACCTTCACTAGATTATATTTTAAAGTATGAGCCTTTTTTAATAAAACTCCCTTCAACCATATCAAATCATAAAGAATACTTGAAGAAAGTTAAAATAAAATACAAAGGGGATTTAGTTATATCAACAGGTTTTACAGATAAACTATATGAAGAATTTGTCTTAAATAGTTTCCTTGACGGAAGAAATTTATTTTTGTTACAATGCACTTCGAGTTATCCAACACCACCAGAAGCTTGTCAAATTTCAGTTGTGCGTTATTATGAAGAATTAAGTGAAATTATGAATGGAAACCAGCTGATCCCTGGTTATTCAAGTCATGATATTGGTAGCCTCGGTTGTATGATGTCAGTAGCGGCAGGTGCTAAAATGGTTGAAAAGCATGTAAAATTAGGGAATGTAGATTGGGTCCATTTTGATGGTGTCGCTTTAGATCTTTTAGATGGTTCATTTGATAACTTTATTAAAGATATCAATAAAGCAGCTTTAATGTGTGGTAGAAAAACAAAGCAAATACATCATCAAGAGCACCATAAATATGAAGTTAATAAACATTAATTTATAATTTTTCGACTTTATTTATGGTTAAATTAGACCTAATACTTCGATTGTTACGGTTTTTAAGTAGCAAATATAAATGAAATTAATTTTAAATTTATTTAAAACAAAGGTTGCAAGAGATTCTTTGATTTATGTTGTTTCGGATTTCATTAATAAAGTAATTCCATTTGCTTTGTTACCTATATTAACTTCTTTCTTAAGTCCTGAAGATTATGGTAATTTAGCTTTATTTAATTCAATAGTAAGTTTCATTTCTATATTTATTGGCTTAAGCATCCATGGTGCAATCTCTGTTAATTATTATAAAATGACCAAACTTCAACTTTCACAATATGTTGGAAATGTTGTTTATATATTGTTATTTACTTTTACTCTAATCATATTGTTGATTTTTTTATTCAAAGAATCTCTTTTTTTAAATTTTGAGTTACCTTTTTTCTGGATTGTTTTAGCAGCTTTTATAGCTCTAAATTCATTTGTGGTTCTAATAAACCTTTCTTTATGGTTATTGGAGCAGAAACCAAAATTTTATGGAAGTTATCAAATAACTGAAACAATTGTAAATTTTAGTTTATCATTACTTTTCGTGATTGTTTTTTTGATGTCTTGGAAGGGAAGAGCGCTAGGAACGTTGATTGGGAGTACTTTAAGTTCTTTTATAAGTATATACTTATTATATAAAAGAGGTTATTTAAATATGAAATTTAATATAGCGTATATTAAAGATGCATTGCACTTTGGAGTTCCGTTGGTTCCACACCAGTTAAGCTTTTGGTTAAGATCCGGCGCGATAATATTCTTATTAGTTAATTATGTTGGTAAAGAAGAAACGGGCTTATATAATATAGGTGCCCAGTTAGTTTTACCATTATCGGTAATTACAGCAGCTTTTAATAAAAGTTGGGCTCCATATTTGTATAGGAAATTATCCAATAATCCTACAAATAGAGAGAAGGATAACATTGTAAAATTCACTTATGCTTATTTTATAATTATACTAGTTCTAGTATTGGTTATTTTATATTTGGCCCCGTTTGTGTTAAAATATTTTTTAAATGAAAGGTATTCTAATTCTTACATATTTATTGTTTATTTGGCTTTTTCAGCTGCTTTTGAAGGGATGTATTTAATGGTTGTTAATTATATTTTTTATGAAAAACAGACTAAGTACTTAGCATATATTACATTGTTTTGTTCAATTATAAATGTAATGTTGGCTTTTGCTTTAATAAATTTGAACGGTTCCGTTGGGGCAGCTCAAGCACATTTAATTAGCTCTATATTAAATTTTGGATTGGTTTGGTTATATAGTAATAAGATTTATAAAATGCCTTGGAAGTTAAAAAGGGTTCAGGATTAATAAAAATAATAACAAGAATGATTTTTTTTAAAGAACTATATAATTGGTTAAATTTTTATAGAAGGCGAATAGTTTATTATAATGGTAAACTGGAGTGTGAAAAACGAAAAAAATATAATATTTTCGATTATATAAACCTAGCAAAGGATATTCCCTTATATCCTAGGTCACGTTTTTTACAAAATAATTATTATGGTCTATATAGATTACTGTATAAGCATTATGCTCAAATATTAGTGAAAGACAAATCTTTTATTGAACATGGATTGTTTCTTGGTAATTATGTGGATAATTTTTCATTAACTAATAACAAAATAAATAGCCTATTGACGTTCGGGTCTTATAGAAAAAAAATTATTGAAAAATCTACAAAAAAAGAAGTAATAACTACTGGACCATACATAAAATATGCAGAAAGTTTACTCCCAAGAAATGATTTTATTGCATTGAAGGAAGAATTAGGGAAGGTTTTATTAGTTTTTCCAAGTCACTCAATTGAAAACTTTAAGCATAAGTTCAATATTGATTTTTTTATTGAAGAAATAGAGAGAATAAAACATATAGGAAAATTTGAGACTGTAATTGTCAATATGTATTGGCTGGATATTCAAAATAGAGGTTTTAAAAAATATTTAAATAAAGGATATAAAATTACAACAGCAGGACATAGGAATGATGCATATTTTTTAGATAGATTAAGGAGTGTAATTGAATTGTCAAACCATACTATGAGTAATAAATTTGGTTCACATTTGGGATATTGTATTAATCTTAATAAACCTCATTATTTGTTTAGTCAAACTCACTCACTTGTTGTTGGAAAAGAGGGTGATTCCCAATTAAGTATTAGAGAATCTAAAGAAGCTCAATCTAAGAAAGAAGAAAAATATTTTGAAGAGTATTTTGGTTCTTTTCAGGATACCATTACGCCTAAACAAAAGGAAATAGTAATATATTATTTTGGAGATTAGTTACCATGATTAAATACCTAATAAAGTTAAAATTAATTAAGACCATAGTTTAAATGAAAGGCATCACAGTAGTTTTACCCACTTTAAATAGAACCGATTTTTTAAAACAAACCTTAGAGTGTTTAGTAGTGCAAAAATTTGAATATCCATTTGAGATTATTATAGTAGATCAATCCTTAAAAGAAGATGTTTTAATTCAAGAATTCACAAAAAAATATACTTTTATTAAATATTATTTTATTGAAAGTTTTAGAGGATTACCTGAGGCTCGTAATTTTGGTTGGCAACAAAGTACTTATAATTATATATTGTATTTAGACGACGATATTACATGTGAACCAAATTTATTAAGTGAACATTTTAAATCTTTACAGAAACCTACAGTTGGTATTGTAGCTGGTGGTATTACGGAAAAATTTAAAGAAAATACTAATTGTAAAATTGGTCATTTTAACTATTGGACAGCAACACCATTGCGTGGTTTTCATTTAAAATCTCAAAAAGAGGTTATTCATGGTGGTGGTGGAAACTTTTCGGTTAAGAAAGAAGTTATAGAAAAAGTTAATGGTATAGATGAACATTTAACCAAAGGAGCTGCATTGTTTGAAGAAACAGATTTTTGTCTACGAGTAAAAAAAAAAGGTTACCAAGTGTTTTTTAACAGTGAAGCTCACGTATTTCATTTGGCTGCCGAGATAGGAGGATGTAGGGTGCCAGATATCAATAAATATATTTTTTCATTGGTAAGAAATAGAAGTTTTATCATAGCGCGTCATTTAAAATGGTATCATAAAATAACAGCACATGTGTATTTGTTAAAATTGGTATTGGCGTATGCGGTCTCGTATAAAAGTATGCTGTTATTTAAAAAATATATTGAAGCAAGAATAGAAGGAACAAAATTCGGTAAACAATCCGTTAAGCTAAGTTATTATGGGAAATAGATGTTTTAAAAATAATAGAATTCTTATATGGTTGGGAGTCAGTTCATTAATAATCATGTGTTTATGATTGAAAGTTAAGTTTATTTCAACAAAAACATTAATGTACTTGCCATTTATTAATATTGTTTTAGATTGTGTTTTGCTCGCATTTATTTCAATAATTCTTCTTATACCTATTTTTAATTATTAATAAATATTTTCCTATTCTGGTAGGTATTTCTAACAAAAAATGAAAAACAAACTAATTATATTTTCTTATGATTTTCCATCGTGAAATAGTGGTTTTTTTCTATCAGAAAGTTCGGAATAGAAAAGTTAAAAAATCAAGAAAATTTAATTTAAAGGATTAAAAAAAAAATTTAATAAGTTAAATTAATTTTATTATGTGTGGAATATTGTATACGAATTTAAAATCGAACTTAAGAAACCTAGATGGATTTAGGGCTGATTTTGAAAACGCTTTAGATGTTATGCGTTATAGAGGAACTGATTCGATTGGAGTTGAGAATTTAGGTACTCATTATTTTGGTCATGTGCGTTTGAGTATAATTGATCTTAAAGATTCTTCGAATCAACCATTTCAGGATGATGAAAATCTATTGATATTTAATGGAGAAATATATAACTATAAAGATATAGATCAGAATTCTCTTTCTGATACAGCTACTTTATTTAATCAGATGAAGAGGAAACAAAATCAATTTTCAGCTTTAAGAGGTGTTTTTGCTTTCGGCTGGTTTAACAAGGTTACTGAGGAAGTTTCCTTTTATAGAGATTTTTATGGTGAAAAACCTTTGTATTATTATTCTGATAAAGATATTGATGTTGTTTCATCGACTTTAAAATCCTTGAAACATGTATTACATGCTGTTGGTAAAGATTTAGAAATAAATTATGAGGTTATAAAAAGTGATTTTATGCTTTTTGGTTATATCCGAGAGCCTCATACTATTTGGAGAGATGTTTATATGGTTTCACCTGGGCATAAAATGAGTTTTTCAAACTCCCTAACTCATTTGACGCCTTTAAATTTTGAGATTAAGGATTCATACTATAATTGGGATAAATCAGATTATATAAAAAATGCTTTGTTGAGTACAGACGTACCGGGAACTTTATTACTTAGTGCTGGAATTGACTCTACTTATGTCCTTTCTCAAGCTATGAAAAATAAAATCTCACTTAATTTAGGTCTTTATAAAGCTGAAAACATAGAAATTGATGAATCAAAAGACGCCTTGGCAAACCTTGAAAAATTCGATTATAGTAAAAAAGATTTTCCAATAAATTTGATTTTATCTACAAATTTCGGATTGGTTCAATTAGAAGAATTTTGTTCCTTATTAGAGCAGCCTAGTTCTGATGGTCTTCAATTATATAATTTATTAAAACAGATAAAAGCGAAAGTTCCAGCTTTGAAATTGGTATATACGGGTTTAGGAGGAGATGAAATGTTTGGAGGTTATCCAACTTTTTTAAATTATTCGAAGATTAGATTATTAGTTTTAATTCCTTTTATTGAAAAATTATATCCCAAAATGGAACGTTTTGTTTTTGGATATAAAGTGTTTGGTTTTTTTGATGCTGACTTATACAGTTTTTTATATAGATTGAATTATGAGATTTTTAATAAAATTTATACCGATAGAGCAATCATAAAAAAGATATATAAAAGGTATAAAGAAAGTTTGGATAAATTACCAAGTGAAGTTAAATCAATGAATTTTAAAGATGAATATTATTCAATTAAAAAAAATGAGACATTTCAATACTGTATGAATCAATTATTAAGAGATAATGATAATATTTCTATGTTTTTGGGATTAGAGTCTCGTAGTCCATTATTAAATCCAGATTGGTATGCTCAAAAACCAGACGGTAAATTAGGTTTAAAAAACTATTTAAAAAAAGGTTTTGGGATTGGTTTTGGTCAAAAGAAAGGATTTGGTTTGGATGAAAATCCTTTAAGAAAAATTTATATTGAATATATTAAGCTAAATATTATGTTTATAAAAAATCAAAAACTTAGTGCTTTGTTTATGAATTACGAGGAGTCTTCAGTAGCTGAACTAAGGAAGTTAGCTTTGCTTTGTGGTTGGTTAAAATATAACTCCAAATAATTTATATGAAAAAGAAAAAGTTATTAATTTTCTCTTATGATTTTCCCCCATCAGATGGAGGCATTTCTCGCTTGTGCAATGAAATTGCTCATAAAGCTATTGATGAATTTGATGATGTTACTGTACTAACTAGAAGAAAAGTTGAAGCACAAAAATCATCTTTCAATCAAAAAATAAAAATCAGGTTTGTTCACAAGAGACGTGTTTTAAGTGAATTAACTAGTTTATGGTTCTTACTAACACTAAAAAATAAAAACAACTATCAAGTTTTATGTGGAGTTTGGCACCCTGAAGCTTTTTTAGTTTGGCTTGCAGGTTATAAAAAAATAAACGTATTAGTTCACGGTGCTGAGATGTTAACAGGTGCTTCCAAATTTAGAAAATTTTTTTGGTTACCAATTTATGCCAACTGGCTTTTAAATAAAGTTACGATCATTGCAAATAGTGATTACACTGGTAGCCTGTGTGAAATAATAGTATCTAAAAAGCATGTCAATGTATTGCCACTGGGAGTTAATCATCAGTTTTTTAAACCGTTTAAAAAAACAAATACTAATAAAGTTATTATAGGAACCGTTTCCAGAATTGAAAAATTTAAAGGTCATGATTTTATTTTAAAGGTCATTAGTAAACTGCCAAATAAGTATTTAAAGAAAATAGAATGGCATATTGCAGGCACAGGTCCGTATTTAAATCAGTTAAAAAAAAATGTAACTACTTTGAATTTAGATGAAATTGTGAAATTTCATGGTTTTGTTCCTGATGATGAGTTGCCCAGTTTTTATAATTTTTTAGATTTATTTATATTATGTACTCGTGAAATTGAAGATGAAGTTGAAGGTTTTGGTCTTGTTTTTTTAGAAGCACAATCATGTGGTGTTCCAGTAATAGGAACTAATACTGGGGGAATTAGTTCAGCGATAGAAAACAAAAAAGGAGGCTGGCTTATAGAACAGGATAATGAGCAAGAATTATCAAATTTAATAACATTGTTAGTTGAGAATAATTCAATATTAAAAGTTGAGGGTATAAAGGCAAGGCATCGTGTTGAAAAAGAATGTACCTGGGAACTATATTCTCAAAAACTATTTAAAATTCTAAAATAATAATGATACCAATAGAATATTATACAATAAGCTTTTATTCACTTTTGTGTGTATTTCTTTTTTTTATGTTAACACCGTTATTTAATTTCTCAATCGATCAAAGAGTTTTCGTTTCTAACTATCGATTTAGCGCATTGGTAATATTATTACTATCAATTTTATTTATTGGTCTAAGAGATCCTTTGGGTGCGAGTATGTATTTAGGTGATACAGCAGCATATACGAGGATGTATCAAACTCTTTCAACCGGTAATGATTTATATTCTACTAAAGACCCTGGATTTTATTTTTTTATGAAATTGTGTGCAAATTGGATAAGCATAAAGTGGTTTTATGTTTTGTGTGCTTCGTTGTATGTAATTCTTCCGTATTTAGCTTTCAAAAAGTGGTTTGGTAATAATGCCTTTATAGCTTTAGTTATGTTTGTGGTTTCCTTCTCATTTTGGGGTTACGGCATAAATGGTTTAAGAAATGGTTTGGCAACATCTTTTTTTATTTATGCATTAGCAGGTTTGGGAACAAATAAGATAAAATCGATATTCTTTATGCTTTTGGCTTATACTTTTCATCAAACTTTATTATTACCAATTTTAACTTATTTTGTTACGTTAAAATTCACTAGGACTACACTATTAATAAAGCTATGGTTATTAATGGTTGTAATCTCTTTTTTTGCAGGTAATTATATTCAAAACTTTACAGATAATATAATTAGTTTGGTTGACTTTGGAGATAATAGAGGTCAAGATATGTTTGCAGATGAATATGATGGAAATAAAACGAATAGAGGATATCGATTTGATTTTATTTTGTACAGTGGTTTACCTATTTTATTAGGCTATGTGTATGTAATTAAAAAAGGCTTTAACGATTTGATTTATAAAAGAATACTTCACATCTATATACTCGTTAATATAGTTTGGATTTTGTTAATCTATGCAGCATATTCGAACAGGATAGCTTATTTGTCTTGGTTTTTAATGCCAGTTGTTATGATATATCCCTTATTAAAAAATAATTTATTTAGAAAACAAAACAAATTAATTGGTTACCTTATTTTTGGCAGCTTATTTTTTACTTTAATATTGCTTGTTTTATGATTACAGTTTATACCGCCACATTCAATAGAGGTTATATTATATCAAATTTGTATAATAGCCTACTTAGACAGTCTAATCAAAACTTTGAGTGGCTAATTATTGATGATGGATCTCAAGACGATACCTATCAATTAGTTTTAAAATGGATTAAAGATGGTAAGATAAAAATTAGATATGAATTCCAAAATAATAAAGGGAAAATGGAAGCTTTAAATTTTGCTCACGATTTAATAAGCAGTGAATTAAATGTTTGTGTTGATTCTGACGATTATCTTGTTGATGATGCTATAGAAATAATTCTAAGCGAATGGGAAAAAGTAAAGGGAAATAAAAAGATAGCAGGTCTAGTTGGCCTCGACGTTTTTAAAACAGGTGAAGTGGTAGGGACTAAATTTCCAGAAGATTTAAAGTATTCTAAGTTTTCACATTTTTTTGGAAAAATCACAAAAGGTGATAAAAAATTTGTGTATCGAACAGATGTAGTTAAAAAATATCCTAAATATCCTAGTTTTCCTAATGAAAAATTTCCTGCACCTGGGTATCTATACAGGTTAATTGACCAAGATTATGACTTGTATTTGATGAATAAAGTATTATGTGTTGTTGAATACTTAGAGGATGGAATTTCAAAAAACAAATATTTACAGTTTAGAAAATATCCAAACTCATTCATGTTCTATAGGTTAGAGTTGATAAGATTATCAGATAGTTTTCTAGATAAATATAAAAGTGCGGTTCATTATGTAAGCAGTTGTTTATTTGCTCAGAAATCATTTTTTAACAATAAATATTTTTATCTAATAATATTAGCCTTGCTACCAGGCTTAATTCTTAATTTGTATTTAAGGTTTACCAGTAAAAAAAATAAAATATGAAGATAAAAACAACCGGAAGGGATCAATTTTCTAAGTATAAATCAATTATATTAATTATTATTAAATTATTTTCTCTTTTGGGAAAGAAAAATAATTATTTTTTACTAAATATTTGTAGAAATTTAGGTGGTAAAATTGGTTTACTGCTTAGGTATGTTTTTTTGAAAAATTCCGCAAAATTAATTGGAAATAATGTAGCGATAAAACAAAATGTTTTTTTTTATAATGTTGAAAATTTAGTTATTGGTAATAATGTTAGCTTTAATTCAATGACCTATATAGAAGCGGCAGGAGGTATCGAAATTGGAGATTTTGTCTCCATTGCTCATTCCTGTACTTTAATAAGTTCAGATCATACCTGGGAGGATCATAGTGTCCCAATTCAATATAATAAATCAATTTATGGAAAAATAAAAATAAAAGATGACGTTTGGTTGGGTTGTGGTGTCAGAGTTTTAAAAGGGTGCATTATTAATAGCAGATCAATTGTAGCTGCGGGTGCTGTTGTAGTTAAGGATGTTTTTTCAAATACCATAGTCGGCGGTGTACCCGCAAAAGAAATAAACAAAATTCAATAATAGTAACTAAAAAACAAAACATAAAATGTGTGGAATTAACGGTTTACTTTTTAGTCGCATACAACCCTCAAATGATAGTATTGTTCCTAGGATAAAAAAAATGAATAATTTGATCATTCATAGAGGTCCTGATGATGATGGTGTTTTTATAGAAACAAATAAAGAGTATTCAATCGCAATGGGTATGAGGCGTTTGTCTATTATAGATTTATCTAATGGAAATCAACCAATGTATTCTGATGATGAGAAAGTAGTTATTGTTTTTAATGGAGAAATTTATAATTATAAAATATTAAAATTAAAATTAGAAGCTAAGAATATTACATTCAAAACAAATAGTGATACAGAAGTTATTCTAAAAATGTATTTAGAATTTGGAGTAGATTCCTTTTCTCAATTAGATGGTATGTTTGCTTTTTCAATCTATGATAAAAGAGTAAATAAATTATTTATAACCAGAGATTTTTTTGGAGAAAAACCCATTTACTACTCGAATGTTGATGGAAATTTTATTTGGGGCTCAGAATTGAAATCAGTTAAATCTCAGTTAAAATTTTTTCCAGAGATTTCTAAAAAAGGATTAGAATTGTTTTTCTCATTGACATATATACCAGCGCCATATACAATATATGAAGGAGTCTCTAAATTAGAGCCAAATAATTATATAGAATACGCTATTGAAGAAAAAAAACTATCAATACATCAAATAGAACAAAAAACAGAAAAAGAAAACTTAAAATTTGATGGAACTTTTGATGAAGCCAAACAGAAAACAAAAGAATTGATTGAGGAAAGTGTTTATAGTAGATCTGTCTCAGATGTACCTATTGGAACTTTCCTTTCAGGAGGAGTAGATTCTTCTATTGTTACTAATTGTTTAGCTAAAAATACTGAAAGTAAAATAAACACCTTTTCTATTGGTTTCGAAAAAAAATCCTTTGATGAAACAGATAAATCAAGAGTGGTAGCGAAACTTATTAATAGCAATCATCATGAATTTATAATTAATGGAAAAAGTTTATTTTCTAATTTAGATGATATATTAGAAAACTTTGATGAGCCTTTTGCAGATGCTTCTGCATTACCCACCTTTTTAGTTTCTAAAAAAACAAGCGAACATGTAAAAGTAGCCTTAACAGGAGATGGAGGTGATGAAGTTTTTGGAGGCTATAATAAATATTATATCAATAATATTAACAAGACTTACACTAATTTTTTACCTAAAGGAACTCATCAACTATTAAAAAAAATAGCAACCCCTCTATTAAAAACGAAAGATGATAATAGAGGTATTCGATTTAAAGTTAAAAAAGCTATAGATTCTATAGATTATCATAATAATTTCTATTGGAATATAATTTCTTTAGGCTTTAAAGAATATGAAATCAATCAATTACTAAAAAAAGAATCAAGTGATATTTTTAAATATTATAAAAAAGATTTAAATTTAGATAAATCTGAATCACTCTCTGATTTAAGAATGATTGATAAACACATTAGTTTAGAAGGAGATATGTTAGTGAAGGTTGATAGAACAAGCATGCTCACATCTTTAGAATGTAGAGCCCCACTTTTAAATAAAAAGATATGGAATTTTACAAACTCTTTACCAGATAATTATTTAATTCATAAAGGCTCTAAAAAATATATTTTAAAAGAAGCATTTAAAGCAGAATTTCCAAATAATTTTTTGGAAAAGTCTAAAAAAGGATTTGGTGTACCCGTAGGTGATTGGCTTAGAGCCTCTTTGAAAGAAGAATTAATTGGATATGTAAATCAGAGTTTTGTCGAAGAACAAAACTTATTTAAGTATGAATATATATCAAAATTGGTTCATAATCATATAAATGGATTTGAAGATAATACTTTTAAAGTATGGTCATATTATTGTTTTCAAAAATGGTACAAAAAATCTTTTTTAAACTAATGAAACAAAAAATTATTCGCATTACCACAGTACCAATCTCCTTAAAATATTTAATAAAAGGACAAATGCGTTTTATGAGTAAAAACGGATTTGAGGTTACCATGATAAGCGCAGATGGAGAAGAAATAAAAGATGTTATAAATAATGAAGAATGTAGACATCTAATTTTTCCTTTAACTAGAAAAATAACACCAATTCAAGATTTAAAAGCAGTAATAAAACTCTTTAGATATTTAAAAAAAGAGAAACCTTATATAGTACACACTCATACACCTAAGGCTGGTATTGTAGGTATGTTAGCTTCTTATTTGGCAGGAGTTCCAATTAGATTGCATACTGTTGCAGGACTTCCTTTAATGGAAACAAGAGGGGTAAAACGTTTTGTTTTAAATTTTGTTGAAAAATTAACATATAAATGTTCAACTAAAGTTTACCCTAACTCATATGGTTTAAAAAAGATTATTTTAAAACATAGATTTGCTTCAGAAAACAAACTTAAGGTAATTGGAAATGGAAGCTCTAATGGCATTGATACCTCCTATTTTAATCCAGAGTTATTTTCAATTGAAGAAAATGCAGTTCTAAAAACTAATTTAGGAATAAAGGACATTGATTTCGTTTTTATTTTTGTTGGTCGTATTGTTTCTGACAAAGGAATTAATGAGTTAGTTGAAGCTTTTGATAAAATAAGTTTAGTTGAAGAAAATATAAAACTACTATTAGTTGGTCCTTTTGAAGATGTATTAGACCCTTTACAAAAAAAAACCAAACTATTAATTAATAATAACGATAAAATTATTTCAGTAGGGTATCAAAATGATGTAAGGCCTTATTTTTCAATATCTGATTGTTTAGTGTTTCCGAGTTACAGGGAAGGTTTTCCTAATGTTGTTATGCAAGCTGGAGCAATGAAATTACCTAGTATAGTTTCTGACATAAATGGCTGTAATGAGATTATTGAAAATAATATAAATGGATTAGTCATAAAAGTGAAGTGTGTTGATGCAATTTTTAATGCAATGATAAAAATAACTTCTGACAAACCCTTATTTAATAAACTTAGATTAAATTCTAGAGATTCCATAAAAATTAAATATGAACGTGAAGTTTATTGGGGTTTACTTTTAAAGGAATATAATTATTTAATAAATAAAAAATGATAAACAAAGGATTAGTACTAATTGGTTATTCAGGTCATTCTTTTGGTTGCATTGAGGTTGCAATTAAGCAAGGGTTTTCAATTGTTGGTTACCATGATATTTTAGAAAAGGTCAATAATCCATATAACTTAAACTATTTAGGTCATGAGGAGAATATTGATTTAAGCAACAACCCATTTATAGCTTTAGGAGATAATAGTATTCGAAGAAAAATCTATGAAAAATTGAGGGCAAATACTATTTCCCTAAATACGACTCTTATACATTCGAATACTACAATTTCAAAATCTTCTTTGATTGAAGAACAAACCTTCATAAGTGCTGGTGTTATTATAAATCCACAAGTCAAAATAGGTGTAGGTTGTATTATTAATACTGGGGCAATTATTGAGCATGATTGTTCTATTGGTAAATTTAGTCATATTGCTCCTGGAGCTGTTTTAGCCGGAAATGTTTCAATTGGAAGTGGATGTATGATAGGAGCAAATGCTGTAATTAAGCAAGGTGTAAATGTAGGTGACAACGTAATTATTGGAGCTGGAGCTGTAGTTTTAAAAGATGTAAATTCTAATACGATATTCGTAGGTAATCCTGCTAAACAAATATAATATGATACCATTATCAGTACCAAATATAGACGGAAATGAATGGCAATACGTGAAAGACTGCCTTGACACAGGTTGGATATCTTCAGCCGGAGCATATGTTACTAAATTTGAGAAGGCTATTCAAAATTATACAGGAGTAAAATATGCAATAGCTTGTATGAATGGAACAGCTGGACTTGAAGTTTCATTAAACCTTGCAGGAGTTTCTTCTGATGATATCGTTATAGCACCAAACTTAACCTTTGTAGCTACATTAAATGCTATTACATACTCAGGCGCAGAAATTGCTTTAATAGATATTTGCGAAGATTCTTGGCAAATGGATATTGATTTACTTCAAAATTGGTTAGAAAATAATACGATCACTAAATTTATAAATGGTAATCCAATAACATCAGAAATAACTTCTGAAAAAAAAATTGGAGCTATCATGCCAGTATATGTGTTAGGAGGGTTTGTCGATATTGACAAATTACTAGAAATCAGTGCTGCTTATGGTATTCCTTTAATAGAAGACAGTACAGAAGCACTAGGAAGTTTTAAAAATGGAAAGCATGCAGGGTCTTTTGGATTAACTGGTGTTTTAAGTTTTAATGGCAATAAAATAATTTCTACTGGTGGTGGTGGAATGATTTTGACAAATGATAAAGAAATTGCCAATAGAGCAAAGCACATTACAACAACTGCTAAAACGGATCCTTTAGACTATTTTCATGACGAAGTGGGGTATAATTACCGCCTAGTAAACGTTCTAGCTGCAATTGGGGTTGCACAAATGGAAAACTTTGAAAGTATTTTGAAAAGAAAAAAAGAAATTGATGCGCTTTACAGAAGTGAATTACGCGGAGTTGGAGATATTAAATTTCAGGAGAATGGTCCTAATTCAGATCCTAATTGTTGGTTATTTACCTTTCGTACAAAAAAAATGAGAGCCTTGTTAGATCACTTGAATAGCCATGAAATTCAAAGTAGGCCATTTTGGACACCAATGAATAATCTTCCAATGTATAAAGATTTAATGTATATCAATGATAATGATATATCAAATAAAATCTTCAAAGAATGTATTAGTATTCCATCCTCATCTAATTTAACAATAGAAGATCAACATAAAGTGATTTCAGAAATTAAAAATTTTTATAAATAATGATGTTACCAAATATTTCCGAGTTTATTAAGAATTATGTAACGAAAAGAGAAAACAGCTTTTTTGAAAATGATTTAATAAATAACAAAGAAAAATTAACCAAAGAAATTAAAGGAAAATCCATTTTAGTTATTGGAGGCGCCGGGACTATAGGTTCCTCGTATATAAAAGCAGCCCTAAGATATCATCCCTCCGAACTCATAGTTGTAGATACTAATGAAAATGGTCTAACAGAACTAACAAGAACGTTAAGGAGTAATTCTAATATAATGGTTCCGGAGAGTTACTTGACCTATCCAATGTCTTTTAATTCTGAAGTATTTTACAAGATGTTTGAAAGTCATGGAGCTTTTGATATTGTAGCTAATTTTGCAGCGCATAAACATGTTAGGAGTGAAAAAGATTCTTTTTCTATTGAGGCTATGATCAAAAATAATGTTTTAGATGCTAAAAGATTGTTAGATTATTTAAAGCGAAACAAGCCCTCTCACTTTTTCTGTGTTTCAACTGATAAAGCTGCCAATCCGGTAAACGTAATGGGAGGGTCAAAAAAAATGATGGAGAATGTAATTATGTCTTATTCTAAAGATCTAAAAATTACAACAGCTAGATTCGCTAATGTAGCTTTTTCAAATGGATCATTACTTTATGGCTATATAGAAAGACTGCTTCAAAGACAACCAATTTCTTGCCCATCTGATGTAAAGCGATTTTTTGTATCTCCAGAAGAAAGCGGAGAGATTTGTTTGTTAACTTGTATCTTAGGAAATAGTGGGGATATTTATTTTCCAAAGTTAACTGAAAATCAACTGGTTAATTTTAAATCAATAACAGAGGATTTTTTCAACTATTTAAAGAAAGACATTAAGATTTGTAAAAGTGAGAAAGAGGCCAAAGAAATAGCTTTAAATCTATCAGATAACTCCTCATATCCAGTTTTTTTTTTCAAAACAGATACCAGTGGAGAAAAATTATATGAAGAGTTTTATACCTCTGAAGATGAAGTAAATTTTGATCTATACGAATCTATAGGAGTTGTTACCAATTCATTAAAACCTTCCTTTTCTGAAATGGAATTAACGATTAATGAAATCGAAACTCTTTTTAAAAGAGAATTCTATAACAAAGAAGATATTATAAAAATAATGAATAAAATTTTACCAAATTTCAATCATATTGAAACGGGTAAAACGTTAGACCAAAAAATGTAAATAATGTATTATATATCTAAAAGAATATTTGACATATTAACTTCTGGGATTGCTATTTTAATTTTAAGTCCTTTACTCATTCCAGTAATTATTGGTTTGAAATTAACCGGTGAAGGGTATATATTTTACAAGCAAGAGCGTATAGGGCATAAAAATAAACCTTTTTTAATTTGGAAATTTGCAACCATGTTAAAAAATAGTTCAAAAATGCCTGGTGGTATTATGACCACAAAAAAGGACCCAAGAATTACACCAATGGGAGGATTTCTTAGAAAATCAAAAATAAATGAACTGCCTCAATTATTTAATATATTTTATGGGCAGATGAGTGTTGTGGGGCCAAGACCCGTAATGAAAGTTAGTTTTGAAGCTTACCCAAAAGAAATTCAAAAAGTGATTTATAATGTAAAGCCAGGTCTAACAGGAATAGGCTCTATTATATTTAGAGATGAAGAAGAGTTAATCACGGAAATTAAAAATAATGGTGGAGATCCATGGAAGTTTTACAAAGAAAATATTTATCCCTATAAAGGAGAATTAGAAATTTGGTATCAAAACAAGAAATCTTTTAGTTTAGATATTAAACTTATTTTTATCACCGCTTGGACTGTCTTAAATCCTTCAAGCCAGATTGTATTTAGATGGTTTAAAGATTTACCGAAAAGATCATTTTAATTAAATTCCAAGGTCTTATTTAAATGTAACTACCACTGAAATTTTACATTATAAGATTATATTTGCAGTAATAATATTATATATAAAATAATGAAATTACATAATTTATTAAAACTTACAATAATTGCTCTGTTTATTGTTTTTCAATCCTGCGTTTCCAAAAAAGAGATGTTGTACTTGCAAGATGTGGAGTCTTACAACAACACTGAGGTTACCTATAACCATCACACCCTGCAGGTAGATGATATATTAAAAATATATGTAGGAGCACTCATGCCAGAGGCTGCGCTCCCTTACAATAATGTTACAGCTGGTAACATGGTTGCCAATAATCTTGATGTTATGAAGCTAGATGGATATTTGGTCTCTAGCGGTATGACTATTCACTTCCCGGTGTTGGGAGAACTTTCTGTAAAAGAAAAAACAACTCAAGATCTAGAAAATGAAATAAAAAAACTACTGGTAGATGGCGGCTATTTAATAAATCCTAATGTAACGGTACGATTATTAAACGCGAAGGTTACTATTTTGGGTGAGGTACAGAGGCCCGGCACCTTTTCTTTTACAGAGAATAATATTAGCCTGCTGCAAGCCCTAGGTCTTGCCGGAGATCTTACCATTAATGGTAGTAGAGAAGATGTGGTGGTTTTAAGATATGTAGACGGCCTGCAAACCACAACTCGTATAGATCTTACCTCTGCCAATTTTTTAAGCGGGCCTTACAAAATGGTAAAGCCTAATGATGTACTAATAGTAAACCCAAACAGTGCAAAATTAAAAACGGCTGGTTATGTGGGTAATATATCTACAATACTTGGTATTACATCCTTATTACTAAGCTCTATAATTTTACTTACAAGATAATGACACAAGACAATTTTAACAATCAGAGTTACCTCCAAGAGGAGGAGTCTATAGATATTAAAAAAGAGGCTGGCTATTACTTGTTTTTTTGGCCTTACTTTATTGCCGCTATTATAATTGCTATGTCATGCGCTTTTTTGTATTTAAAAACCGCAGACCGTATATATACCTCTAGTGCTCAATTACAAATTAAAAAACCTGCAGAAGATGCTGCTTCTTTTTTAACCGGAGGGATGGAGTTTTTTGGCTTTGACCAAGTAAATGTAGAAAATGATATTGCAGTACTTACCTCTCAGCACATTTTAAGCCAAGTGGTAACCCGTTTAGATTTACAAACTAAGATATATAATGTAGGTAGAGTGAATATAGGTTTAAATTTTAACAATGAAATCACTAGGTTTGTTTCTTTAAAAACACAAAATGACAACCTTTACTGGGATGTTGAAATAGCAAATCAAAAAGCATCTTTTACTAGAGATACCTTAAGTTTTACTATTGATAGAGGTGAGGTGTTTAGCTATAAAGAATCTGAGATTACATTACATGATTCTTTATTTTTACGAGATCAAACCCTTATTATACAAAGACAACCATTAAACGATGCAGTTGCAGAGTTAAGGCTTAATTTAACTGCTACCGCAGCCTCAAAACAAGGGGAAATTATAGATTTAAATTTCCAGGGTGTAAACATAGAACGTAATCAGGCTGTTTTAAATACGGTTATGCAAGTAATGCAGGATGACCAGGTAGAAGATAAACGGTTGATATCTAAAGTAAGTTTGGCTTTTATAAATGATAGGCTAGATGGCCTTACAAAAAGCATAGATACCTTATCCCAAAACACCATCGCCTTTCAAACGGCCAATGGCATTTTTGATCCAGCAGCGCAAACAGGTAATGCGCTTTCTAATATAGTCAAAGGTCAAGAAGAAGCCTTTGGTATTGGCATACAGCTAGAAATTGCCAAGGCGCTACTAGAAAAATTAGAAAATCAAGCAAGCTATCAAATACTGCCCGCAAATATCGGTATAGATAATGAGAGCGTTAATACGCTAGTAAATTCCTACAATACAGTAGTAACTCAGCGTAATAATTTACTAATTAGCGCTACTACCAAAAGCCCAATGGTAATGCAACTTTCTAGCCAACTAGATAATGCAAAAGAGGCCATTATAATTGGAGTTAATAGATATATTGAAGGGCTGCAAACATCACTCTCTAGCTTCCAAAATATGGAAGCTAAAACAAAAGGTATTGTTGCTGGTTTGCCTAGCAAAGAAAATGCCTTACGGGCCTACGCTAGAGACTTTAAAATTGTAGAGGAGCTGTATGTATTTTTATTGGAGCGTAAAGAAGAGGCTTCCATAAGCTATATTTCTGCCTTGCCAAATATTAAACTATTAA
>Ga0209195_1000709_pt1 | contig 24419 bp, 30 predicted proteins | sample COGITO_mtgs_1004_3_FD_184788 | JGI IMG/M metagenome (GOLD analysis project Ga0209195, IMG submission 184788) | Pelagic marine microbial communities from North Sea - COGITO_mtgs_100420 (SPAdes) (version 2) | ecosystem: Environmental > Aquatic > Marine > Epipelagic ...
CCTGTTATGGCAAGTTACGATATCATGCGAGACATGCTTGCAAATGCCGAAACATATATTGGCAAGGTAGCAACGTTTACGTTCTTTCAAAAAACTCCAGCAGGTTCTTATCGCCATCCGTTATTTAAAGCTATACGTAATTATGAATAGCTCTATGTTGTGTAAGGCCTGCAAAACTACTAAGCATGTAGATGATATGTGCAACTATACTTATCAAATATGTCAAGTGTGCTACGATAAGGCTGATGAAGAATACCCAGACTTAGATCATTGGGACTTATATAATTTAACTAAATAATAAAAAACATGGAACCAGTAGACAACACATGGAAATGCAATTGTGGAGCTTTAAATAGCTTCCATAGAACACTGTGTGGAAAGTGTAACAAATCACAAACAACATTTAACACAAAAAAATATGAGTTATAAAATATACAACCACACTATTCAATCTAATGAAACAGTTAAATCAGCTATAAAAAAATTTAGAAAAGATGACAATAAAAATAGGAAGACACAGAATAATGTGCACAAGAAAAAGAGATCATAAATCTTATTTATGGGATAATATATATGAACTTAGACAAGAAATAATAGACGACGTGATGATAGCCGTAAGAAACGACAAACCGCTTGACGAACCGGAGTTGAAAAGAAAAGCTTTATTAATAAAAAAATATAGCCGAAGGCTAAAAACCATTTCATTTTGAAATGTGACAATAGGCTACTAATTATTAAAGAGTAACAGGCTAATGTCACACCGAAAAATAGAGCATTTAAACGATAACCGTATTATCTATAGAAGACTTCCAGTCTCTGATAAACCTAGTCATTCGTTTGATTGGGGCTATTTCTACGAAGATGGTACGTATGAGTTCTATGATTTATTTAGAAGTAAGGCATTGATAAACACGTATAAATCTCTTAGATGGCACTTAAGAGTCATCTGGCATCTAAATCCACAGCTTAATCTAGAAGAGTTTAGTAAGCTATCTACATTTATAGCAAACAAGGATAATGGTTTCACAACTTTTACGATGCAAACAGATAAACTCAAAAACATAATACGAGACATAGACAAAACAGATTTAGAAGAACCGCCTAACAATAAACTACGTAAGATAATTTTTAAAGACTATACTATGCTAAGCATGGCAGATAAATTAAAGATCGTAGGTAAGTTAATCGGAAAGCAAAGTAACGTTGATAGTGAACAAATATATGACAGTATGCTGCTATTGAACCATGAAGGTCATAAGATAACTATTAAATCTATAGCTAATATTCTAAACTGCTCAACTAGAACAGTACACAGAAAAATGAACGAACAACTTAAACAAGAAAAAAATACTTTAAATGAAAAAATATAACGTAAAAAATTACGTACGATATAAAGAAGATGTTAAAGCTTCACAGCCTGATCTAAAAGAGCTTGCTAAATATGAAAGAAAAGAATTAATAAATAAGTTTTTACCTCTTGTAGAAAACATAGCTCGTAAATTCTCAACCAGTCAACAAGCTTCTGGAGTTATGAGTATAAATGATCTTATTCAAGAAGGATCAATTGGATTAATAAAAGCAGTTGATAGATTAGATTACTTAACTTTAGAAAGTTCTGAAGATCAAGAGAAAACCTTAAAATCTTTCTTTTCTAAACGCATCAAAGGTTCTATACGCAGAGCTGTAGATATAAACAGAGGTGATATACGTATACCAGAGCATAAGATGAATGAAATACGTAAGAATCCTAAAGACGAGAAGATGGTTAGCATGTTCTTTAATAGCATATTTTTAAGTATTGATGCTAATCCTTATGAAGATGACGAAGACATGACGTATCAAGTTCCTGACAATTCAGAGCCGTATAATATAGCTTTAATGAACTCTTATTTAAAAGGATTAATGCAAAAGCATTTAACAGAAAATCAATACGAAGTGCTTAGATTGTCTTATGGATTAGACTGCGATAAGCATTCTGCTAAAGAAATAGCTATAAAACTAAACATAAAAGGTGCTAGCGATTATGTAAGAGTTTCAGAGCTAAAAAAAGAAGCGGTACAGTGTTTAATTAAAAATGTAGATCCATCGCAAGTACTTGACTACCTGTAAGTTAAATATTAATATAAATGTAAAACCAGTTTTATATATGTGATTATATATATAAGACCAAACACCACAATGCAATGACAATAAACGAAAAGCTCTCAACTATTCAGACGAAGTTTAAATCGAAAAAAAGTAGATTTAACTCATTCGGCAAGTACAACTTCAGATCTGCCGAAGACATTTTAGAAGCAACAAAACCCTATTTATTAGAACTAGGAGTATCGGTTACGATTAACGAAACATTAATCAATAGCCAACCAATGCCTATACTAGAAAGTAAAGCTACGATTTCAGACGGTGAAAACCACGTTTCGGCTACAGCTTTAGTTGGTGTTGACTTATTGCAAAAAGGCATGCAGACACCACAACAGTTTGGCTCTGCATCTTCTTACGGCAAGAAGTACTCTCTAGGGAATTTATTTCTTATAGATGACACTCAGGATAGCGATGCGAGTAACGAACACTCTAAGACACCTATGAACTCTACACAATTAGCAAAAGCAAAAGAGTTTATTAAGTCAGGAGGTAAGTTAGAAGCTATCAAGGCTAAATATGTTCTAACCAAGGAGGTGGAACAGGAATTAACAACACTCTAAATGAACACTAAAGAAATTTTAAAAAAGCTAGAACAAGATGAGCATTACTACGGTAAGTTTGGAAAGCAATATCTAAGCAACTCAGATATATCTACTTTATTAAAAAATCCTTTAGCGCTACACACTCCTCAAAAGTCTATTCCGGCTTTTTTAGTTGGCGGTTATTTTCACACCGCTATATTAGAGCCGGATAAGCTTAAAAACTTTAAAGTAATAGAGTCTAGTACGAGGAATACTAAAGCGTATAAAGAGATCTCTGGCGGAGAATTATGTTTACTACAGCAAGAAGTAGATCAAATTGAGTTAATGGTTGACAAGATGATGTCAAATACCGTATGCAAAGATCTAATCAGAGGCAAGAACGTAGAGTACGAAATTCCAGCTATAAAAGAGATTGAAGGGCAAATGTGGAAAGGTAAAGCTGATATAGTTAATCACGACGAAAGATTAATTATAGACTTAAAAACTACTAATGATATTGCTAAGTTTAGATATTCAGCATCAAAGTACAATTATGATAGTCAAGCTTACATTTACAATCAGTTATTCGGATACGAAATGTTATTCATGGTAATTGACAAAAACACCCATCAAATTAAAATTTGTGATTGTTCTAGTAGTTTTTACTCAAAAGGACAAGACAAGGTTCAGCAAGCAGTTGCTCAGTACGATCTATTCTTTAATACTAAAGACTTTGATCCACACCAGTACTTTAAAACAGAAACGTTGTAATACAAAGTAAATACGATTTACTATGGATAATAACTATGTAACCAATTAAAACCAATTAAATATGCCAAGAGCAAGAAAAAGAGTATGTTCCGTAACAGGAATCAAAACAAATGAAACAAACTTTTACGCAAACCAATCGCATGTAAAAGCAGTAGATAATCTACGTAGAAACACTGGAGCTAATAAAGACCAGTTAACAAGAATGTTTAACCAATTAAACACTTACTAATGGCAAGTATTATCAAAACAAGTATTAATCTAGATCAGATTGACAAAAGCAAGATCTATGTAGGTAAGAAAGGTAAATACCTTCCTATAACTATTACATTAAATGATGAAGTAGATAACTTCGGCAATAATGGTCCTGTAATTGTCGAGCAAACCAAAGAAGAACGTGAGGCTAAATCGCCTAAAACTTACTTAGGTAACGTTAAAGTAGTTTGGACTAACGGCAGTAACGTGGCTCCACCACCAAGAGATGATGCTCAAGGTAACGGAGGCTTTCAAGCGGCTGGGCAAACTCAAAAGGTAGAAGATGACTTACCGTTCTAATGGAAGATTACATAACAGCACGTAAAAACAAGAACGGTGAAATAACTTTAATAGAAGATTAAATGCAAACAAGTGAGATCAATGGATTCTTGATTGATGATTTCAATCAATATGGTCTAGCTGAAGGTAAACCACAGGGGATTTGTCCTCTGTGTTCTTCTGATAGACAACCTAAGAATCAGAAAGCGCAATGTGCTTCTTATGATTGGGAACGTGGTCTCGGTACTTGCCATAATTGTAACACTAGTTTTCAACTGCATACTTACGAACGAAAAGGTAAATCTGAAAAAGTCTATATAAGACCAGACGTACCAATCGCTAAACAAGAAGTAAGTACAAAAGTTGAAGATTGGTTTAATACAAGAGGAATTACTCAGCAAACCCTCAAAGATCTTAAGATCGGCGAGGGTCCAGAGTACATGCCACAGACCGGGCAAACCGAGAATGTTATAAAGTTCAATTATTTTATTGGCGATCAACTTATCAATGTTAAGTATCGTGATGGAAGAAAGAACTTTAAATTATATAAGGGCGCTGAGAAAGTGTTCTATAATATAAACAGTATAATCGGGTATGAGTATTGTGTTATAGTTGAAGGTGAAATGGACGTGCTAGCTCTTCACGAAGCTGGTATACCAAATTCAATATCAGTTCCAAACGGAGCTACACTAAACTCTAACAATTTAGATTATCTTGATAGTTGTATTGATTACTTCGAAGATAAAGACAAGATAATATTAGCTGTCGATGCTGATGAAGCTGGTCAAGCTCTGCAACAAGAACTCGTAAGAAGACTTGGTGCTGAAGTTTGTTTCTTAGCTTCGTTTGACGATTGTAAAGACGCAAATGAATACTTACTTAAACATGGAAAAGAAAAACTGGCAGAGTGTATTACCGGAGCAAGACCAGTACCGCTTGAGAATGTCACGACGTTTAAAGATATCGAAGGTGAGATTACGGACTTTGTTCGCAATGGTTTTAAACCAGGATTTCAAGTTGGCTTACAGAATTTCGACGACATATTTTCGACTTACACTGGTCAATTCATTACTGTCACTGGTATTCCGTCTAGCGGTAAATCGGATTTTGTCGATCAAATGGTTGTTGGGTATAACCAAAACTATGGCTGGAAAACGGCGTTTGCTTCACCTGAAAATGCACCGACTTATCTGCACGCACATAAAATAATGCGTAAGGTTTGGCAGGGCATGCCAACCTCAGCGGACATACATAGTGATAAATGGAATCAAATTGCTGACCATGTCAATGATAACTTCTATCATATAGACATGGAACGTTATACTTTAGAATCGGTGCTACGTAAAGGCGCTGAGCTTGTAAAGCGTAAAGGTATTAAGTGTTTAGTTATTGATCCGTTTAATAAAGTTAGAGATGTTGACTGTAAAACAGAAGACGTTAATAGATACACTATGGAATATCTTAGTAAGATAGAAATATTCGCTAAGAAATATGACGTTCTAGTTTTTATAGTTGCTCACCCTACTAAAATGTATAAAGATGGTAATGGTAAAATTGAAGAACCTACCATGTATAACATTAAAGGTGGTGGTGAATGGTACGATGCTAGTTATCATGGTATATTAGTTCACAGAGATTACGAGGCTAAAACAGTTAAAGCTAAAGTTTTAAAGGTTAAGTTTCAAAATTTAGGTGAAAACGGTGCTGAAGCTCATTTTAAATGGGAGCCAAAATCAGGTTGCTTTATACCTCACGAACCAGTAGATATGTCTAACGAAGCAATGCCTTGGGAATAAATGAGTGTAGGATCTAAGAGAGCTAAAGAACAAGCTAAACGAAGACTACCAAACGACTATATGCAGTCGGCTGAAGAAGAAGAAGCTTATTTATATTGTGTTAAAAACAAAATAATAATAAGTCCAGTAGCTGTTAAAGATACAATAGGATCTTGGGCAATAGGAATAAGCGTTCCTGGAAATCATAAGGTAGTTCATAAATCCCCGGAAATATGCGATAAGCATAGTATAATGGAGGTAATGTATAGATATTGTTTATATTACTATAACAAAAGAAAATAATGAAAACAAAATTTAAAAATGCGAGAGAAGCTTTTGTTTATTTTTACAATGAAATAAATGATAATGGCACTGTGTTTGGAGATACTAAGGCTTTGTTTAACGTAGGGTTTACTTTAGAGCGCCCACAGCAAAAAAACATTAATGTTTTAAATCCAGATCGTAAATTTAATTTAGAGTATGCAGAGGCTGAGTGGCAATGGTATTTATCTGGAGATCCTAGCATAGATAAGCTAGGTGAGATAAACGGAAGTATTCCTCCCATATGGGAAACAATGGCTGACTCTGATAGAAAAGTAAGATCTAACTACGGTTGGCAATGGGAACGCAACCATCAACTAGATAAAGTTGTTGCTATGTTAAAAACTAATCCTGAAACACGTCAAGCAGTAATATCAATTTATGATGGAAAAGAAATATCTACTTATAGCAAGGATACTCCTTGTACTTATGCTGTTCAGTTCACTGTACTTGATAATAAACTACACATGGCAGTACTTATGCGTAGTAATGATCTCTGGTTTGGTTTTTGTAACGATCAATACTGTTTTGCATCGCTTCAAGAATTAGTTGCAGAGAGACTATCTATGGAGCTAGGAGCTTACTATCACTTTGCTCACAATTTACACTTGTATAATAATAAATTAAAATAAAATTATGTATTATTTGTACCACATACCGGGTAAAAAGATAGGCGTAACGAGTAATCTTAATAACAGAGTAACGCTTATACAAGGATATAAAGCAGACGAATACGAAGTTCTTGATTCTAGTGATGATATAGATTATATATCAGACAAGGAGATAGAACTTCAAAAGTCTTATGGCTATAAAGTTGATAGGCAGAAATACAATCAATTAATTAAAAAATCTAATCGAATGAAAATAAATGCTACTGAGCAAACGTCTACGTTTCCTTGTCCAGTAAACAAACTGAAAGGTAATTTAATGGATAATATAGGAACATCATGGAAAACATCTCACGGTACTTTTGAGATAACTACTGAATCTATAAACTGGATAATGGCCAACGTTAAATCATCAATGTACAACGATCAAAGATCTTACGTATATAACAAAGCTTTTTCTTATGCTTTTGATGAAAAAACTAACACGGCACCTGTAATTGATCAGTTTCAATTGATAAGAGAGTGGGCTGAGAATAGAGGTTTATATTCTAAAGGCGATGCTAAAACACAGTATATTAAACTTCAAGAAGAAGCGGGTGAATTAGCTCAAGCAATACTTAAAGATGATCAGCCAGAAGTTGTAGACGCTATAGGTGATATAGTTGTTGTTTTAACTAACTTAGCTCATTTAAGAGGCGTTAGTATCGAGCACTGCATCGAGTCTGCTTACAATGTTATTAATAAAAGAAAAGGCTCTATGGTTAATGGAACTTTTGTTAAAGAGACTTTATAATGAAGATAGAAACTAAAGACGAAATAGTGTTAGCTGTACTCCATAAGATGGATAATCGCAGTTTAGTAGGTCAAGAAAAGTATGGCGCTACGATGATGCAAGAGATAGTTGGTCAAGAAAAAGATCTTAATAGATTTTTAATTGATGTTCAAGAAGAACTTATGGATGCTTTGCTTTATATCGAAGCAGCTAAGCGTTGTTTGGCTGACGAAGTTGAAGAAGCTATGTTAGAACGTATAAACGTAGAATATGACAAAGTATCACCTTGCTCTGCTCACGCTTTTGAAGAGGATGACGAACGTATGAAAGTAATTGCTCAAAACGGAAACACAGGAGAACATTATGAAAAAACCATTTAAACGTAAAAAAGGTCCAGTACAATCTAAAAAAGTAACATACGATGGTATAAACTTTGCTTCAGGACTTGAACGTTATATGTATATGGCTCTTAGAAAAGCTAAAATCAAATCAAAGTACGAGGGCGAAACCTTCGTGCTTTTAAATGGTTTTCACTTTGACAATGAGTGTTACGAGCGTCAGGCTAATGGTAAAGGTGATTACACTAATAGAGGCAGTAAAAGAATATTGCCTATAAAGTATACACCGGATTTTATTGGCCAAGACTTTATAATAGAAACAAAAGGTAGAGCTAATGAATCTTTTCCAATGAGATGGAAGCTATTTAAACAGCTGGTTACTAATCAATTTCCTAGCTATACACTATATAAACCACAAAACCAAAAAGAATGCGACAGAACGGTAGAGCTGATCCTAGAAAAGCAAAGAAACTAGCTAGGCAGAAATATGCTGAGCGACAAATAGATAGATGGATAAAATGGAGTATAGAAAACAAAGGCTATGTGTTTTATAAAGATCTTGTTGATAAACAAAATGAATTTAATATAGTTTGCTATGAATAGAAATTGGGAGTTATCTGTAGGTGTTTATCCAGGAATATTAATTGGCATAAGAACTTACGAAGAAAAAGAGTTTAATGAACATGTATTATATCTACCATTTTGCGTGGATATTGCTTTAAAAATTGATAAATAAATGGGATTATTTGACGAAAGAGTAGCTTACAAACCTTTTGAGTATCCAGAGTATTACAACGAGGGTTGGCTGAAGCAAGCTCAAGCGTTTTGGTTGCACACTGAAATACCTATGTCTGGTGATCTAAAAGATTGGAACGAAAAGCTAACTGATAAAGAAAAAAATTTAGTAGGTAACATACTATTAGGTTTTGCTCAAACAGAATGCGCTGTATCAGATTACTGGACACAAAACGTAGTTAGCTGGTTTCCAAAACATGAAATACAACAGATGGCAATGATGTTTGGTAGTCAAGAGACTATACACGCTGTTGCTTATAGTTATTTAAATGAAACATTAGGATTAGAAGACTATGAAGCGTTTTTACATGAGCCTACTACAATGGAGAGATTTGATAATCTTGTTGCTACTTCTGATAATAACACCAGGAGCATTGGTAAAAGTCTCGCTATTTTCTCTGCGTTCGCTGAAGGCGTATCGCTATATAGTGCTTTTGCTGTTCTTTATAGTTTTCAGCTACGTAATCTACTTAAAGGTATTGGTCAACAGATGAAATGGTCTGTAAGAGATGAATCTCTACACAGTAAAATGGGTTGTCAGTTGTTTAGACAAATGTGCGAAGAAGATAAAACTCTTTTAGATACTTGTAGAGAAGATATAGTAACAGCAGCAACAACTATGCTAGTTGCTGAAGAGAACTATATTGATAAGATGTTTGAGATGGGTGATATTGAAGGTATTAAAGCTTACGATTTAAAACAATTTATTAGAAAAAGATTAAATGAAAAACTTACAGAACTCGGTTACTTCGACCTCGGGCAATACTTTGCATACGACGAAGACGCAGAGTCAAACCTTAACTGGTTCAAACACCTCACCGGTGGCGTTACTCATACTGATTTCTTTGCTGTTAGGCCTACTGATTATTCGAAAGCAGGTGAAGGAGAAGATTTTGAAGATATGTGGGATTCATGGTAAAATATAATCTTAAGAAATTAGTAAAAGATAGAAGACTGACAGTCAACGAAAGGCTGTCAGGTCGTCTAGGATATATGGGAACAGCATTTATAATGATAGGTCCTTATATATTGAACTACGGAAACCTTGGAGCTATAAGTTACATAATTGGAGGCATACTATGCACGCCGCAAGTTGTGGTAGCTAAGCAATGGAATTTAGTAGCTGTTAATTTAAACGTAATAATAGGATATATAATTTATTTAATAACTAGTACATGAGTATACAAATTGAAGAGTATGTAAGACAAACTTACAAAAAAAGATTTAAAGACAAACCTGTTTTAATTACAGAAAATGATGCTTGTTTTATGGTAACGCATCACGTAGATGCTAGTCCTATTATATTAAGTAAAAACCAATGGAGAAACTACTAAAATGAAAGAAACCACATTAATAGAAATGAAAAACAAAGTAGATGCTTTGACTAGAGTTATGCAGCAAGTAATTTACGATGTAAACGAGACTAAAGATTTAACTAGAGGAACTTTAGAGGTGTTAAAAAAAATGCCTGAATATGGAAAAGCTGTAGAAAATCTAAAAGAAGAATATGAAAAAGTAAGTAAAATAGCAAATGAAGCTAAAAAAAACAAAAAACTAGAATTAGATGAAAAATAAAATAACAATATTATTTTTATTAATAGTAACCAGCGTAAGCGCTCAGTTAGATAGATTTGAAGGTTTTTGGATGTCTAAAGACACTTCCTTTAACACTTTAATAACACACAACAGTAATAATGACTTATTGACTTTAAAATCTTTTAGTTTTAATGATAATACTTTAATTGAAGAATCTATTAAATCAGTAGGTCACAATGAAATAAATACTATTTCTATATCTGAAAATAACTGGAATTTATTAGTTAGGTATACTATGGTCAACGATACTATAATGAAAGCATCTTTAACTGGAAACACAACAACAACTTTAATTTACGAAAAAATAATAGACTAAATGTGGAATAATGAATGGATTAAAGGAACAGACTACCCAGAGTGGGGAGAAACAGAAGTTTATAAGAAGACTATATCCGGGGGATATTTACTTAACGGAGAAACCCCAAGAGATGCCTACAACAGAGTCTGCACAACAGTGGCTAGACGATTGGATAGACCAGAACTTGCAGAAACCTTCTTCAAATACATCTGGAAAGGATGGTTATGCCTCGCTAGTCCGGTCTTATCAAACACTGGGACGGATCGCGGATTACCTATTAGTTGTTTTGGCATTGACGTTGCTGATAGTATTAATGACATAGGTAAAAAAAACTTAGAGATGATGCTACTCGCTAAACACGGCGGTGGAGTTGGTATCGGTGTTAATCAAATTAGACCCGCTGGAGCAAAAATTAAAGGTAATGGAACAAGCGATGGCGTCGTACCATTTTGCAAGATTTATGATAGCACTATACTTGCAACAAATCAAGGATCTGTCAGAAGAGGAGCTGCATCTGTTAACATCAACATTGATCATGATGACTTCGGTGACTGGCTCGAAATACGAGAACCTAAAGGCGACGTCAACAGACAATCTCTTAATCTTCATCAGTGCGTCGTCGTTGGTGATAAATTCATGCGAAAGCTGGAAACGGGTGATGTTGAAGCGAGAGGAAAATGGTCTAAGTTGCTTCAAAAGCGTAAAGCAACTGGAGAGCCATATATCTTATTTAAAGGAAACACGAATAAAACTAACCCAGCAGCTTACAAAAACAACGGTTTAAAAGTTCATATGACTAATATTTGTAGCGAGATTACCTTGCATACAGATGAAAGTCATAGCTTTGTGTGTTGCTTGTCTAGTTTAAATTTAGCTAAATATGAAGAGTGGAAAAACACTAACCTTATATATGACGCCACGTTCTTTCTTGACGGAGTTATGGAGGAGTTTATTCAACGAGCCAAAGGTCTCGCTGGATTCGAAAACGCAGTACGATCTGCACAAAAAGGGAGAGCACTGGGCTTGGGAGTACTCGGATGGCACACGTACCTACAAGAGAAAGGAATTCCTTTCGAAGGCTTATTATCTCAATTTGAAACTAGGAAGATCTTTTCGCAAATCAAAATTGAAAGCGAAAGAGCATCAATGGATCTTGCTGAGGCTTATGGAGAACCTTTATGGTGTGTTGGCACTGGCATGCGGAATACTCATCTTCGTGCTGTCGCTCCTACTGTTAGTAACAGTAAGCTTAGTGGCAATGTTTCTCCAGGTATTGAGCCTTGGGCTGCTAATGTTTTTACCGAGCAGTCAGCAAAAGGAACGTTTATACGTAAAAATCCTACACTGGAGTCTGTATTAGAGGATGTTGGATTAAATAATGAAGAAATTTGGGATAAAATACTTGAAGATGGAGGATCAGTACAGGGAATTGAAAGGTTGGATAATATACTTATGGGTGACCATGATATACCAGCAAAAGAAGTTTTTAGAACTTTTAAAGAGATTAATCAATTAGAATTAGTAAATCAAGCTGGAATTAGACAGCAATATGTAGATCAATCGGTTAGTCTTAATTTAGCTTTTCCTTCTGAAGCAACGCCAAGATGGCTTAACCAAGTTCACATGGATGCTTGGAAAAAAGGCGTAAAAACACTTTACTATGTCAGAACTGAAAGTGTTTTACGTGGTGATATTGCTGCAAATGCCATGGATCCTTCTTGCTTGTCATGTGACGGTTAATTAATTTAGCTATTTAGTAATGTTAATACTTGGTAGGTGTATATATTTCAAGTGATTATATACACCTAACCAACACATTACTTATGAAAAAAATTATTTTAGCTATTTTAATTGCATTAACAGCTTGCTCACCTGATTCCGAAATTATTATTGAAACTGTAAACATAACGGATAATCAAATACTAGATGGTACGGAGTCTATTGGCACAGGTGGTATTTATTATATTGACAGTTCAGTAACCTGGACTAATGACAGAATTTGGATCATGAACGGAAAAGTTGTTGTTCGTGAAGGAGGAGTCTTGAACATAGAAGAAGGAACCATTATAAAAGCACAGAATGGTCAAGGTGTAGAAGCGACAGCGTTGGTTATTGCTGCTGGAGCAACTATAAATGCTTTAGGATCTTTTAACGATCCCATAATTTTTACTGATGTAGAAGATCGCATCGATTATACACATGGAGCAATTAGCCCTAACAGAAAGGCAACAGATACAGGTAAGTGGGGTGGAATCATCATCTTAGGAAACGCTGTTGTTGGTGAAGATGGTGGTCGTGATGATATTGAAGGAATAGCAGCTGGTTATAGCTGGACAGCTTATGGAGGTGACAATGATTTAGATTCATCGGGTACTATTTCTTACGTGTCTATTCGTCACAGTGGAACTCAACTAGCTGGAGGAGACGAAATTCAAGGTTTAACTTTAGCAGGTGTCGGTTCTGAAACAGAGCTTAGCAACATTGAAGTTGTTGGGAGTAATGATGATGGTATAGAAATTTTTGGAGGAGCAGCAGTGCTAACTAATATATTAATTTTAAACCAGAGAGATGACGCTATCGATTTAGATGAAGGATATAGAGGAACTATTACCAACGCTGTTATTGCAATGGGATCTAATTCTGATAACCCTTTTGAGATTGATGGCACAGAAGACAGTACAGGAGCAATAACAGGATCATTTACGATTAATGATGTAACCGTTTATGCTCATGACAACCCAGAGTCTGGCAAAAACTTTCTAGGAGACTGGAAAAGCAGTGCAACAGGTTTAACTAATAATGTTTTGTATAAGAATATTGATGGTTTAGTTTTTAAAGGTATCGATATTAATACCTACAGCTCTGAAGAACTTTTATTTTCAAACATAAACATAGTTACACAACTGCCTTTAATAGATTTTTTTACAAGAACAACTATTTCAAATTATAGTAATTGGTCACAAACAGTAGAATCAGTAAAAGAACAAGACGGAGCTGATGAGTCTGTTTTTAACTGGACTTTGTGGGGTAGTTTAAAATAAAATAAATTAAAAAAGGGGATCACATAAAGTGGTCCCCTTTCTTGGTTACAGGAATTTTGGGTATGGTGCCCATTTTTATCTATTCCTATTTCTTACATGCGCACTTACCTTCGCAAACGCACTCTTCATTATAACCTTTAAACATAAGGAAATACATTAATGAATTCCATTTGCTTTTTAAATACTTATTAAACTCAATAAGTTTTTTTCCTATTTTAACTAAAAATTTTCCCATTTTATTCTCCACATTTTTTGCTAGGATCTCCAACCTGTCTCCAGTCTTGTTTGACCCAGTCTTTTAAATTCTTACTAGCAGTTCCACTGACATTAGATTTACTAGATCTTTTGTATTTACCTTTACTTGCTGCAGATTTTTTAGCGCTTATTATTTTTTTCTTTTCTTCTTTGCTCATGCTATCTATCTTAGCTTTCGGCAAACAGACCTTGCTAGTACCGCCTCCTTTCGTACCTTTATTTAAAGGTGATTGCATATAAAAAGGCATTTAACACTTTCCTTTACCTTGCTGCTTCGACGCCCACATATTGGCATAAGCAGATGGATATACTTTAAACTTTCTTTTAGCAGCGGCTTTACAGCTTGCAGTTAACTTTCTTAATAATGGTGTTGGCATGTTTATATATATTTATGTTAATAAGTCCACATTGTCATTGTAGGTGCTCCCGGATAACCTATACCTACATGAACAAAATTCTTTTTTCTTGATACTCCTATTCTTAAAAAGCCAACTTTTAAAGCTGCCTTTACTAATCTTAAAGTTGCTTCTCCTCCAACGCATTTTATGTCTACCGCAGCTCCATAAGCGTGCTCACCAGGTTTATCTTTGGCAGCTTCTATAGGATGCTCTGGAGACCTGTAAGATGATGTTAAAACAATAGGGAATCCATACTCAGCTCTTAATGCATCTAGCATTCCTAGTAGCTTAGAATCCATTTTACTCATATTACCTTTAAAATCGTCTTGGTCGTTAAAGTATTTTAATTTCATTTATTTTTTCTTTCGATTAAATTATCAATAAAGCTAGCTCCAAGAACGCTTATCTTGTCGATCATGTTTTCTTGTAAAGTTATAACCATTTTTTCTAGTTCATCTTTTTGCTTAACTAAAAGATCATTAGACGTTTGTAAAGAATCTACTTTTTTAGTCAATGAATCTACTTCGTCTGGATTACGGCCTATTATAGTATATATTACAACAGATAAACTACCGACCACCATTCCTGTCACTGTAACAAAAATGTCTTTGTTGACCGGAGGTACTTCGTTAAAACTTAAAAATAAAAGTAAAAATATAATTAGAATAAAAATTCCGGCTGCACCAGCGTAGTGTCTTAAATCATTTTTTGCTTTTTGGCTCATTTAGTTTCTTTTTTTACGTTTTCTACTTCTTTTTCTAGTTCTAGATTTACCTGTAGAACTTTCAGGTTTTATGTCTTTTTTATTTTCTATTCCTAATTCCCACGAGGACCAACCAAGTGCTAAAGCTATTCTTTTGTAATATTCTGTTTCTTCGTTGCTAGCGTCTACTATGTTAGTGATTTTTTTAATAGCTCTATCAGCTGGTACGTTTGTTATAGCTGATATAACATTTGCACTCGCTAAATAAGCTGGATTGTCTATTGCCCAGCCCTTAGTCATCATTTCTTTTTTATTCCAAGATACTGATCTACCTGCTGATCTTAGTTTACCAACTTTAGACGATATAGGAGGAGATATTTGTAATACTTCTTTAACTAATACGTCTTGATATTTAGGAGATTTTTTCTTTTCTTCTTTAACTAGTTTTATAGCTGTATTTTTAACTACTGAAGCTATAGCTCCACCAACTCCAATACCTCTAAGTATACTGTCAGACATACCATTAGCTATGTTGAAGTACTTTTCATTACGCTTCTCTTCTTCTTCGTCTTCATCTCCAAAACTTATAGCAAATAAAGCTTGTTGCAAAGCAGAAAATAAGATGTTCTGAGCAACTCCGTAGTATATGATCTTAGATATGTTTGTTTTAGCATCTCCTCGGCCATTCTTAAGATCGCTAGCAGCTTTTTTAATTAGTCGTGCATATTGTGCTGGCGTGTTAGCAAAAGCTAATACTACGCGTCCTAATGGACCAGCTTGTTGTTGACTAATTTTATCAGGTCTACTTGATTGTTGAGACTCTTCAGCAATCTCTCTAAAATCTCTGAAAGCTACTTCTTCGGCTTCAGCCTCTGTTAAACCTTCTTTCTGTAAAGCTTTAATTCTATTTCTATAAAATGATGCTCCACCAGATGCAATTGCAAAACTATCTGCTATTTGCGTAGGTAAAAAACCAGCTTTTAGTATTCCAGCTATAACATTTCTAGCGCTGTTTCCAGGACCTTTTGCCATGTCAGCAATATCAGCTTCATTTACATTGAGTTTTAAGCCGCTACGTCTATCTAATAAAAACGGTGAATTGAATAGCTTTTTAAAATCTTTCCAGTATTGAGGTTGATTAGCAAACGCTTGACCAGCTTTTAATACGTTGTTATCGCTAAAGTTTATAAAGTTTACAGCAGATATAGTTTGAAGTACAGCTGATCTAGTATTAAAGAACATAATAGCACCAACAGAGTTAGTTAGCCAGTCTGTGAATCTACCAGCTAATCTATCAGAGCCTGAGCTAGTGTTTCTACCCGTTTCCATACGTTTAAGCATGTCAACCATAGCCTCTTTATAATTAGCACCATAAGCAGCTTCAAGCTTATTAAGGTTTGCTTCAGAAAATATTTGATCTACATTTTGTTGCCACACTTCTAAGTACTTAGACCTTTTAGTTGTGTTCAAAGCTTTTATAAAGTCAGTACCGATAGTTCCAGCAACCCAACCAGCATCAGGAGCTGCGTATTCATCGCCTTTGTTTATAGCTATTAATTGGTTTGCAAAAGTAGTTAGGTTAGCATCCGCGTTAACAAAATTAACTAAATCTTTCTGATCTTTATTAGACAGTCCAGGTATTTCCATACCTTGTTTGTCCCATATATAAGCTCTAACAGCTTGTTCTTGAGTAAAATTAGTATCTTTTATTTTTTTGCGTAAATTTTTAGGTACAATTTTTAAAGCCTTTTTAAGTCCTCTAAAGTCTTGCATCATGTTAGCTCTGTCATTAGCTAAGTTTTCCATTGCTCTCGCAAAAGGATTTAGCAAATGAGCTTTATACCAAGCCATTTGAGCATCACCAGTAGATCCTTTACCTAAAGTAGAGTACAATAAACCTACAAAATCTTCAGCAGATGGTGGAATAAAGAAGTTAAACTTACCTTTATTAGCTCCAGCAACCTCAGCTTTAACTCTAGCATAAGTTTTATCAGATGCAATACCAGTTTTGTTTTCTATAATGTTATTAAAATCTTTATTAAGATCTAGTGATTTACTAAATTTAAGTTCTTCTGTTTGATTGTTGTTATCAGTTTCTTGCATAACGTTTAAAACGTTATTGTTGAACAAATCAGACTTACTTAACTTTACAGTAGCCGGAAGCTTGTTATTGTTCTTTTTAGCTGGTTTTGATAGCGCTTCGTTAAAAGCTTGGTCTATAAAATTACCAGCAGAGTCAACTCCATATACATCATATATAGTTTTTCCTTGATAAGTCATTAAAGAATTAGGATCTATACCAAAACCTTGCTTTGCAACATTAACGTTGAAATATCTAGCCCATATATTATCCTCTAAGGTCCATCCTTGTGGGGTAGCTTCTTTGTAGCTAAATTTATTACCATCAGCACCAATACCAGCAAGCTTATTGTCATTAACATTTAATAAAGCTCCTTGAAAAAAGTTACGTCTAACGTTAGGAAAGCTTTTAGAAACATTACCGCTAGCCGCTTGAATAAATAAATATTGAGCAACTCCAGTAGCTGGTAAAGTGTGCTCCTCTGTAAAAAGTTTTTTGCCGTTAGCATCAAACATTTTACCTGTTTGAAAAAACCTAACTGGAGCGCTTTTTCTTATAAAATGACCTTGCCAACCGGCTGTGGACTTAAGCAAGCCGCCTACTAAAGCAGCGTTATCTGTGCCTTTCCCTTTAGCCATAAACTTTTCAAAAATTTTAAATATATTTTCTAAAGCTTTTAGTTTGTTTTCTTGTCTGTTTATAAAATTAACATCATTAAATCTTTCTTTATTTAATAATAAAACATCTTTTTTGTTTACTTTTTTAACATAAGGTTCTTTGTATAGTAAATCTTTAAACATCTGAGATTCAGAAGCAAATTTAACGCCGTTTTGCTCAGCGTTGTTAATCCAAGTATTAGCTTCTCCAACGTCTGTAAAAAAAACGTGGTTAGAGTTGTCTCTAATTAAAGAAGGCAGTTTTACACCGTTTGCGGGTTTCCATTTTCCTTTAATATTTATAACCTCAATTAATTCGTTTGTTTTTTTGTTTGTTACGTAATTTTTACCATCTTTAGAAACAATCATAGGCTTGCTTGTTCCTTGAAAGTTTCTCCAAAAGCTCTTAGGAAGTTCAGCAGCTAAACCAGTAGAAATTAAATCATCTAAAAATTTTTCACGGACTACTTTTTTATTTAGGTCTAGATTTTCTATTCCTAAAGATTTAAATAAAGCAGGCCATTTTTTACTAGTCTTTTTGGCATAATCATCAAAGCCCTCTGATAGTATATTTTGAAAAACATTAGTGGCACCTTCAATTGCTTTTGAACTAAACTTAAGCGTTGGCGCTCTATCTATCTCAGATAATACTTTAGCTCTTTTAGCTGGTTCCATTTTATTTTTAGTAACTTCAGGAGCAGCGTCTTTAACAAGCATCTCAGTTACAACATTGACTAAACCAGCTTTTCTTTTTTGAGTAAAAAACTCTTTAGCCTGTTCAAGCGTTGTAGGTAGTTTAGAGGACACTTTAGGACCAGACTGTAAGTTAGTATCTTTTGGTAATAAACCTTTATTAACAGCTTCTCTAGCGTCCTTAACGTTAAGTCTAGGACCTTGCTCTGCCAATACTTTTACTTTAGCTTCTCTTTCTAGTTTAACTAGATCCGATGCTGGTAAAGCTTTTAGTATTTCTAATATATTTTTATTAAGAAACTGTTCGTCTATAGCTTTTTCAGTACCCATAAGATCAGATACAGCTTTACGTAGTTTGCTTTTTCTAGCTTCTTTATTTATAGCTGTCTTAACTTTTTTACCAGGTAAATCACCACTTAGTATTTCGCCAGAAACTTCTTTAGCTAAATCGTATATAGCATCACCTTGCTTTATACCAAGAACTCTTCTTAGCTTAGACGTTTTTGATTTATCTGTAGGTGTAACGTCAACAGAAACTTCTTCCGCAGCAACACCTTTAGCTTCTGTTACGTCGTCTGTAAATTCTTCACCTAGTATTCTTCTTGATGCTTCTATAGCTCTAGCGGGTAAAAACTTATTAACATAAGCAGCTAACGGAACTCCAGATTCAGGGTTATATTCTCTAACTAAATCTAATATACCACGTTTACCAGTTTCTATTTCATCTGTAAGTAGTTGACGGTCAAAGCCTGGAGCTTGAGATCTTTTTTCTACTATTTTACTAGTTATAGGTTTAAACTGCTCTATAATATCAAAAGCAGCAGCTTCACCTTGTGTGTCGTATAATTCTTGAACTCTTGTAGACGCTTCTTCAGATCTAGACTCTTTTATAATCTGCTCGTCTGTTTTAACCTTGTCAGCAACTAACTCACCTGTAACTCCTTCTGCAGCTTTAACTTGAGCTTTAGTCAGTCCAGTAGATTCTAAACTTTTATTATAGTCTTTTATAAAGTTATAAACGTCTTTACCGTTATTAAACTTAACTTTAATACCTAAAGCTTGTAGGGCTTTACGAATAACATCACCAACTTTAGTAAAAACAGTTTCGTTAAACTTAATATCTTCAGTTCTAATAGCGTCAGAAAATAAAGTTAAAACTTCTTCAGCCTGCACAGCCTCAGGATCAGATTTATATTGTTCTAATCTTTTAGCAAAATTACTATCTTTAACTACTTTGTTAACGTCTATTTTATCTATGTACTCTTTTAAAGAATTACCTAAAGCTATTTGTGTTTCAGGACTATTTTTAACAGTACTAAACAATAACGCATGTAAAAATTCATGAGACGGAGCGGCTACGGCAATTTCTCTGTCAGCTACTTCTCTATTAATTACAATAGTTTGTTTACCTGTTTTTGGATTTTGAATTATAAAACCTTGTTGACCAGAGGCTTTAGAATCTTGACCTTGTTCACTTAAAAAAGCTTCTGTTTCTTCTGTGCTTGCAAATTCTTGAACGTCTAGATCTTTAATGCTTTCAGCAGCTTTTTTAATTTTGTCAACTTCTTGTGTAACAGCTTTAGAGCCAATGCCTTTTAGATCTTGGTCTATTTCTTTTATTCTATCAGACTGCTCTATAGTTAAATTAGTTTCACCAACCTGTTTTATTTGCTCTTTAAGTTGTTTCTTTTCTTTAAGCAACTGCACTGCATTAGCTTCATCTTTAGTGTTTAATTTAAGCGTGCTTAAAGCGTTTACAGTTCCTTGAGTTTGTTTAAAGTTAATTCTAATAGCATCAGCCTGCTCGTTCGTAACGTCACCAGACAATACACTTCTTTTTAGTTTATTATCTAATATTTTATATGAATTTTTATTCTTAGATATTTCAATTTGAGCTTCTGTCGTTGGCTGAATAGGTTCAAAAGCTTGCTGAATATCTCTTAATTCAAAATCAGAGCTTTTATTTAAAATAGAATTAATTTTAGTTCCAGTAATAGCGTCTTTAACAAATTCTACACTTTTGCTTACATTTACTGGAGCTCCATAAAGACCACCACTTCCAACACCTTGAGTAAATGATTCACCAATATTATCAAATACAGGTTTTTCGTTTATTAAGTTTTGAGTCATAGTTGTAGCAACTTCTTCTATACCACCACCTACTATTGTAGCTGGAACACCAAATCTTTTTATGGCTGTTTCGTACATTTCTATTAAGCCGTTTCTAAAGACTTTTGAACCACGCTCTTTACCTTCTTTAAATATTATATCTTTATAAACTTTACCAACGCTACTGCTACCTATTCCTTCAAAGAAACTTTCAGCACCTGCGTTTCCAAAACCTTTTAATACACTTTCTAGTTCTGTTTGTTGTGGGTTTTCTTCTCTTTGAGTTTTAATCTCTGGCCCAGCTAAAACTGGCGTAGCAACTGCCATCATTGCTAGTCTCGATGCTCCAGCAAATCCGCCCATCATCATTGATATGCTAACAGATGCGCTTTCACCTAAGCCTCTACCTAGTTTTACAAAACCATCAGAAACATTACCTTGTTTGAAGTTTTCGTAAGCACCTCCTTTTACACCTTTGCTTTTCTCGTACAAATCTAATTCAGAGCCTAATTTTTCTTGTTCTTCTATTAAGCTTTCTATTATAGGTCTAGTTCCTATAGATTCTTCAAACTTTTTAACGTCTGTCTCTGGCCGACCTAAAGCTCTATTTATAGGATCACTTATTAAAGCAGCAGCCGAAAATAAAGCTCCAGGAGTTGACATTACAGATTCCCATACAAATTTATCTCCTTTATCTAAAGAAGTAACTAAGTATTCTCCTAAACTATCTACATTAGCTTCTTTTGAAGATTCTTCCTCTAACTCTTCAAGTCTTTCTTTAGTAAAGTTATCTTCTTTAGACATCTGTTTAGAAAACTGATTGTTTTGTAAAGATTTCTTTTCTTCTAAAGTTAAAGGAGTTTTATATTTAGTTTCTTCTAATTCCAAAGAACCATTTTCCGATGGTGATTCCGTAACTTCGGACACTTCGGTTACATCCACAGACATGTCCTGATCTGTGGGAGTTGTCTTTCCCTCTTCTGTTTTGCTATCAGAGTTATATTCTTCTATTACCAACGCTATAGCCTCTTCAGACTCGCCGGCATCAATCATTCTTTGTACAATTTGTTCTAACTCGTTCATATTTTAGTTTGAATATTTTGTAAGTAAATCTTTAGCGCTTAATTCTGATATTTGGGTGTTAGCTTTAGATACTCCAGCTATTTTATTTATTTCGTTTAATATTTTAGTTTCATCAGCTTTTGTGCCTAAGTCAACTTCTAGTCTAAAGAATCTTTCTATGTCTGAAGGATTTGTTAAATCGTAAGTATATCTAGATTCATTTCCTTTATTATCAACCTCTATAACTGAAAAACCTTTAGCTCCAGGACCTTGTGTCATATCAAAATCTTCTTTCTGCATATGTCTAGTTAAAAACGCTTCCGGATCTTCAATTAAATCAGCAACTAATTCACTGGCAATTTCTTTATCAGCTGATTCTTTTTTACCTTTATACTTGTCTTTTATAGTTTGTATTCTTGAAGAAGTAGTTTTTTCGTATCCAGATGTGATCTCATTATTCTCTATCTTCATGTTAGGCAAGAATTTAGATTTAGCTCTGTTGAATACCTCTTGCTCAAAAAGCTTTTGATCTTCCACTGAAACACCTACACCGTTTTCGTTAAAATCTAAGTCTTCGTCGTGACCTAGTATTTCTCTCCAGATAACGTTAGCGGTGTCTCTGTCTTTTAAGTACATCTGAACTTTAGCACGAATTGGACCTTCTATAGCCGTTATTACAGCGGGCATATTAACCGCTTGCACTACAGACTGTACATATTCTCCATCTGCGTTAGGTTTACCGTTTACAATTTCTTTTTTACCAAGATACTGCTCGCTAACCGCTCCACTTTTTGTTAACACTCCAAAGTTTTGCCCATCTTTAGTTCCGCTTGGTGCTTTAAATATCTCACCTAATTCGTCGTCTAGTTTAGGTACAAGTCCTGGATCGTAGTTTAAAGCTTGCTGTTGAGGTATTTCAACAACTTCATCTCCGTATATACCACCACTATATCTAACGTTCCAAGTACCATCAGCTTGAGGAATATACTGTTCCACAGCGCCTTGACCTTGACCAGTTCTAACCATTTGTCTCATCTTGTAAGCTTCATAACCTTTACCAGTTACAGACATACCTCCTTGAGTTCCTGGTCTATTTTCAGAGTTACTTATATCTTCAAGAAAAACTTGATCTGCGTCAGCACCAGTTTTTATACCTAAAACTAAATTAGTGTAAGATTTTTGAAGTGTAGAGTAGTAGTTAAGAGCTTCTTGCTGAGCTTCTTTACCTTTAGCTGATTTAATATTCATAGTGGCTCTAGCCATGTCATCTATTAAAGCTTTACCAGCGTCAAACAAGTATGGATTATTAACTCCATTTTTAGACATTTGCTTAGAAAACTCAGCTTGGTTGTTTATTATATACTCAGCGTTTTTTTCTAAAGCTATTTGCTGTTCTTTCTGTTGTCTAGATAGTTCAGCCTCTTGTTTCTCTATAAAACTAACAGTTTGCTTACCTATAGCGTCTATAGTGTTAGCCCAGATTTTACCTGATTCTCTGTCTATTACAGTTACTGGATTTTCGTATGCTCCCATTTATTTGTTTATTTATGAATCTTTAATCGGCTTTTGCCGACATATAGCTACCAGCAATATCACCAACCGCACTCACGGTGCCTGATATAGCTGCGGATTGATCTGACCTAGCTTGTGCAGCTGCTTGAGCTTGTCCTGTTATTTGAGCTTGTTTTCTATTAAGTTGCTCTGTCTGTCTTCTTTCTTTTTCACTATAAACAAATTCTTTACCAGATACATCAGCTTGCTGAATTCTACCAGCTTCACCCATTAAAGCTCCTTGAACTCTTTTAGCTTCAGATAATTTAGTAGCTTGCAAGTTCTGTTCTCCTTGAGCTCTTAATTGATTGTTGTTAGCTTCTTGCGTTTCTATGCTAGCCGATATACCTTTTTTACTTTCTAAAGCCATCCTAGCTAAAGCGGTTGCTCCACCAGCACTTGCTCCTGTAGATCTAAGAGTATCTAATGTATTAGCTAGTGCTAAGTCTGTTTGCTCTGCTTGCATCTCTGCTCCGGCTGTAGAAACACTTAGAGAATCAAATGGATTACTAGCTATAGAGCTAAGATCAGAAACCATTGCAGATAAATCAGTTACACCTTCGTAAGGATTTATTATAGCTTGTCTATTTTTCTCTAACTGATCTAACTCCCCGGTTAAACGTCTTTTTTCTCTTTGAGCTCTTTTAGCTCTTTTACTTGCTGACGAAGCACCAAATATAGAGCCTACTGCGGAAAATACTCCACCAACCGCGCCAGCGATTATCATTCCAGTTGCTATTCCAGCCATATTTATTTATTTTTTAATTCTTTTTTATTGTATTCTTCAACAGTAAAAGAATATAGATTTTCTTCTATTTCTTCTAAATATTTTGTGTTACTAGGGTTTTTATGTACGTTCACAAATAAACAGTCTTCTACGCAAACTATAATTCGTTTAGCTCCTTTTATTGATTTTTCGTAACAAGGAGCAATATGTTTAACTATTTCTCCACCTGTGTTAACTTCTATTATTCCTTCTAATAAAAACCAAAAATGATCAGTATGGTGATAAGCGCTAATAACTAAACTTCCTTTTTTCATTTTCATTTTTCTCATATACAATTGATCTGAAAATTCATGAGTTATAGGAAAATCTTCATTATCAACAAAATCTTTACCATTTCCATATATTTTATCTTTGTCGTTAGCATTTAGAATCATTAAGTTTTGTAGTTTTTCTAACTGCTGATTAAATACGCTTAATTCCATTTAATTTAATTTAATTTAATAAGACGACTCTACGTAATTTGAAGATGCCGCGAATAATTCTTTCATTCCGCCTACGTCAGTTACGTTATCTGTAGACATTGTTACCGTTGCAAAGTGACCTTTTATACCTGTCATGTCGGCTCCAAACATAATCTCACCAGCTGCGGCTGGACTATTGTTTATTAAGTTAGACA
>Ga0209195_1000732_pt1 | contig 23947 bp, 20 predicted proteins | sample COGITO_mtgs_1004_3_FD_184788 | JGI IMG/M metagenome (GOLD analysis project Ga0209195, IMG submission 184788) | Pelagic marine microbial communities from North Sea - COGITO_mtgs_100420 (SPAdes) (version 2) | ecosystem: Environmental > Aquatic > Marine > Epipelagic ...
AGGGAATGGCAGAATAAACGCAAACATGATTATACTACGAACACTTGATACTAAATGAAAAAAACCGACATTAAAAAAACAATAGGATTAGCAATAACAAAGGAAGAATTAATTTTAAAAACAGAACGGTTAGTATTAAAGGATAAGATTGAGTATGCTCAGGCTGTATGCCAGATCTGTTTAGAACTAGAGCTAGATCCAGAAGATGTTGCTAAATTAATTTCAGGACCATTAAAAACTAAACTAAAAGTTGAAGCACAGAAAAATAATGTTTTACCTCGATCTAATACAGCTACACTAGAATAATGAAAGACTACACAATTGAAGTAAAATATATCAATATGGATTTAATAGAATACGTTAGTATTAAAAGTAATAATATTAAATGGTCTATGGATCAATATCAAAGGAACCGTGAGCCACTTAAATGGGCGGTAATTAAAGAAGAACCATTAAATGATTAACTTAAGTATAGATACTAGTACTTCACCGATGGATGCGTGGAGTACAGTGACTGCAATGTCGCTGCATTTTAATTCTGAAAGAGATTATGATGCATTTAAATTTAGTTTTAAAGGTCCTCGATGTAAAAGAGAAACCTTTGAACAAAACAAAAACCGCTTTCAATTTGAAAAGTTGGCAAGGAAATATCCATATAGAAACGATATTATTCTATACTCATTAGCTAACCTTTTAAGTGGAGAAAAATGGATTGGCAACTTTACAGATGTCGCATATGATAGGTGGAAAGCCAAAATGCAAAACGTCGAATACACTTATAAAGAAGAGATGAAAACTCTAATTGAGCAATCTCCATATAAAACTTTTGATGAGATGATATTACCGAAAGACTTAACTGATGTTCCTTATATATATAAAATGGTGCAAGGTGGTAATGTATCAATTGAGACTATAACTATTCTTAATATCATTTCATCTTATACATCAGATCTTCAGTCTAAGTTAACGGACCCTCTGGGAATATCTTCTGAACTTACTTTTAAGGTTAGGAAATATACTCCTTTTCTTAGACCGATGATAGACATTAATAAGTATGCAGAAATAACTAGAACTTTATGGTTTACATCTGTAGAAAATTAGTGTATAATAATACAACGAAACAAACAAACAATACAACGCAATACAAATAAAATAATATGTCATTTGATAAACTAAAAGCAAATCGGTCAGCCGCAATTGGGAAACTAGTCGCAGAAGCTGAAAAGGTCGGAGGTAAATCCACTAAATCTTACGGCGATGATCGTGAGTGGAAACCTACCGTGGATAAAGCAGGTAACGGTTATGCCATCATTCGTTTTCTTCCAGTAAAAGATGGAGACGATTTGCCATGGGTTCGTTATTGGGATCATGGATTCCAAGGGCCAACAGGCAGGTGGTACATTGAGAAATCACTCACATCAATTGGTAAAGATGATCCAGTATCTGAGATTAATAGCCGACTGTGGAATACAGGTAATGAAGCTGACAAAGATGTCGCTCGTTCACGTAAACGCCGTCTACATTATGTCTCAAATATCTTGGTGGTATCTGATCCAGCTAACCCAGACAATGAAGGAAAGACTTTCCTTTACAAGTATGGTAAGAAGATCTTTGATAAAATTATGGATGTTATGCAGCCACAATTTCAAGATGAGAAAGCAGTTAACCCATTTGATTTTTGGGAAGGCGCTAACTTTAAGTTGAAGATCCGCACCGAACAATGGAGGAACTATGATAAGTCAGAATTTGACGGTTGTACTCCTCTCTTTGATAACGATGAAGATCGCCTTCGCGAAATTTATGATGGACTATACAGTCTATCTGAATTCACCGATGAATCTTCATATAAGTCATACGACGATCTAAAGCGCAAGCTGATTGAAGTTCTTGGTGCTGAAGAAGTTAATGGTGTACAGGTTCTCACTGAGCCTTCTGCTCCAACTTCTCCAAAGGTTCAATCAGAACCAGAAGTTACTACTGAAGAAGTATCATCAGACGTTAGCGATGACGATGATGACGACGATTCACTTAGTTACTTTGCTCAATTGGCCAAAAGCTAATTTAAAACTAATTACAATATCGCCATCTGGTTTAATTACTAGGTGGCGATATTTTTATAAAGACATAGCAGACCCAGCCAGAACATTATCAGTGGATTCGGCGATAGTGTTCTGCGTGGATTGAGATGAGTTATTAGTTACGTTCCCTCCGTTATTATTAACAACATTAATAACTGGAGCTGCATTCATCGCACCAGTTTTTGATAACGCTTCTCCAACATTATCAACCTTTGAGGGCTTTTCCATTTGATCAGGGCTAAGCTGGTTTGATGTATTAGGTTCGTTTAATAATAAATTAAGTTGCTCTCTTTTTTGTTTTAATTCTAGCCCAGCCTCATTTGACTTTCGTTGAGCTTCATCTGATTGTTGTCCAAGAGTATCTACCTTTTCGTCATTAACAAAGAAATCATCCATTTCATCTGTTTGCTGTTTAGTTAGTTCAACAGATTGTTTTTGGAATTTTTGTTTGTCAGCTTCTAATTTTGCTATTTCTTCAGCCAATCGTTTTGCTTCGGGATTACCGCTTTCTTCTGCCGCTTTCTTATCAGATGCTACCTTTTTTGATCCTCTAGCTGCAACGCTTTCAGCTGCAGATGGTTTTGAACCCCAAACAAATTCAAGTAAAGAATCAGGCATTGCCTTAAGCATTAAGGTTTCCTTACTAAACGTATCATACTTTTTATTAGGATCAGGAACTACATTTTTAAGTACTTCTCTTTGTATATTTTGTAAAGCATCATTACCTGTTAGCGCGCCTGAAATTAAACCGACAGGTGACATAGCAAAGAATTTTTTAACGCCATCAACAATCCAATCCCATGCGCCTGTAACAAAACCAAGTACTGCCGTTTTTATAGTTTCAGCTACTCCTCCAAAATCAATTGTTGATACAAGAGTTCCAAGTTCTTTGAAAAATGTAATAATGGTTTCGATCCATACAAATGGATTTAAGCTTATGCTATCAATTAGTTCAGCCACTTTAGTTAAACCCAATTTACTTGCAATCCAACTCAAAGCATCGGGTATCCACCCAAACATAACATCAATAAAACCACCAACACCTTCTCTTATACCAACCCATGCTTTTTCTAATAAAGTACCTTCTGTTTCATTAAAAGCTTTAAAGCCTTTTACAATACCGGTGATAGATGCAATTAATACTTGAATAGGAAAAAATAGTTTACCAATAACAGCTCCTAATAGTTTTCCATATTTTAAACCTGACATAAAAGCAGATTTAATTTTAGAAAAGAAAGAAGTAATTTTAATTATTATTTTTCCAAGAGCATCGCCCTTTAACCCTTTAATACTTTTTGAAATTTTTTGAAAAAAGTCAGTGACGGGCTTTATTATTTTAGCAATACGATCAATCAAAACATTCTTAAATTTAGTGAATTTATCTATTGCTCCATTTTTAATTTGTGTAAATAATTTACCAACCTTATCAATCCACTTAAAATTTAAAAACTTTTGTAAGGCTTTTAAATATCCAGTTAAAGAACCTTGAAGAAGACCAATAATAGCTGCAATACCACCAGCAATTAACATCGCCCAAAAGCCACCGCCATCTTTAGATACTTCTTCTTTCTTTGCAATTATTTTTTCAAATAAAGATTTATCTTTCTCAGCGTCCGATTCTTTTTTATCAAGTTCAGCATCACGACGAGCGGCTTCTTCATTCTTTAAAGATTTTTTAGCAATTCCATTAGAAACAACATGTAAATCTAATATCTTTCCAGATATTTTTTTTAAATCGTTTAATACTTCTATTATTGGTTTGGCATTACCGCCGTTAGATAAAAATTCTAGTAAGTCTTCATTAGCAAGAGTCCCTCTTAAGCGCAGGTTTTCTCGTTGAACGTAACGTTTTTCTTCAAATTTTTCTTGTTTTCTTCTTGCAAGGAATGAATAAATTGAAAAAGACCGTTGCCACTTCGCCCGTCTTTCTTGGGCTTTTGCAATCTCTAATGATTCTTTTTGATCTGTGTCAGCTATTTTAGCTGTCTTTGCAGTTGAATCAGAAATCTTTTTTAATAAAGATTTCATGAAATTATCCTTATTATTAGTATTACTTGGCGTTTCCATCTATATTATATTTATATAGATATCTTTATTGATTTTTTTGTCTTTCATTCTCTTCTTTTATCCATTCCATTAATAGAGAAATATAAATCTCCCTCTCCCACGGCATCATATTCTCAAGCTCTGTTAAACTATATTTATGATGTTGCATTAAAGCAAAATTTGTCTTATAGTAATTAAACAAAGACTCATGAGAGAGGCATACTAGAAAAAACTTTCAGCTCCTGAAAGAACATACGTGTTTTTCTTTTTACACTTAACACAATCAAAGGTCACTTCTTTTTCAAGTTTGGGCGCATTTTCAATAATCTCTTCAATCTTGCTCATCTGCTCTCGATTAAGACTATCGATAAACTCATCTAATTCTTCTTTGCTCGTTTGAGAAATTGGATATACTTCATTCTCATCAAAAATGCTTTCAATTACGCTCCTAACATAAAATGAAAACATATCGTTAACATCATCTCCTACATTAGCATTAATCGCTGAAGCAGAAACATATCGTGGAACAATACCAATTGTATCGGTTATCATTACTTTTTTAGGAAGTTCTTCTTTTTTAACAACTTCAACATCATCTAAATTAATTTCAATTTCATTAGAAGTATCGCAATGTTTACACTTAACGGAAACCTCGGCAAGTTCACCAACACTTTTTGCTCGCAACTTAAGGAAAATATATTCAACATCAAAACTAGTTAAATCATCTAAATTTCCTTTACCGAATGTACAAGAATCAATAACTTCGTTAATTGCTTTTGAAACATCTGAAGTATTTTTAGATTCCTGAGCAAGTAATAATAGCTTTTCTTCTTTAACTAAGAATGGCCTAAATTCTATTTTTTTACCACTTGAAGGAATGGTAAGAGAATATTTTGGAGTAGTTATTTTTGGTAAGTTCATATAATTTATATATAAAGCTTAATTACCACCTTTATCATGATCCCACGCTAATTTATTAACTTCAGAATAGCGCTTCTCATCCCATATGCGAATATCATTATATGCAAATTCAACTCCGAACTTTGTTATGTCTGCTGAAGTTTGAGAATATGAAATTCCTCTAATTGTTTTTGGGAATACTTTATCTAGTTCTAACACATATGATTTCTTATCTTCCATATCGGTTTGAATAATATGAAGATTACATTTAAACTCTTTTTCATATTTCATTAAGTATGATTCAGAATCTACTACAAGATTTATCCAACTATCAAATACGCGCTTAGGCATCATATCGGCTGTCATATTAAACTCAATCGAAAATCCTTCATTAACATATCCCGTTGGAACTTCAGATGGATGTCTAAACAAGTCATACCCAAAGGTTTGCAGTTGTCTCCCAGGCATAAATGCAGAATCAACTAAATAAGAAAGCTCTCTAAGATCCTCTGTTGTTGCATCTAATTTATTACTTAAAGTCGCCATTCCTGAAAAATCAAGTTTAAATCGATTAGCAAGCGCAGGACCTCTTTTATTAAAGATAGATTTTAATTTATTAATTGAAGCCATATTATTTTATTATTTGTTTCCTCTGAATTTACGATTTGAATCTCTCCAAACCTTTCTTTTTGTTGCTTTCTGAAAATTTTCGGTTGGCATAAACAATGCGACCTCCCAGAACTTTGGAGGAACTAACATCATAATTGTTTTTACCTGACTAAAAAGATATTTTTTATATGCAGGTTTAAAATATCTAAATTTCATACTATCATTTAGTTTATCATATGAAACTCTAAATTTTGTTCTTACGGCAGAACCTGTTGTATTTTCATCAACCTCCTGAAGCATAAATGTTCTCATTCGATCAAACAGTTTTGCTCTATCATAAGGATGAAGGTAATGTAAATTTATTCCATAGAAGCCATCTTTAACAGTCTTCACCGGTATTACTAAAGGGAACGTATCATAATAGGGAAGTGTTTTAGCATGCTTTGGATCATACCCATACATAAACACTCGACCAGGTATAATTTTTGGTCTTTTTAGTAAAGCGTCATCTGTAATAATCCGCCTTGGGTTTCTAACAGCTCTGAGATATTTTAAGTTATCAAAGAACCACTTTTTGCTTTCCTTTGTATATGGGCCGATGCCAGCTGCAATAGCTTTATCATATTGTTTTTCAAAGGTGCTTGCCATATATTATATTTATAATTTTAGGTTAAAAGCTTTATTCCTAGACCTTTAATTGTTTCCTCTGTCCAAATCGCAAACTTATATCCACGCTTGCTACACCACTTCTCAGCAGCTTCCCATTTACTAATATTCTTAGCATATGTGGTCACTTCATTTATATACTTTTTAGTTTTACGTGATCTAACCTTTGGTTCCTCGGTTTGTTTCTTTGGTTTAATCTCAATTAAATAAGTATCGCCTGTATTAAAAGTAACTTTAAGATCTACAAAATATCGATGCATCTTTCCGTCTGTTTTGCAACGATAAGGAATAATATCTTCTTCGCTGCTCCATTTTAGAACTTGAGATTGAGTGTCGCACCACTTGAAAACCTGCATTTCCCAATGTGATCTATACTTAATCTTAGTATAGTCTCCTGCATACTTAGGAATGTTCTTTGGTCTAAATCTGCCAGAATAATACTTCATCTTTCCTTATAAATAATAATAATAGTATTTATATGAGCTTATATTTTCCAGAAAACATTCAAGAGCAAGGCGGAAGACCAGTTATAACATTTACTTGTTTACAAGGAGGAAGCGGTGGAGGCACAAATGGATCTGCCACTTTCCCAGGGCCGGTTGGTTTACAAATATCAGATTCTGCTAATTACGCAGGAGTTGAATTAGGAGCATTAGGTGGGACTGCATTAAATACCTTTGAATCTGCTGGATCAGGTGGAGTTAAAGGAGCGGTTGATAACGTTAAAAAACAATTAGGAGCGAATGTTGGAAGTCTTGAAAGCGCTGGTAATACTGCTACAGCACTTCTTAAAGATAAGCTAGGTAATGTTGGAAAAGCTTTTGGCATTGCACGAGGTGTAGCGGCTAATCCTAATACAACAACAGAATTTACAGGAACTAATGTTAGAAGCTTTTCTTTTCAATATAAACTAGTTCCATTTTCTGAAGGAGAATCTCGCTCAATTAAAAGTATTATTGACTTATTTAGAATTAATTTATATCCTGAAGGTGAATTGTTATATTTAAAGTATCCGCCGAAATGGAGTATATCATACGCAGTATTGAATGGTAAGCAACCACCAAACCTTCCAAATTTTGGAGAATGTTATTTAACGTCTTTTTCAACAACATATAACGGCGCCGCCAACGCTTTCTTTGAAGATGGTAACCCTGTTGAATATGATATTAATTTTACTTTTACAGAGACCAAGGCTCTAACTCGAAAAGATATTTTGGAAATTGGTTAATACTATTACATATAAATCATCATGGCTTTACCAAGAAAAATAAAATATTTAGATTACTTTGATACCGTCGAATACGACTTTAGCGGCAAAGGCGATTTTAATACAGTTATTGATATTACTAAAAACATTATCATTAAAGATAAATCAACTAGCGTCCGCTATTTAAAATATTCAATTAAAGATGGCGAACGGCCCGACACTGTTTCTTTAAACTTATATAATGATCCACAATATTATTGGCTTTTCTTTTTATATAATAATTCATTGAGAAATGGTATAGAAGGTTGGCCTCTTTCTAATTCTCAATTTGATAGAATGATTGAATCTGAATATGACGGGTATAGTTTTATTTGTCCAGAGCCGATGCCAACTATATCAAATTCTACAAGGCATTCACAGAACTATTTCTTTCAAAAGTTACCTCTTAATAAAAAATATTACTCTTCTATTAATATATATGTAAAAGACATTAATGATGACCTTCAGAAAAGCGATTTAAAAATTAAAAATGTTGATAATAACCGATTTGGTATTATACTTGAAAAAGGAACAAATAATTATATAACGGAATTAGGTATCGGAAATAAAATTGTTGATAATGCTTTTCAGCCTGAGTCATTAGGAATTATATATTTAGAAGCAGATAGCTCGCCTCTTGGACAAGAATGGTTAGAAATTATTGAAGAATCTACATTTAATCAAACAATAACCGAAGGTGGCAAAACTCTTATTCCTTTATATTATAACATCAGATTATCTCACGAATTTTTGAAAAACGCGTCTTATCAATATTATGATAATTTTGTACAAGGAGAAACGTTATTAAATCAAAAAATAATTTCTCATTATGATGTAGTTACTAATGCAATCTATAATCAAGAGATATCTTTTCCTCAAGAAATAACATTTATTGAATATGAAAGAATAATTAATGAGCGCAAGAAAGACATTATTGTTCCTAAGAAAGAATCTTTATCTGACTTAACATATCAATATAGAACTTTACTAACATAGTATAAATGGGAATTTTAAATGTAGATAAGGATCGGCCTGAAAACCATAGTCCTAAAACGCTTGATGCTGATGGTAATTCAACAGTGCCAGCTTCATATGAAATCGTTAAAATGGTTTTAATCAATGAAGATGGTATTGAAGAAGAAAACTTCAGTAAAATTGTTTCATCTATTAAAATTATTGAAGAAATATACTCTCCTATTATTACATGTAAAATTTCAGTGTCAGATGACGATGATTTTTTCCAAAAGTTTAAAATATCTGGAAAGGAAATTTTAAAGTTATCATTAATAAAGAAAACCGCAAATGATCAACAATCAATTGATCTTACTTTAGTTTCTTTAGAATATCCAACATATACAAAGTCTGCTGATGGAATTCACATTCAAGAATATGATATTATCTTTATAACACCATTTGGCTATTTCAGTAAAATTCAAACGATATCTGAATCTATTGAAGGAAACATATTTGATATTGTTAAAGAATTATATGAAAGTAAATTAGGAGTTCCAAAAAGTAATATTCTTGTTAATGGGACATGCCCTCATAAAATTAAAACAGTTCTAACAAAGAAGACTCCATTACAAGCAATTTCATGGGTCCTATCAAAAGCGTTTTCTGATGAAGGCGGATCTCAATTAAAGTTTAGCCCATTCTTTATGTGGCAAACAATAAACACTCAATTTAAAGATAAGATTTTAATTACTTCATGGGAAAAGATTCTTAACACAGGGGCTGAAGGAGAACCTTATGTTTATAAAAAGTTTTTTGAAGGAAAGCCTGGAACTGATGAATATCAAAAGGATGTATTACACACAATAATATCCTTTTCGTCATCTTTAAAATTAAATAAGCTAAAAGAAATTAGCGAAGGCGGTTATGGCAGCCAATTAAATGTTTTTGAATATGATAAGAATTACGTTGCGGCTGAAGAGGTAGACGCTAATTTGTTTATTCCTTCAGAAGAACTTAACGATCCTAAGTATTCAATGGATAAGTTTCAATCTCAGGTTACTAAAATTTTAAAAAATAAAAAAGGAAAATATAAAGAAACTATTAATAATAAAAGTACGCTTGGTAGCACGTTTAGTTTCTCTTCTCAAAATAATAAAAAACAAAGTAACAATATATTTACAGGTATTATTTCATCTGCCACAGGAGGAATTAAAGAAGCTATCATTAATGACGCTTTTAAAGCGAAGAGCTTAGCAAAAAATAAAGATATCTTTTTACATAAGCCCGCTCCTTTATATGAAGACCTCCCGCCCGGGACGCTAACTACGATTGATATTAAAGAAATTTATAGTCAGCGTGAAATGTTTTTTAAATCTTTATCGGAAAATATTTCTCACTCATGTACTTTATATGGAGATTTTAATTTAAATCCAGGAAGAAAAATAACAATTAATATTCCTGCGGCAGATGGCGGTAAGTCGATAGATGGCGGTAAAGTTGGTATAACCGATTTAGATTCAAATTTATCAGGCGATTATACAATTGCAGTTGCTATTCATATATTTAAGAATGGTGAATATACAACTAAATTGAAATTAATTAAACCGCTGCAAACTAAAAAATAAATTAATATGATAGAAGGATTTGCAACAGCCGTGGTTGAAGATGTTAACGACCCATTAAGTATGGGCCGAGTAAAAGCTCGATGCCTTGAGTATCATACAACCGATATGTTGGCGCTTCCAACCGAAGATTTACCTTGGGCTACATGTTTACTTCCAGTGGATAGTGCCGGTGTTGCTAGCGTTGGCTCTACCAATGTTCAACTAATTAAAGGATCATGGGTAACTGGTTTTTTCAGAGACCCGGGTGATTATCAAGATTTTGTTATTATTGGAGCATACCCTAAATCCAATAGTGAAACCGGCATGGGAGTGAGTGGTGGAACATCTGCGGCAACAGGCGGTTTTGTTGGAGCCAATAGTGGATGGGATGGGTTCCCTGCTCCGGCGACTGTAGCTGGTAGTCCAGCAGAAAAAATAATTTCACTTTGTAAAAGCCAATTACAAGTAAGAGAAACAAGTGGAAATAATCAAGGACCAGGGCTGCAAAAATATTGGGATTCTGTCGGATGGGATGGTTATTCTAGTCGTCAGCCATGGTGTGCAGCATTTGTAACATGGATTGTAGAACAAACAGGCGTATTAGAAGATAAAGATAGACCAAAGACCGCTAGTGCGTTTGCTTATAGGCAATGGGCTAATAAACACCCTCACCTTGCTCAACGCAGAGTTAATCCTCAAACCGTATATGCGGGTGACATTGTTGTTTTTAAATTTTCTCATATTGGTATGGCTATTGAAAACTCAAATGGCGGATATGTGCAATGCATTGAAGGTAATACAAACGCAGCAGGATCACGTGAAGGCCATGGCGTTTATATTAAAAAACGAGCTCTAAGTTTAATTACAGATTCAATTTCAATTGCAGCATCGCCTGAGAGGGGCGGTATGGCTCCAAGTGGAACTATAGCAACTGGTCAACCCGGGACTCCAACTGCATAAATAAATAAAGAGTATGGCAGAATCTGAAAACATTTCTCCTGGGCAAATCGAATTTAATTTGCCTACGAGTATGGGCGCCTTAGAGTCTTGCTCTCAAACCGTATCATTAAGGAAGACCTTAGGTGGCCATCAGTTTGTTGAAGATAATACTTTAGCAGTTGAAAGAATTAAAAGAACTCACGCCAGCGGAACTTTTGAGGAGTTTACTCCAGAAGGTGGAAGGACTGTTGTTGTAGAAGGCGATGATTACACTGCAGTATTTAAAGATAAGACAATTGTAGTAAGTGGTAACGTTACAGTTGTTATTGGCGATTCGTGTAACTTAAATGTAACAAATGATTTAAATATTAATGTTGGAGGAAACATGAATGTTAATGTTAAAGGTAATGTTGATACTCGTGTTGATGGAAACGATTTTAAAGCAGTTACGGGTGATGTTGGTTTAAAGACTGGACAAAATTATAAATTAAATGTTCATGCTGATGCTGAGGAAACTATTAATGGCGCTCATCGTCATAAAGTACTTGGATCAGAATTTAATTCTTACGTTGCCGGTAATAAAGTTGGATTCACTGGTATAAATGATACGCAGGTTATTAATGGATCAAAAGTTACGGCTGTTCCTAATGGAGCAATAACACTTGCAGGACAATCCTTTGACGCTGGAATAGCAAATGGTATTAATTTTGATTGCGGTGGCACTTTTCGTTTTTCAGGTAGTGAATTATTTGTTGAACAAAAAACATGGCTGCTTGATCAGCTTGATGTTGCTGCTGCACAACAAAACCACTCAACTCTTGAAGCAGATGGAAAAATTACCGGTTACGCAGATGTATTTGGTCCGGCTGTTTCTCTATCATCACACATCCATCCGTATGGTGGAGTTCACGGTTCTTCAACTGGAGGCCCCGCATAATTAAATAATATGGCTATTAATGTAAATGGGTTTGGAAACAAGCTAAGTGGGATAGGTTTAAATCAAGCTATCTCTCAAGTATCTTCCGCCGGCGATTGTTTTAAGGATATTGATAATCTTGTATTAGATAATGCGCAAGAGCAAGTTTTAAAAGCAATTTCGGAAATTCCAGCAGCTAAAGACTTAAGTAAAAATATTGCTAAGATGCAAGAAATGTCTGACACCGTCAAAAAGATGGGTGATGAAATAAATGAGTTAAAAGAAAAGAACTTATCTGACTTATTAAAGCAAGCGGCTGGCGCCGGTATTCTTGAAAGGATTCCACTTATTGCGAATATACAATCAAAATTCGGAGATGCTGTTGAAGATTTAAACAGTTTAGTAGATAACATTACATCTTTTGATCCATGTAGTATGGTTAATTTTAAAGTTGATGCAAATGGTAATGCAAAAGAAATTCCTGCACCAGGTAAATTTTTAAATGAACAGCCAAAACCCTTTCCGGCTTTTACTCCACCGGTTAATGTAAACTATGCGGCTGAAGAAGCTAAAGCCGATTATCGACAAGCGATGGCTAGAATGGGCGATGTTGTTAACGATAAAACAAACGTCTCAAAGACTGAAAGCGGAATGAGTATGATGTCAAGTTTACAATTTATTGGGCGGGATTATCATGATTCATTAGCAGGAACAAGAGCGCCCGAGGTATTACCATATGCTACAGAACGTAGTCAAGATCCTATAACTGCTTTACAACAAGCAGCAGATGAAGAACTGAGAAAGAATGAAAAAACATGGAGTTCAGAAGATAAGAAAGAGTTTAAAACTAGAGTTACTCAATTAACAGATCTTGGAAATAAAGATGGCTCAATAATAGGTAAACACTTTCAAATTAAAAAAGCGGAAGAAGGCCCTGAATCATGGACTGGTAATAACTTCTTTAATATTCCTGATAATATTCTTTCACCAACATCAAATAAAAAGGCGGGTGATAGTAAAATAACAAAGGGAACTGTTTCAATAGGTGCTTTAGCATCAACTGGTATAACAATCTATGGTGGTCCTGATTGGAATTATTTAAGATTCCTTTTAATAGCTCCTGAAGATCGTCCTCAAAAACTAATTGATTATTGGATTGACGAAAGAAATAAAAATATTGAAGAAGACACTAATAGATTAAGTAACCAATTTGGAATTAAATTGGGAACTCGTAGTTATAATTCAATGTTTATCGGCGTGTATAATCAGGAATTAAAATCTGGATATAGTGTATCAAGCACTAAGTTTAAAGGAGGAACCGTTTTACAATTAAAGAATAGAGATGGTTCTATATATGATCCTGCTGGAATAAACTCAAAGGGATTAGTTACGGTTGTTGATGCTGCAGAAGGAATTAAAGATTTTTCATTATTAAATTTATATGTTGGAGCTGAACATGTTGAAGCATATAGTAAAACACAACTACAAAGCGTTCAAGCATACTTATATTCAAGTGGAACACAAGTATCATCATTATATACAACCGCCCAGGAAAAGTGGGGCTAATTTTTTATTATAAATAAATAATATATGAACACCATTCTGTCAGACTTTAACTCACCTGGTTATTCGCCAAAGGTTATTTCAGAAAGATATTATAGTGATATTAGTGATAGTTTAACTCACCCAATTTCTGGCAGAGTTATTTTAGCAACCGATATTGACGCTATTAAAAATAGTATAAGAAATATTATTTTAACTCCAGCAGGATCACGAGCATTTAATCCTTCATTTGGGACTAAAATACAAACCCTTTTATTTGAACATCCTACTCCGGTTACGGCAATTTCTATTAGAAGCGAAATCAAAATTGCTTTATCTAGACTCGAACCAAGAGTAAAAATAAAGAGCGTTGAAGTTTTTCAAAGACAATTTGATACAGATTACGACGTATCAATAGTATTTATAGCAGGATATGATACAGATGAAGAAGTCACATTTACATTAAACAGATTAAGATAATTTTATGGCACAAGTAGGAGAACAACTAAAAGTTTCAGAATTAGATTTTGAAACTATTAAACAAAACATTATTGATTATTTCAAAAATGGTGAGTCCGAATTGACTGACTGGGATTTTGAAAGTTCAAACATAAATAATCTGATTGATGTTTTAGCATATAATACTCATTATAATGCGGTAACCGCTCACATGGCAGTTAATGAAAGCTTTATTGATAGTGCGCAAATACGATCAAGTATTGTTAGTTCTGCAAAACTTTTAGGATATGTTCCTCGTAGTTATAGTGCGCCAATTGCTATTCTTGACGGTAAATTTCAAGCAGAAGAAGACTCTCCGATTGAATATGTTATTCCAAAGGGTAGTATATTTTCATCTCAATTTAACCAAGAATCATTTAATTTTGTTGTTCTCGATGATATTATTCGTCTTGAAAAAATAGCAGATGACGGAAGTTTTTATTATCAAACGACAGAGGATTCCCCGATTGTTGCAAGAGAAGGCAGCTTAATTTCAAGAACGTTTGCTGTAGATGCTAGTGACGATGGATCTAGGTATGAAATTATAGATGAAGACGTCGATTTAAGTACTCTTATTGTTAGGGTTTATCCTACAACAAACAAAAGTGAAGGAAGCGCCGTTGTATTTAATCGTTATTCTAATATTGGCGATGTAAATGAAGATTCTACAATTTACTTTATATTTGAAAATTCATTTGGAAGATATGAAATATATTTCGGTAATGGCGTTTTTGGTAAAAACCTTACTTCTGGCCAGGTTATTGAAATTGAATATTTAACCACCCAGGGAACGGCGGCAAATGGTTTAAACTCTCCTTTTTCAGTTAACCAAATTAATGATAATAATAGTCCTATTGGAAAACCAATTTCATTAGGTATTAAAGATAACGCTCGAGTCTTTGGTGGATCTGTTAAAGAATCAAATAATGAATTAAAGATTAATTCAACCAATTCTTTTACTACTCAAAACAGAGCGGTTACTGCAGATGATTATCGAAGCTTAATTCTTTCTAAGTTTGGATATATTCAAAGCGCAAGTGTGTGGGGCGGTGAAGACAACATTCCTCCTCAATATGGTAAAATCTTCATTGCGCTTGATAGCTTTTCTAATAGCCAACAATATGAAAAGCTTAGCAATTTAAATAAAAAAGAAATAGTAGATTATCTTAATACTAAAAAAATTCTATCTATTCAACCAGAAATTGTTGATGCAAAATATATTAATATTGTTCTTGATGTATTATTTAAATATGATACAAACATTACGAGTTTAGTAACAAATGAAATGCAGGCCGTTGTTGAAAGAGAGGTATTAATACCTTATAACAATAATGTTTTAAATAAGTTTGATACTATCTTTAGGTATTCTCAATTTGTTGGAGCAGTTGATAATGCGTCACGTGCTATTCTTAATACTCACGTTAGGGTATTTGTACAACAAACAATTGATATTCCTGATGATAATAGCCAAAATGTATTTAATATTGAGTTTGGTGTTCCTTTAACCGTTGATGATGGAACCGTTTTAGTACAAACATCATCAGACATTCCATGGACTGAAAATGGAGAGCTCGTATTTTTAGGAGATGAAGCAAAAATAAACTCAACTCGTGAAAGAAATATATTTCTTTATAAGAGGGGCGAGCAAAATTCTATTACTAAGATTAGGGATGTTGGCGAATTAAATTTAGATACCGGTGTATTAAAGCTTCGTTCTATATTTGCAGATAATCCTGTTAAATTAAAAATAATGGTGCATCCTAAATCTAATGATGTTGTTGGAACTAGAAACTTCCTTTTAAGGATTGATGAAACTTCAACGAGGATAATTGCAAATCCTGATGAAATCGCTCGAGGCGGAGTTACTCAGTCAATTGATTATAAAGCATTCCCAAGAGAAAGAAGTTAATTAAATGATTCAAAGCGTAGCTAGTGGTAATTCAAAGGCTGTAGAAAATTATTCTGCATCAGATGTTCTTCCTGACTTTTTTGAAAGTGAGTCTAAGAAACTTATAGTCTTAATTAAAGAATATTATAAACATCTTAATACTGAACTAGGACCCTCCTTTGAAATTTCAAATTTAATATCATCTCATGATATTGATTTAGCAAGTGAAAAATATTTAGACGCAATTGAAAGAGTTATTGCTCCGAACATTCCGCAATCTGAAACATTAGATCGGCAAAGGCTTTTTAAAATAATTGCAAACTATTATACTAATCGAGGTAGTGAAGAAAGCGTTTATACATTCTTTAAAATATTCTATAATGAAGTTGTAACCTTAATATATCCAAAGGACTTTATTTTCGATACAAGTAATGATAAATCCGTATCATCTGATAAATTTAAATTAAGAGACAGCTATAGATATCAAGAGTTTTCATACTTAATCAGTAGTAACCGAGATGCCGCAGAATGGAAAAGCGAATTTAAAAAATTCGTTCACCCAGCCGGATTAAAGTTTTTCACAGCATTAACAATTAGTGCAATTGGTGGAGATACTGCGTTGGAAACAATGTGGAATGACGGGTGTGGAGTATTAACAAAATATCTAAAAGATGGAGAACTGCCAGAAGATCCTTGCGATTTTTGGGAAAGTATTGATTGGGAAAAAGCGGTTGGCAAGCATAGTCCTTTATTCCAGCCATGTATTGATTTAAGACTGGTTTATGTATTTACTGTCTTATATAATAGTAACGTACATTACATTGAATATTTAAGAAACACGATTAATTCTAAATGTTCTAAATATAACCTAAAAGCGATTTACGCATCATATGCAATATCGCTTTTAATTACGGACGAGCCTTATGGCCAAGTAAAGCGGTGGGATGATATTTATAGAGGAATCGGTAAATACCTAGAGCATGGCGCGTATACCGATGGATATTCAGATTATACAATTGGTGGGACTGAATTAGAGTTTAATCCTGGGAGAACTGTTGAAAATAATAATACTAGATTTGCCGGTTGGAGTTATGATACATCGGTTGATGATTTTTCTCGTTCCTATACTTGTATTATTGATCCCAATGAAACTCCTATTGTTGATCTTAATGCTTGGGCTGATTATACAAATGAAGTGATTGATGCTGGAGATCGCAAAAAAATTACAATTGGTAATTCAATAGATACTTCTTTATCTGTTATACATAATTTTAATACATATGATATCGTTCCTTTACTTAAGAATAATATTACAGGGGAACTTTCTGTTTATGCGCATACTGAGGTTACCGATTTAAATACTGTTGTTTTTAATTTTGATTCAGCTCCAAATATTTCTGAATATAGCGCTTATATTTTTAAAGTTGATATAACAGAATTTACTAATGGTTACGTTGAAAGTTTTGAAGGTAGTGACACTATTGAAACCGACATTAATGGCACTTCATATTGGATTAAAGATATAAGTCATAACCTTTCGCATGATAAGTTACTTTTCTCTGTTAGAGACTTAGAAACTAACGAATTTGTTTTACCTAATGCCACTTATATTAATAATGATATATTAAGACTAACGTTTGCTGAAGAACCGGCGGCGTCTCCTGGTGGGTATTATGTTACAATATATTATAACGAAGAAAGTAACGATTTTTCTAGCCGTATTGGTAATGGCATTGATACCGAAATAATAGTTGATCATGGAATTGGTTATGCAGATGTTGCTTTTGCTCTAAAAGAAATCTCAACCGGTGACGCTGTTCAATTTGTATATGCCGAAGTTATAGATGACAATAATATTAAATTAGAATTTAATACTCCACCTTCTTCAGAGCAATATGAAATTTATATTAAGCAAGCAAGCTCGTCTGGAATTTTAGAAAACTTTCTTTCATTTAAACTTGGAGATGGGCTTAATAGTGTCTTACCAATTACTCATAATTTAGGCACAACGAATGTTATACCAATTATTCATAATGTTATAACCGGTGAATTAAATGATATTGTTCAATGGGAAGTTTTTAATGAAAATATAATTTCATTTATATTTTCGGAGGTTCCACAAGAAAATGAGTATTATGTTACTATTTTTAAAGCCATTAATAATAACCAACCAGTTAATAATGGATTCACTGAAATATTTGATGGAGATGACACTATAATAAGTGGAAATGATTATGTATTAATAGAAGATATTAATAACCCAGCAGATGGCAGTTATGGTTCAGTTTCATATGATTATGAAATAGCAAAATATGAAATTAAAATATCAGATATTGAATTATGGTGGGATGCACCATTGCCTATTTCAGGAGATCCTGATAGTTCACCTTTAGGTTTTAGTTTTAATCAATTTTCAAGATTTATTAATTGGTTAAATGTAAGATATGGTTATCATGAAGCATATAACTTTACAACTTCAAATGATAACGACCCTATTGAATTATGGCCTTTAGCAGATTCATGGTCTGCTAGTAATCGGTTTAGGCATAAAGACGCAAGATATTTCATACCAAGCGAAGATGAATGGTATAAAGCTGCTTATTATGATCCTAATAAAAACGGAGAAGGTTTGGGCGGATATTATGAATATCCAACAGGAAGCGATACGCCACCAACTGCGGTTGCAAGTGGAACCGATGAAGGAACCGCAGTATTTGACCAAGATCCAATCAATGATACGGTGGCATCTGTTTATGAAGCAGGTGGATTAAGTTCATATGGTACTATGGGTCAGGGTGGTAATGCTTATGAATTTATTGAAGATGCCGCTAACTCAACGATAGATCTTTTAGAAGAGTTAACGTTTGTAACTATTGGCGATGAGGGTAACGCCGCTGATACCACCGGCTATGGTGATGTATCATATGCATATGATATCAGTAAGTTTGAAATTACTGAAGGTAACATTGCTGAATATAATGCAGACCCCGCAAATAATCTTCAACCGATTACACTTACCTCACCTCTTCGTGGCGCTAATAAACCAGCTACAGACATAACTTGGAACGAATGTGCTCGTTATGTTAACTGGCTTAACGAAAGAGAGGGTATACAGCCAGCATATAATTTTACTGCACCTGGCAGTTCTACAAATATTGAGGTTTGGACTTCTGGCGAAGCGTGGCAAACCGACGGCGAAAATCTATTCAGACATAAAGACGCAAAATACTTTATACCGAACGAAAATGAGTGGTATAAAGCCGCTTATTATAAGAGTGGCGGTACTAACGCTGGTTATTGGTTATATCCAACAGGCAGTGATAGTGCTCCAACAGCTGTAACATCTGGAACTGTTGATGATACCGCGGTATTTGTCGGTGCCGGTGTAACACCTTTAAGCCCAGCTGATGTCACAGAGGCTGGTGGGCTCAGTCCTTATGGTACAATGGGACAAGGTGGTAATGTATACGAACATACGGAGAATACTTTTGATGGCGCTAACGATAACGTGCTTGCTAATCGGGTATACCGCGGCGGTAGCTTTGGTTTATTTGCAAGCAACTTGACAAATCCCGAGCGTGAGTTTGCCGGTGCAAATATCGGGAGCCCGTCGAAAGGTCTTCGTGTCGCAAAAGTAAATCCTGAAGCAAATAGAGTCATCCGCGGTGGATCATGGGGATATGATGTATCTAACTTAAGTAAATCAACTAGATTTCAACAAGCGCCACAACTTTTTGGCACTAATTCAACATTAAGATTGGCTCGTAATCCAAGCGCAATTAAAATTAATTCAGGAACTGCGATTGAGCCAGCAGATAATAGTATTTGGACATATAACGTTAACCATAATCTTAATAATGAAAATGTTATTTTTGCCGTTAGCGAATTAATCGCTAAACAAAATATAATGGTAAGCGGCCGAACGGTTGATTCAAATAATTTAGAACTATCGTTTAATGAAAAACCAGAGTTATCTCCAGATTCTTTAAAGGTTTCAGTATTTTATGATGCTGAGCCAAGTGATAGAATATTTAATATTGGCGATGGAATTAATAATGAAATTGAAATTAACCACAACATTGGATCTTCAAACATTATGTATACTGCCAGAGAGATATCAACAGGCGACCTTATTTATGTTCAAGGGAAAGCAATAGATAATAATACACTAAAATTGTTTTTTGACGAAATTCCATCAACAGCACAATATCAAATATATATTAAAAATATAGAATATATAAAAGATATTGTTGAATATGGAAGCGCTTTAGACGACTTAAATGCTAACGATGTCTTCATATCAGATTCAGATTATCTCAATTCATTAGTTTATTTTGAACCAGGTCCTGCCTCAGAATTAATTTGTTGGTATGCAACTGAAAGTAATTCAAATTAATGAATAAAAAAATAAATATTAAAAGTATAAATATAAACAATGGCCGCAATTATTACAGAACAATTTAGAAAGAATACGAAAAAACTTTTTTCGGACGATTTTGCAACCAATAATTATTATATAGGTATTGGTCAACAAGATCCATGGGATGACGTTTTTTCCAGTAACGACGCATCACCGTTTCCAAACGGTACATTCGGAGATGAAAGACGAACTCTTGAGCATCTTACCGGATTATTTAAAATAACAAGTAATAATATCACTAATGTTATTCCTAAAAATCCATATGATGTATTATCTTCGTATAAAGTTTATGATCCATTTGACCCAAGTTGTTTTTATGGTTGTCCTGACACAGGGTTAAAGCCGTGTTATATTACAGTTGGTGATGATAAACTATTTTTATGTATTGGTAAAACAAGTGACGCGACCGTTGCCGGTTCCTTTGCGCCGGTCGCGGCCGAAGAGGTTAATAATTATGGATTATATACAAGTGGTGAAGGAGAATATGATTGGACTTACCTAGGAAAATATAACCAGTTTTCATCAATTAATACAAGTTCGTTCATTGCAGTTACGGATGACCAACTACCAACCATATCTTCAACGACATCTTCTGATATTACTGCTGGAGCCGTTTATGGTTTTAAAGTTATTAATGGAGGTAATATTTATCGCCACCCTTCTTTATTGAACGAAAGTACGAGTAATGATTATACTGGTACTTTGGTTGGATTAGATCTTAACGGTAATCCTAAAGAAATTACAGTTTCATTAGAAATTACGATTGATTCGGGTGATCTTTCAGCAGATCCTGTCAATGATACTGCTAAAATTGTTAGTGTAAAATATTATAAAGAAGATAATAATTTTCCATATGAAATTGATTACGCAGACGGTGGTGCTGGAGTAGTAAGCCAAGAAATTGCCGCATGGGGCTTTAGTAAAGCCAAGCTTGTCTTAGATCCTCTTTTAGTTAATGAAACAAATCCAGGCGATGCCGATAATATATTACAACTTGAAAGTGACGTGCGGCCTGCTGTTAGTGAAAGACAAGAGGCTGTTATAATTCCTCTTATTGCTCCTTTAACTGGATTCGGTGGAATTAAAAGCGAAACTCTGCCAAGCTGGTATGTTGGATTATTTGCAGACACCAGTCTTGCGCCGTTTGTTCCTAATAATACAAAGTATCATCAAATCTCTTTGGTTAAAAATCCGTTGTCATCAACAGCAGGTAATCCTATACTTAACGACGACTTTGTTACGCCAATGCGGTTTTTCCAATTAGAAGGTGAAGGTGATCCAGTTCAACAAATAATCCCATCAATTGATAATATTGAAATTGGGCCAGGTTGGAAGATTTGGCAAAATGGAAAACAATGCGGCGTAATTGCTTATATTCAGACTGTCGATTCTAATACCACTCAATCACCATTATCGTATTTTTCATATTATTATTATACAGATCATAAATTCGGATATACCGATATAGATCCTCTAGGAGAGCAACTAACATTTCAGTCTCCAGATAGTCAAGTCGTTGGCCAATATACAGGAACCACTATTAAGGAACTCTTTGAGCCTTCATATGAAAGAGACTCAGGTAGTGTATTATTTTTGGATAACCGAAGTGGCATTCAAAGAGAAGAAGGCCAAAACGAAGAATTAAAACTAATTATACAATTATAAAATGTCAATTACAATATATCCGGAAAATTATTATGACGACTTTAATACACCTGATGCTAATGGATTAACGCCTGAAGATAAAAATTATTTAAGAATTTTATTTAAGCCAGGCCAAAGTGTTCAAGCTAGGGAATTAAATCAGGCACAATCAATTTTGCAAAGCCAGGTTGATAAACTTGGCCAGGGTTTGTTTCAATCTAATTCTCCTATTGTAGGAGGAGGCGCTTCATTTGATGATACTTTACGTTATATCGATGTAGAAGTACCTAGTGATTTTGTATCGACATTTGAATTATGGTCAACTGATTTAGCTAATATAGAATTACAACAGATTAATACTACGCTTACTGCTAGTATAAACAAAGTTGATATTTTAGAAGCTAATGAAGAATCAGAAAACCCTAGTAAAACATATAGGCTTTTTATTCATTATACTGCCGACACTGTTAGCGAAGATGATACAAACCTCGGTGAATTTAGTGCGACTGATATTACAATTGAAAATAAAGAAATTGATACATCCTTTATTGCTGGAGTTATTAAGCAAGGTTTAGCAGTTGGCGCAAGTATCAGTAATGGTATATTTTTCATAAAGGGAAATTGTGTTCCTGTTAAAGAACAAATTACAGCGATTGCATTAGATGACGATGAATTTGTATATTCCGGCTATCTTATATTAACTGTAAGAGAAGATACCGTTAATTATAATGATGACCAAACTCTTCTTGATAACTCAAATGGGTTTCCTAACTATGCAGCGCCTGGCGCAGATCGTTATCAAATTTCACTTAATCTAGCTCTCGTTAAAGACGAAACTCTGGATCTATCTAATATTGTTATACTTGAAATTCAAGATTCTAATATTATTTTAGAAACAAAAGTTGAAAATAATGAAAGCCCGCTAAACGATATTTTTGCAACAAGAACATCAGAGGAATCTGGTGATTATGTTTTAGATCCATTTAGTTTAGAAGTTCGCGATATTTGGGGTGGAGATGGCGAAGATGGAAATCCTGTAGGTAGATTTAATGGATTATACAAATCATTACAAGATTTAAACGAAGCTGGATATCAAAGTGTTACTGATTCTAACGATGATTATGCTGTTACTATTCAACCGTCAACTGCTTATGTTAAAGGTTATAGAGTAGATCTACCTGAGCAGATTTCTCTTTTTGCAAGTCGTGCGCGTGAGTCATATATAGATAAAAATAATGGCGAGTTATTAAAAACTGCGATCACTGCAGATTTAGGAACATATGTTGAAGGTTACATCGATGATACATCCTTTGGTTTACCTGCACTTGATTATGCAAATGTTCAAACTTATACTATGTGGTCAACTGAAGATGTTAACGACTTTGTTAATGATGTAGGTACATGTAGAATATCAACTGTTGAGGTACTTGGTGAAAACGCCGATGGCAAAGTAAGAGCTAGACTATATCTTACCGACATTGCTCGTTCTAATAATACCAGTCGACCATATAAAGATGTTAAACGAATCGCAGTAGCAAGTAATGTAGGGTTAACTGATATAGGAACTATGGACTTTATCGTTGAACCAAAAAACGGTAAGCGCATACATGATACAAATATTAGTTCATCATTCTTAAATCTTCCATATCAAACTGTTAAAACAGTGAGTTCTTTAAAAGGAACAGAAAAAAGAATTTTAAATGGCACAGCTCAACTTGACCCAGCTGATTCTAAAATAAAAGTAACATTTACAGCTGAAGATAATGGATTTATCGATAAGAGTAAATCCAATATGGTTGTAATGGTTGATTATGGCAGCGGCACATATGAGCATGTGCCAAACGCCGATTTTGAAATTATCGGATTGGGAACCGGTTCAGCCGATATTATAACTATTGATTTAACAGGCTTTACGCCATCAGCTGATGGTCAAGATGTTAGATTATTAGCAAGCGTTGAAACAAATATTTCTGAAAGGCTAGGAAAGAAAGTTAAAA
>Ga0209195_1000738_pt1 | contig 23844 bp, 22 predicted proteins | sample COGITO_mtgs_1004_3_FD_184788 | JGI IMG/M metagenome (GOLD analysis project Ga0209195, IMG submission 184788) | Pelagic marine microbial communities from North Sea - COGITO_mtgs_100420 (SPAdes) (version 2) | ecosystem: Environmental > Aquatic > Marine > Epipelagic ...
GTGGCACTTTGAGACGTGTTAGGCTTTGTCTGACAACACCGCCATCTGCTTCCCCAGATTGCAAACTAGCCCATAATTGTGTGAATTACTGCGTTGTTTCAGCGAGATATAGGCGTGCGTTTTGTGTGATGCATGGGCTGAGGCCTTGATATCACCGATTCTATAGCCTTTACTCAGACGCACATTTGGCGAGGGTGGGTTTTGGAGAGCCCAGATATCAAAAGTGAAGGGTGAGATATACTTCATTAAGTGTTTTATACAATGTCGTCATTTTTCAATATCAATTTTTCCAATTTTTAAAGCTCCTGAACATTTTAATTCAACGAATACGAAATGAAATTTCTAGTTATTGGGCATATAACTTTGCGATTTTGAACTACAAGAATAAAATTAAGCATTGACTAAATATAGCATCAATATTATAGAAATGAAACGACGTTTCGGTGAACGAAATATTACAAAAAAAGTTGATAGTCACAAAGGTGAATATTTGCCAAATTGGGAATTAAAGGGAGAAACTTAAATGAATAAAGAAAAGAGAAGCCTGTCGCTCGCTGCCAGTATTGTTGCCAGCAGTCTTGTATTAACGGCGCCTGCTTTCGCAGACGGTGAAGTGGTTTTTGCGTCTTGGGGAGGTTCATTTCAGGATGCATTGCGTTCATCTATGCTTGAACCTGCGGCTAAAGCGTTAAATATTACAGTAAAAGAAGATACAACTAATGGTATTCAAGATGTGCGCGCTCAGATTACAGCTGGTGCTGTTGCTTGGGATGTGACCGAGCAGGATTTACCTTCATGTGAGACACTCAGTCGAGAAGGTAGTCTGGAACCAATTGATTACTCTATTGTTGACACAACGGGCATTCCTAAAGAATTGATACATGAAAATTATATTGGTTTTATCAATTTTACTAAGGTAATCGCTTATAATAAAGCTGTTTTTGGGGATAATGGTCCTTCAAATTGGGCAGATTTCTGGGATTTGGAAAATTTTCCAGGTAAACGGGGAATGCATGGTAAGGTCAATTATAATCTTGAAGCAGCTCTGATGGCTGATGGTGTGCCGATGAAAGATGTTTACGATACACTCGCTACGGATGCGGGAGTTAAACGAGCGTGGGCTAAATTAGGGGAAATAGCTCCAGAAGTTACAGTATGGTATCGTGGTGGATCGCAATCTGCACAATTACTGCGTGATGGTGAGGTAGATGTTATTCATATGGGGCACAACCGTGTTGAAAGTGTAATCGCATCAGGAATAGATGTGGCCTATGCTTTTGATGGCGGTACAATGGATATAGATTGTTTACTTGTGCCAAAAGGTGCGCCAAACGTAGAAAATGCTATGCGCCTTATTAATGAAGTACTTAGCGCTGAGTCACAGGCAAGGCTTGCGGTTACGATGCCATTAGGCCCAGTAAATGCTGGCGCTTTTGATACTGGAATTATATCGGAAGAGATGGCGGTAAAAGTAAATACCCATCCTGCAAACTATGACAAACAATTGTTAGTTGACCCAAATTTTTATATTGGTCAGTTGGGTGAATTAACTGAAGAGTTTGATACACTAATCCAACAATAAAAAAGTTTGGCGCGGCTAATATAAAGCCGCGCCTATGTTACACTTAAAGGATAAATTATGTCTTCAAGCAAATCTTTACCCATCGACATCTCTAACCTGTCCAAATCTTATGGACTAGTCAAAGCGCTGGATGATGTCTCACTAAACATTTCTGCTGGGGAATTCCTAACGCTCTTGGGCCCATCGGGATCGGGTAAGACAACTCTTTTGATGGCACTTGCGGGTTTTGTTCGGCCAAATAGTGGATCAATTCAGTTTGGTGGACAGGAAGTAATTGCAACACCACCACATGAACGTGGTCTAGGTATGGTTTTTCAAAGTTATGCTTTGTTTCCATTTATGACTGTTGCTGAAAATGTGGCCTATCCACTCAAAGTACGTGGAGTTTCCAAAAGTGACCAAAAGATACGTGCTGAACGCGCACTAGAAACTGTACAGCTTGGTGAATATGGGGATAGGAGAATTACTCAATTATCTGGCGGTCAAAGACAACGTGTTGCACTTGCTCGTGCAATGGTTTTTGAGCCGCAAATTATTCTTATGGATGAGCCACTTTCAGCACTCGACAAGAAGTTACGCGAACATATGCAGATAGAATTAAAAGCGCTTCATCAAAAACTGGATGCAACAGTCGTGTATGTAACGCATGATCAGCGAGAAGCCTTGACCATGTCAGATCGTATTGCAGTTGTAAATCACGGCCGGATAGAGCAGATTGATACTCCTGAAAAACTTTACCGTCAGCCTAAAAGTTTTTTTGTGGCAGATTTTATTGGTGAGTCAGTTTCCGTGCCAATTGATGTGGAGAACAATTCAGCAAAACTTAACGGGCGTAAAATAATTTCTAATCAATCAATTATACAGGGCAGTGGCAAACATCATTTGATAATTAGACCTGAACTCTTAGAAGTCATTTCTGGTGCAATACCTAAAAAATCAAACGATTTATCTGGGAAAGTCCATGACATAATTTATCAAGGTGACAGTGTTCTAGTAATTGTTCAAAATAAAAAACTTGGACTGATTAATGTACGTGTACCTGCAAATCGCGCTGGGCAAACGGGATTACCCTCTAGAGGGGAAAAGATTGGTCTGGCATTGCATCCTGAAGATACAATTATCGTACCGGAGCATTTATTATGAGCAGCGTTGATGCAAAATTTATTGATCAATCAACTCAGAATATAAACATTCTTAAATCTGAAGAACGCAGGGAAGCTGTAACTATTTTTGGACTATCGTTGCCTGCTGTTCTGACAATTCTAATCGTCGTTTTTTTGCCAATTTTCTGGTTGTCTTCACTGTCATTTTATAATGCTGCAGGAGAGTTAAGTATGGAGAACTATACACGTATATTCAATAGTGCGTTGTATCGACGAACTTTTGTAGTCACTTTCCAAATCAGTATTTCTGTTACAATAATTTGTGTCTTACTTGGTTACCCATTATGTTATTGGTTGTGCAAATTGCCGGATCGTACAGCTGGAATTTTAATGGTTTTTGTACTAGTTCCTTTTTGGACTTCGGTTCTTGTACGCACCTACGCCTGGCTTGTGCTGTTACAGCGAAATGGCATTATTAATTCATCACTTATGTCCCTTGGAGTGATTGATGAACCATTACAGTTGGCACATAACTTGACCGGATCAATCATTGGCATGGTTCATATCATGTTACCTTTTCTAATTTTACCTCTATACGCTACAATGCGTGGTATTGATACTGACCTTGTTAGGGCAGCTTTGGGACTTGGTTCAAGTCCACGGGGCGCATTCTGGCGAGTTTTTTTTCCTATGTCACTACCAGGCCTATTTGCGGGCATTGTGCTCGTATTTATACTCTCACTTGGCTTTTTCGTAACCCCAGCTTTGCTTGGAGGTGGAAGGGTCCAGATGCTTGCACAACGTATTGAGAGTACAATTACAGTTTATTCCAATTGGGGGGCCGCATCCGCCTTGGGCGTTGTTCTATTACTTCTTGCATTGGTAATGATTTGGCTGATGAACCGTGTATTCGGCCTTGATAAATTATTTATGCGATGAGGAGCTGAAAATGGAACAAATAGAACAACGTAAAATTGATGGTTTATGGTTGACTGTAGTTGGCATTGCAGTGTTATTTTTTTTAATCTTGCCCACCCTTATAGTGATTCCGATGTCTTTCTCTGGGGCTTCATTTTTAGAGTTTCCACCAACCTCCTTCTCGTTTAGATGGTATACTGCATATTTTACATCTCCTGAGTGGATGAGTGCTACAAAGACCTCTCTTATTGCAGCAATTATGACAACAGTGATTGCAACGCCTTTAGGATCACTTTGTGCTTATGGACTACATTGTTCAACTCCTCAGATCAGGAATACTGTGCAGTTCCTTGTAATAATGCCTATTGTTGTGCCTGTAATTTTAATAGCAGTTGGCGTATTTAGTCTTTATGCAAAAGTTGGATTAAATTATACGCTCACGGGCGTTGTAATTGCCCATACAGCTTTGGCGTTACCTTTTGTTATTGTAACAGTGATGTCGGGATTGCGAAACTATGATTTTGATCAGGAACTAGCGGCTCGTAGTTTGGGCGCTTCGAGAGCTCTAGCCTTGTGGACAATTACTGTACCTCAGGTCAAATTTTCAATCCAGACAGGTGCTTTCCTCGCTTTCATAACATCTCTTGATGAAGTTGTGATCTCGATGCTCGTATCTGGTGGAGATAATGCAACAATTACCCGGCGTATGTTTAATGCTCTGCGTGATCAGTTAGATCCTACAATTGCTGCAATTTCGACTTGTCTAATTGTTGTGTCGGTTACAGTTCTTGTCGGTGTTCAGTTGATTGGCCTTAGGAAGAATATTGACAAATGATAAGCGCATTAAATATCACCGATGTCAGATCGAATTTTTTGAGCTGCATCGAAGACTGCATCGCGGTAGCTTTCAACAGTTTCTTCATTAAAACGGTGGCACAAACCAGAGAGACTAACTGCACCAAGAAGTTCATCATCAATTCCAATAACTGGGGCAGAAAGTCCCGCAACATCAGGGTCACGTTCCCCAAGGCTAAGATAATATCCATTCTTTCTAATTGTATTTACATGATTACCTTGGCATATGGAAAATGCATCGAGCACCTGACCAGAAGAACCCATGCCAAGTGGGATTATTTCGCCTTCTTCTACATGATCTCGCGCAAGTCTTTTCGAATTAACGCGGTAGAGGCAAACGCCAGAATTACCTCTTTGTACGTAAAAAGAAGCGCTTTCACCCGTTGTATCTACAAGGTTTGCCAAAACTGGTCGCACAATTGGTCCCATTCGCAAGTTTTGGCGGAATACCGAGCCCAGGCGCCACAAGGATGGGCCGAGATGGAACAAACCTTCCGCGTCCCTCGTAATGTGCCCAAACTTCTCCAGAGAGACACTCAAACGCAGTATTGTTGCCTTATTTACTCCGCTGCGGGTCGAAACTTCTTTCAGAGAAAGACCGGAATCACCGGGATTAAATATGTCCAAAACACGCAATGCACGCTCAACTGCTTCTACACCTCCTGTGGTGTCTATTGCTTTAGTATTGTCAGACATATGCAGACCTTTCGAAACTTTTTTATAACTTTTTATAGCCAAATTAAACGAGATTGTAAGTCTTTATCAAACAAGGTGCCTTTATAATGAACAACACACATAAAAGATCGATGGTATCTGGGTATGGCGGTTTGCCATTTGGTGTTATTTCCGAATGCAAGGTGGGTAATATAGGTGTTTTAGGTGTTCCAAGTGAAGTTGATAAAGGTTCTCGCATAGGTGCCTCCTTAGCTCCCGATGCATTGCGTAAAATGACACAACAGCTTGATACTAAACTACCTGCAAATGGAAGAGATCTTGGCAATTTGGATGTTTCGGGTGATTGGACCAGTTCATTGATGGAGCTTATATCACATTTAGTAAATGTCGATGTTATACCAATTGTTATAGGTGGGACATCAGATGTTGCTAATGTGATACTGCAGACTTTGCCTAACCTCCCAGTTGTTGCCTGTATGCCACTGGCTAGGCATGATCTTGTAGAGCGGACAGAAAATACAGTGTGGCTAGGATTGAATGGTGAGCAACCAATTGAGGTCTGGGACCAAATCAACACTCGCAATATGGTTTGGTCGACAGCACGTCAGTTAGATGAGCAGCAGGCTATTACTATAAAGGCCCCTAAGAGTGCTATTCTTTGGATAGACATGTCGGTAATTGATTTGGGACATGCGGCTGGCACTATTGGGCTCAATCCTGGTGGTATCAAGCCTGAAACGTTAGTTTCAGTTGTTGGTGCAATGGATTGTAACTGGAAATCTATAGTAATCACTGGGCTTGCACCCACCCTAGATACGCGTGGTTTATCCGAATTAGCTGCGATTGAAGCTATTAATCAAGCGCTGAGTAATGGGTGATGTGGTGCAAATAAGATTTGATAAAATTCCAAGTTTTTTAGGTTTGCCAATAAGTGATTTAGAAGATCTCGTACCTAATCAGGTGGCAATAGCAGGTTATTTTTGTGATAATCTTGACCAAACTTTTGCTGGTCAACGCTATTTGGCAAGACAATTGAGATATAAATCTAGATCTAAAATTGTGCCAATAAATGCTACTGATCTTGGAGACCTTAATGTGTTTCCACTCGAGCCAGAAAAACATTTTTCTGCAGTTATATCGCAATGTGAGGAGGTTCTTAAACTTGGGACTTATTTGGTTTTAGTTGGTGGGGACTCCAGTGGCTTGAAAGCTCTAGGAGCAGCCGTAGAAAATGTTGTAAATCTAGATGTTCCTATTGTTTCAATATCAAATAATAATAAGCTTAATTTGTCCAAAACTCAAAAAATTATCTTGTCTGTAGATTTGAAAGAGCTTGCGGGTAAATGGGTGTCAAAACCGCGCCGTTTAAATGGGCTATCACCATCACAGATAATTACCCAAATTAAAAATATTCCAAATAAAATAATTGCCGTAGCAATTTTTGGACTTGCACCGGAGCTAGATGGTCGCGGTAGCACAGAAACCCAGGTGGCGCTTAATATCCTAGAAGCTGTGGTCAAACGCCTCGATAAAGGAGCTCATTGATGCCTTTACGTTCTGCACCTTTACCACGCATGGCGGGACATTTGTCTTTTATGCGCTCACAAAGTAAAGAAATCTGCGATGTAAAATCTGGTGATTTAGTAGTTATAGGTCTTCCATTTGAAGATACTAATGCACCCCATGCAGGCCAATCTCTTGCTTCGAGAGCTTTGCGTGAAACTTCGGTCTATTTTGGCTGGCATGCAAACCCTCAATTCAGCCACCCTGTTGATATTGATGCGCGAGAAAGTATTCAAACTGATGGACTTCACGAAAGGTTATGTGATCTTGGAGACATACCAATTGGAGATGATAAAAAGTCTCATGATTTATTAAAAAAGGTAACACGACAGATAAATCATATTGGAGCTTGCGCTATTTTGTTGGGTGGGTCAAATCAAATGTCTGATACAGTCCAGAGTTCACTACCTAAAAGTCAAAAAGTGCAACTTGGAGGTATTCTGCGAAATGAAAATGATTTTCATATAGCGCCTATGCAGAGTGACTTTAATAAAATTTGCAAATTGAACATGTCCGAACAGTTTAATAACTTTTCTCAGTGGCGAGATAGTTCAAAACCATTATTTGTACAGTTTGATCTCTCAGTATTTGAAACATCCCTAAGCGTTCTTTGTGATCAACCTCGTCTTGGTGGCTGTAATCTTGATACGGTTACAAAATGGCTAAGTGTAATTGGAAAGCAAAAGGTAAGTGCCATTATGTTAACTGGTTTGAACCCTGACAGACCTGGGATGGGTGTAATAAAGGTTGGACAAAGATTGATGGTCACATCTCTTCTAGCATTTATATATTCTAGGCTTGGATTTGAATCAGATCCAAAAACACAAATTCAAAGGAAAATGTAGCGTTATGATTGCAAATACTAACACAGCACATGCATCTCTAGTTCAACCAGGTTATCGGCTATTTAATGAGCAATTTTGTGATGTTTCTGAAGTTAATTCAGGGCAGATTGGTGTTGTAGGCATGCCGAGTGATTGGACGCATTCTAGTCGCCTAGGAACTAGGTTTGGTCCTGAAGCATTAAGAAAAGCTACAACCCTTATGCAGTCTATGCGCCCTCAAAATGGGAGCTTTGATCCAGACACTCAGTATCGCACTTTGCCTGCAGTAGGTTGGTTGGTTGATTGTGGAGATGCGGAGATTACTGCGGATAATGTTGACGCGACGACACAGTCCATTGCGGCTATGACTGAAGAGTTAACTGTTGGGGGAGCTATCCCTTTGGCTTTGGGTGGAGATCATTATAACAGTTTTCCAGCCTGCCTTGGGTATTCTCGAGGATTATCTAAGCGTGCGCCAAATTCTAATTTTGGGTACATTCAGATTGATGGTCACCTTGATTTTTCAGATCGTTTAGGTGCTTGGGGTACGCATAATCATGCAACAAATGCTCGCCGAATATCTGAACTCCCAAACGTAAATGTATCTAATATGGTGTGGGTTGGAATTACGGGCTGGGTTGATAGTGGTGAATTGGCCTTAATTGAAGGGCAGGGTGGCCGAGTATTTTCGGCTAATGATGTGCATGAAATGGGTGCAGAAGAGGTTATGCGTCAAGCTCTTGCACATGCCATGCAAGGGTGTGATGAACTTTATCTCTCAATAGATATTGATGCTATGGATGCTGGTTACCTTCCTGGTACAGGATCTATAGTCCATAGTGGTATTACACCTCGTAAATATTATGATATGCTTGATGGATTATCTGATGCACCCTTGGGTGGGTTAGATATTGTTGAAGTATCGCCACCCCTTGATCCTTCAGAACGTACAGAATTTCTGGCAGCGGAAATGCTATTTCGGATCCTTCGTAAATTCCGCACCCAAACGGAGGTTTCGCTGTAATGAATTACATTGGAATTCAAAAATTGGGTGGATTATCTCATAGGGGGCAAACTCTTACTCCAGCATCTAGACCTTGGATAACTGATCTTTCGATATTATGTCCCTATGAGGGACTGCAAACAGGTAATATTCCTGAATTTGAAAGTGACCCAAATTGGAATAACTGGTCTTTTATAGATAGTCCCAAAGAACCGTCAGATCGGCTTATCTGGCATGTGTTTAAACAAGAAGGTAAACACTACCTAGTAGCAGATCGCATGTTATTAGCTCGCGTAAGTTGGCAAGATTTGAACGATGCTGGATATGTCTATGGCATAAATGTGTGTATTGATGGAAAGCAGTTTTGTTGCCGATTAATGACTGGGGGTGATACTCCCCACGATGATCCTTACAAAGGAGCATTGCTGTCTAATGAATGGGATACTTTAGTTGGTGGTAATGTGTTGAACGCACCAAAAATTGAGGTTTCGGATAATATTGCTCCGCTTGGGCCGGATCATCTAAATTCAGCACACAATAGTTTATGGAATTGGTTTGGTGCTGTAAGTTGGACAGCTGAACCAGTCGCAAGCCGAGAAAATGGTCGGGTATGTAGAGGTTATCATGGTCCAACATACTTTTACGTAAATACAGTGGACCATCGACATGAAGATATCGGATGGCGACCAGTTTTGGAGGAAGTGCTATGAACGGTGAATTGTTTCCTAATTTTATAGCTGGATCTTGGGTCACTAATAATGATGCTAAAGCGAATATTAATCCATCTGACTTGAATGACACGATTGGTCATTATGCGCAGGCTAGTGGTGCTCAAACAAATGAAGCGATTGAATGTGCGGCTACGGCTTTTTCCAAATGGCGTGATACATCACCTTTAGTACGTTTTGAGGCGCTTGATAAAATTGGGTCAGAAATCCTTGCGCGTGTGGATGAACTCGGAGATATGCTGTCACGCGAAGAGGGCAAAACATTATCAGAAGCTACTGCAGAGGCGCATCGGGCAGGACATTTGTTTAAATATTTTGCGGCTGAAGCTTATCGAGCAACCGGTGAAATGTACCAGTCCCTTCGGGAAGGTGTATCACTTAACGTTCTGCGGGAACCAATCGGCGTGATAGGTGTGATTACACCCTGGAATTTCCCACAAGCAATTCCGGCATGGAAAATTGCACCCGCTCTGGCTTACGGTAATACTGTTGTTTTTAAACCTGCTGAGCTGGTACCTGGATCAGCTTGGCTATTGTCAGATATTATTGCTCGTGCAGGTTTGCCAGAAGGTGTATTTAATCTTGTAATGGGGACAGGAGCTGAAGTAGGCGAGGTGATCGTTTCGCACCCCAAAGTTTCTGGTGTTACTTTCACTGGTTCCACACCTGTAGGTCGTAAGATAGGTGCATCACTTTTCGCCCGTGGAGCAAAAATGCAATTAGAGATGGGAGGTAAGAACCCATTGATTATACTTGATGATGCTAATTTAGATTTAGCTGTGCATTGTGCGATTCAAGGTAGTTTTTTTTCAACGGGTCAAAGATGTACGGCATCATCTCGATTAATCGTAACAGATGGAATATATGAAAATTTTGTTGATCGAATGAGCGAAGCAATGAAGGAACTCAGGGTTGGTGATGCTCGTGCGCCTGACACCCAAATTGGCCCAGTTGCCAGTGAGGCACAGTTAGAAATTAACAAAAGTTACGTTTCCCAAGCTGAAGTTGATGGCGCAACGCTTGCTTCAAGAAGTGGGCAGATCGATGTCAAATCTCCAGGATATTATTTTGCTCCAACTCTTTTTACAGAAGTGTCACCTCAATCTGCAATTGCACGTGATGAAATCTTTGGACCTATTGCTGCTGTTTTTAGAGTGCCAGATTTTGATGCAGCACTTGAAACAGCAAATGACGCCGACTTTGGCTTGTCATCAGGAATTGTCACGCAGGACGCTGTTAAGATTGACTATTTTACACGAAACGCTGAAGCAGGTATGGTTCAGGTTAACTTACCCACAGCGGGTATGGATTTTCATGCACCATTTACAGGTCGTAAAGGCTCATCGTACGGTGCGCCCGAAAAAGGTAGTCTTTGCCGAGAATTCTTTACAGCGGCGAAGGTCGTTCACAAAGGACGTGGATAACAAAACATATATTACAGAAGATTTAGGCATAGATTTTAGAATTATAAAAATATGTTTAATTTAAAATAGTTACATAGGAAGGACTATGCGTGCCTCAAGAAATTGACATATTAGTGAGTGAAGTTGGTCCACGCGATGGGCTGCAAAGCATTAAACGCATTATGGACACACAAGATAAGCTGAATTGGATTAAAGCTTTGGCAGCTTCGGGAATTCAAGAAATCGAAGTTGGTTCGTTTGTTTCACCTCGTCTATTACCTCAGATGGCTGATTGTGCCAAACTTGTAAGTGAAACAAATAAAATTGATAATCTTATGGTTTTGGCATTAGTCCCAAATCTTAAGGGTGCAGAATTAGCTGTTGCAGCGGGTGCGCGAAAGCTAACTATTCCTCCATCCGCTTCACATGCGCATAGCATAAAGAATATAGGGAAAACCCCTGCAGAGGCTATTGAAGAAGTTCACCGAATTTGTAAGTTTCGAGATAATCTCCCTGTAAAACAACGCCCAGATATAGAAGTTGGTATCTCGACTGCGTTTGGTTGCACACTTGAAGGAACGGTATCGGAAGACTGGGTTATTGAGATGGCTGGTTTGTTAGCAAGAGCGGGTGCGGATAGCATCGGCCTCTCTGATACAACTGGTTATGCCAACCCGGCACAGATCAAGCGCATGTTCCGCCGTTTGCGCTCAGAGATAGGGGATGAAAAAATGGGAGGTGCCCATCTGCATAATACCCGAGGGCAAGGTTTAGCAAATGTCGTGGCTGCAATTGAGGTTGATGTATCCACCTTCGACTCTTCACTAGGTGGACTAGGTGGTTGCCCTTATGCACCCGGTGCAACAGGAAATATTGTGACTGAAGATTTGGTGTTTATGCTTGAAGCAATGGGTTTGAATACAGGTATTGACCTAGATGCTTTAATTGCTTCACGAGAGGTTTTGTTGCGCGGACTTCCAGATGAAGTCCTCTATGGAAATGTTCCCGAAGTTGGCTTGCCTAAAGGTTTTACTTACGCTGCGAAAAGGAACTCATAATGAATAGTAAAACACGCCCACTAGATGGTATTAGAGTTGTCGAATTTAGTCATATGGTCATGGGTCCTACCTGTGGGCTGATTCTTGCTGATCTTGGCGCTGACGTGGTTAAAGTTGAACCTGCTCAAGATGGTGACAAAACACGTTACTTGCCTGGGTCGGGTTCGGGCTATTTCGGAGCATATAATCGCAACAAGCGTAGTATATCAGTTAACTTAAAATCTGAAGAGGGTCTCAAATTTGCGAAAGAACTAGTTTGCGCCTCTGATGTACTAATTGAAAACTTTGGTGCAGGAGTATTAGATCGCCTAGGTCTTGGTTATGACGCAATGCAAAAAATCAATCCTAATTTAGTTTATTGCGCATTAAAGGGTTTCCTTAGTGGTCCGTATGAAAAACGTGCTGCACTGGATGAAGTAGTTCAAATGATGGGTGGATTAGCATACATGACAGGTCCTGAAGGAAACCCAATGCGAGCTGGAGCTTCAGTAAATGATGTGATGGGCGGTTTATTTGGGGTAATTGCTATTCAGGCGGCACTATTAGAACGCCATCAAACTGGCAAAGGTACTTTTGTTCGCTCTGGTTTGTTCGAGAGTAATATGTTCCTTGTTGCACAACACATGGTTCAGTATCGCCAAACAGGAATTGCTGCAGCACCAATGCCTGAGCGTGTATCTGCATGGGCTGTCTATGACGTATTTGCTACAGCAGATGGCAAAAAGATTTTTGTTGGTGTTGTTAGTGACAAACAGTGGATTCTATTCTGTAACGCCTTCGAGCTGGAAAGTCTTCTTCAAGACGTAGAACTTCAAACTAATGCGCAACGGGTGACTTGTCGGGACGCATTCATACCAATCATACAGGAAATGTTCCAAAAGCTAGAATTATCTGAAGCCAGTGCAATTTGTGAACGCGTTGGTCTACCATTTGCACCAATTCTTCGACCAGACCAGCTTTTTGACGATCCTCATGTTAATCATCCTGGTGCAACCGTTGAAGTGACTTTAAGTAATGGCGTTCGCACACAAGTTCCAGCACTTCCTTTTGAATATGATGGAGCACGACCTGATCTCTACCGGGATCTTCCTAAGATAGGTGAACACAATAATGACGTTGCAAGAGAATTAGGGTATTCTGATGAAGCTTTAAAGCGTCTTCGCCCATTTGCAAAACCTGATGCTTGATCTACTCAGTCAGCTGACACCAATATAAATTTCAATTGACTGCTCCCCAATCTCAAATTGATTTTAAGCACAAATATTTTTTGAATCCAAGTTCGTTGCTATGATGTCGCTTTCAAAACTGCCCTGCTGCCAAAGGCCACCTGCAAAGCTTCCAGATCTTGACGAAATTTTTCGTTGGCAGCTTCCATTTCGATGGTGTCGTCTGCGATAAACTGGAAAAATCGGATGTTCTGCAAAGAGAACAAACAGTCTGCGAGAGCGGACGCGTCTATGTTTGTGGTGACAAGGTTTCTGTCTTGCAGCCCAACAATAAGTGTTCGCATCTTTTCGATCAAAACACTGTCCAATTCGCTATATGTTCTACCAAACTCCCGGCTGCCTTCGGATATCGATGCAGATATGACCTCTCTCCAGGTCGATTTCTGGAGGTAAGTCATCGCGTGTTGCCGCATTATCCGTCCAAAATCCAAGACCGCTTCGATAAGGCTTGGGTGTTGCGAATTAGCGCACTCTTCAAGTTTCTTGATCAGGATCATATCGCTTTGACCGACAAGAGCCAGTAGCAATCCGGCCTTACTGCCAAAGTATTTATAGACGGTCACTGCTGAGATTTCTGATTCTGCGGCGATGTCCTCAATCGTGATGTTTGAGTAGCCCGCATCTTGGAACCTTTTCCGGGAAACTTCGAGTATTCGCGCCCGGCGCGTTTCCTTTTGGCGCTCTCTAAGTCCTTTTTTTTCCATTATAAAACCTCTCATTGGTCACCAGTATCGCACACGAAATTATGTGTCACAATAAATTTCTTGACTTATAATCATTTAGTGTCTTAATCTTTTAAGACAACTTAACTTGGAGGTTACAATGAAAATATCGAAACTCAGATCGGCGGCAAAGGTTGCTATAATTTGCGCCACGTCAATTGCAGCAATGGCAGGTGCCGTGCAAGCAGATGACTTTAAGGTAGCGATTGTTTTGCCTGGAGTGATCACAGATCGTTCCTTCAATCAGGCTGGCTTTGAGGGCGTCGAACGTGCAGCCGAGGAGCTTTCGATCGACTTCGCCTATTCTGAAAAGACGGCGCAGCCAGACCAGCCGCAGGCGCTGTCCGACTACGCCCGTCGTGGTTATGATCTTGTGATTGGGCATGGCGGCGAATTTCAGGAATCCGTTGGCCGGGTTGCAGGGCGGTTTCCTGACACTCAATTCTTGATCGTCAATGGAACAGAGGCCGGTGAAAACATCGCGACAATGAGTTTTGATTTTCCCGCCTTGGGCTATGTGATGGGGCATGTGGCAGGCCAAACCTCCGAAACTGGCAAAGCAGGGTATATTGGCGCGCAAAAACTACAGTTCTACGTACAGCTTGGCGAGGGCTTCGAAAGAGGCTTTATGGATGCGCGCCCGGATGGGCAAGTGTTCACGGCGTGGACAAATGATTGGGACGATGTGGCAAAAGGAAAAGAAGCCGCACTAAACCTGATTAATCAGGGTGCAGATGTGATTTTCCCGTCGATGGACAATGCTGTGGTCGGAAGTTTGCAGGGTGTGCGTGAGCAAGGTGCCATGGGCATAGGAATTTACTATGATGCCATTGCAGATTGGCCCGACACGGTTATCCAGTCGGCAATCTTTGACATGCGCAGCGCATTGGTCGAGGTGATTTCAACTGCCAAGGCCGGTGAGATCGAAAGCAAGTCCTACAGTTTCGGGCTGGAAACTCCTACGGCCGCCCGGATCGGCAGCTATTCGGATCGGGTGTCTGCTGATGTCCAGCAAAGCGCCTCTGGGATCATTGACCAGATTGTCGCTGGCGAAATCACGACACGTTAACATCAGAGTTCCTCCCTAGGCGCGGGCGAATAGCCCGTCCCTGAAGGGAATTTAGGCCGGTAGACGGGAGGTTCTTATGTCAGAACTAGTGCTAAAACTTGATGGTATTGCAAAACTTTTTGGAGATTTTCGCGCACTAGACGGCGTGCATATGGAAATCGAGCGAGGCTCCATTCACGCAATCCTTGGCGAGAACGGTGCCGGAAAAACGACTTTGATGAATATCCTTTTCGGTTTGTATCAACCCGAGGAGGGAGAGATCTCGCTCAATGGAAAAGTGACCAAAATTCCATCACCCCGAATAGCGATGGAAATGGGGATCGGGATGATCCACCAGCACTTCATGTTGGTCGATACTTTGACGGTTGCCGAAAATGTCGCTTTGGGCCTGCCGGATCAAGGGGCAAAGCTTGATCTGGGCAGGATCGTCAAACGGCTTGCCGAGTTATCTGAAGAATACCAATTTGATATCGATCCACACGAAGAGGTTTGGAAGCTGCCAATCGGCATGCGCCAGCGGGTCGAAATCCTGAAGGTGTTGTTTCGGGATGCCGATATCATCATTCTGGACGAACCAACGAGCGTACTGGCTCCGAACGAAATTTCAAATTTCCTTGATGGCATGGCGCGCCTGAGGGCGGCTGGCAAAACCGTGATCTTTATCACCCATAAACTAGATGAGGTCGAAGCGATTGCTGACAACGTCACAATCATGCAGCACGGTAAAGTCAGCGCTGAAGTCAGAGTTGTTGAATCGGACGCTCGTGAAATGGCGCGTTTGATGGTTGGGCGCGAGATTGTTCATGACGTGGTGGATCGCGGCGATCAAAAGCCGGGCGACATCGTTTTAAAGGCCTCAGGTCTACGTGCACGCGACAACCGGGGAATTGAGGCACTGAAGGGTGTATCGCTGGAAATTCGCGCGGGCGAGGTTCTGGGGATCGCTGGGGTGGATGGGAATGGTCAGGCCGAGCTGTCTGAAGTCATCACCGGTCTATTGGACCCGGAAGCAGGCACAATCACTGTTGATGGTGAAGATATCACCCACAAGTCAGTGTATGCCCGCCGCCATACACACCATGTATCATACGTGCCTGAGGACAGGCATCACACTGGGTTGGTACTGGATTTTTCCATCGCACAAAATTCGATGCTCCGCGATTTCCGTATTCCGCCGTTCTCTCGCAAAGGTGTTATCAACACCAGCAAGGTTCGAGAGAAAGCCAAGGACTGGGTGGACCGGTATGATGTGCGGATGCGGAATATCGACCAGCACGTTCGATTTTTGTCCGGCGGCAACCAACAAAAGCTGATCTTTGCACGCGAAGTGGAATGTGATCCGCGTGTTTTGGTGGTGATGCAGCCCTGCAAGGGCCTTGACGTTGGCGCAATTGAAGCCGTCCAGCGCACTGTAATGGCGGAGCGCGCGAATTGCAAAGCAGTGCTCTACATCTCAACTGAACTGGAGCACATCATGACCGTTGCTGACCGGATTGCGGTCATGTGTGCAGGCGAAATCACCGGCATTCTGACACCTGACGAAGTCACCGACGAACGTATCGGCGCGCTGATGGGTGGCATCAAGGAAGAAGGGGTCGCGTGATGCTGACGGCAATTCGATATTTCTATTTACTTCGTCCAATATGGGCGGTTTTGATAGCCCTGTTTGTTGGATCGGGCCTGATCCTGATCGCGGGCGTCTCCCCGATCACGGCCTACGTCGAGCTCTTCAAAGGGGCGTTCCTGGATTACTGGGGGCTAGCTGGAACCCTGGTTAAAACTTCGCCGATCCTATTGGCGGGTCTGGCGGTAATTTTACCATTACGCGCCGGGCTTTTGAACATTGGTGCCGAAGGCCAGATTTACATGGGGGGCCTGTTCTCAGCGATGGCGGCACTACTTTTGCCCGAAATGTCTGCGCTTATCTTGGTCCCGATCTGCGTTCTTGCTGGTGCACTGGGTGGTGGCCTTTGGGGCCTGATCCCCGGTTACCTCAAAGCGTATCACGGCATGAACGAAGTCATCCTGACAATATTATTGAACTTCATCGCAATTAACATCGTTAGCTATGTGGCGGGCGGACCGATGATGCAGGAAGGTGCGCCATATCCCTATTCCGAAGAAATCCGTCAGGAGCTTTGGCTTCCGTGGATTATGAACGGAACGGACGCGCACGCTGGTGTAATTGTCGGTGTCGCTCTGGCTATGGTGATGTTTTTTGTTCTGAAATATTCAACCATTGGCTTTGCACTTGATACCATTGGTAAAAATGCGACAGCGGCACAATATGCGGGTGTTCCCGTAAAACCGTACATCGTTGGCGTGATGTTTGCAGCCGGTGCATTGGGTGGTCTGGCTGGGACGTTTGAAGTTCTTGGACTGAAGTATCGCCTCTATCATCACTTTTCACCCGGCTATGGGTTCGACGGCATCGTTGTCGCTTTCCTGGCGTCGGTTAATCCGTTGATTGCACCGATTGCTGCCTTTTTCCTTTCAGGTCTGAAGGCCGGTGCGCTGGTTATGCAACGGGCGGTGGGACTGGAAAGCACTGTGATTGAAGCCATTCAGGGTCTGGTAATTATCTTCGTCGCCGCGAGCCTTGGGTTTAAATACAACGCAACCAAATGGTCGCAGTTTCTGCTGCGTCGCCGCAAGCTGGACGCCGAGGTCGGCGATACCTTTGCCAAAACCCCGAAAGGAGATGAATGATGGATTTTCTCCTAGATGCTCAGGCAATGACAGATTTCCTGTCGACCAGCCTGCGGCTGTCCATTCCAATCATATTTGCGGCGGTAGGCGGCGTCATCTCGGAACGCTCCGGTGTGTTCAACATTGCTCTGGAAGGGTGCATTCTTGGTGGTGCCTTCGGCGCAGCGGTTGGTGCCTATTTAACTGGAACGCCTTTTGGAGGGCTGTTTTTTGGGCTTGCCGTTGCCAGTTTTGCTGGCATTATCCTTGCCGCTTTGGCTGTCGGGCTTGCGATCAACCAATTGGTTGCAGGGATCGCTATCAACATCCTGATGATCGGCCTGACATCTTATCTGGCACGCCTCATCCTCGGGGCAGATGCCACCTCAACACTGCCGGGCTTTTCACCCATCGCCATACCGTTACTTTCGTCGATCCCGATATTAGGCAAGGTGCTATTTACTCAAGATTTACTGACCTATTTGATGTATCTTCTGGTGCCCCTGACATGGTGGGTAATCTATAGAACACCATGGGGTCTGAACCTGCGCGCCATTGGAGATTACCCGGTGGCTGCCGACAGTGCTGGTATCAGCGTGTCGCGTGTACGCTTGTATGCGGTGCTCATAAGCTGCGCGATGGCCGGGCTTGGGGGGTGCTACTTAGTACTGAGTCAAGTGTTTGTTTTCACCGAAAATATGAGTGCAGGCAAGGGTTTTATCGCACTGGCGGCTTTGATCCTTGGTCGCTGGAATCCGATCGGCGCGCTTTTGGCTTGCCTGTTCTTCGGAATGTCCGACGCCCTGCAATTGCGTTTGCAATTCGGCAGTCCGGATGTGCCCTATCAGCTGTTTTCCATGGTTCCCTACATCGCGTCCTTTCTGGCTCTCGTCATCTTTGCTGGCAAAGTTCGACCGCCTGCCGCAATTGGCATCAAATATGAGCGAGGAGGGAAGTAAATGTCCAATATGCAAGCTATGATCAGCAACCCGGTTCCGTGGCCAAATGGTGCCAAATGCGCGTGTAGTGTGACATTCGACATGGATTCAGACAGCCTTATCCATCTCGACCACCCGACAGATGGTTACAAGCGCGCTTCTGCAATCTCAATGTTGCAATACGGTCCAACGGTCGCGATACCGCGTATTGTTGAGACATACCGCAGGCTCGGAATCACACAGACGTTCTTTATCCCGGCGTGGTGCATGGAAGCTTACCCAGAGGCGGTCGAGACCATTCTCAAGGGTGGGCATGAAATTGGACAACATGGTTACCTACACGAAAATCCCGTTCTGCAAAGCCGCGAAGAACAGGCGGGTTGGATGGACAAATCGCTTGCGGTAATTGAGCGAATGACAGGCGCTAAGCCGCGAGGGTGGCGAGCACCCCTCTATAACTTCTCAAATGAATCAGCGGATTTGTTGGTAGAGCGCGGATTCAAATACGATGCGTCGCTCATGGCGGATGATGTGCCTTACGTTATCGAGACTAGGGAAGGATCTTTGATTGAGCTTCCTACGCACTGGGGGTTGGATGACTGGCCGCAATATGTTCAGTCAATGGATCTGGATTACATGATGCCAATCCGTTCGCCTGAAACGGGCTGGGCGCCTTTTGTTCAGGAGTTCGAAGCTGCCTATCGCCACGGAGGTTTGTGGGTTCCGGTTGTGCATCCTTTTGCGACGGGTCGTTTGGCTCGGTGGGAAGTTGTCGCAAACTTTTTGGCGGCTGTAATGGATCATGGCGATGTTTGGTTCGCACCGATGGAAGAGATTGCAGCCCATGTTGAAAAAGTTATCGCCGATGGATCTTACACGCCGCGTCGGGTTGCAATGCCACAATATGGCGGCCCAGTGACCGCAGCACTTTGAAAATGTATAGAGGATACTCGAATGTCAGAACATGGTTACGAAGGGGGGCGTCTGAACCTTCCATTTGTCGGAATTTGCACTTTTGGCAAATATCCATATGTGGAAAATTGGGACGCAATCGATGCAGATGTGGCGGTTCTTGGAGCGCCCTTCGACTTTGGCTGTCAATGGCGTTCAGGAGCCCGAATGGGACCACGGGCCATCCGTGAAGCATCAACCTTGTTCTCTTTTGGCCATGCAGGGGCTTACGATCACGAAGATGACATCACCTATCTGGAACCGTCTAAAGTGAAAATCGTCGACATCGGCGATGCCGACATTATTCACACAGATACCGTTAGTAGCCATGCAAACATTGAATATGGCGTGCGGAAGATATTGGCTGCCGGTGCCATTCCCGTCGTTATGGGCGGCGATCACTCGGTGAATATTCCGTGTATCAATGCCTTTGACGACCAGGAGCCAATCCACGTCGTTCAAATTGATGCACACTTGGATTTTGTGGACGAGCGCCACGGTGTAAAATTTGGCCACGGTAACCCGATGCGCCGCGCCGCTGAAAAATCCTATGTGACAGGGTTAAGCCAGATTGGCATTCGCAATGTGTCGTCCACCGCAAGCGACGGGTATGCAGATGCCCGCGCGATGGGATCTGATATTCAATCTGTTCGCCAATTTCGAAAACTGGGTGTCGAGGGAATGCTAGAGCGTATTCCTGAAGGTGGCCGCTATTATCTAACCATCGACATTGATGCGTTCGATCCGTCAATCGCACCCGGAACCGGTACACCCAGCCATGGCGGCTTTATCTACTACGAGGTTCTGGAACTTATCGACGGTTTGGCAAAGCGCGGAAAGATTGTTGGCCTCGATTTGGTGGAGGTTGCACCAGACTATGACTTGACTGGATGCACATCAACCCTAGCAGCACAGATTTTGATGAACAGCATTGGGCGCATTTTACACCACAGATAACTCTCCCTGTACTTAAGCAGAGCTGAGCATCACCGCTTCAGCCCAAGGGCTGCTTCACACTACGAATTGACATCCGGGAATTCGTCTCGAATGGCAGCGTTGTCCGCAGAGTGTGAGTTCGAGCCGCCCACTGAGTTGCTACTGCAACGAATGGCAGCAATGCGGGCTGCGACCGCAGCATCTTGAAACGAGGGTGGAGGTCCGCTTTGGGCCGTCCCTGTTCAGGCTGTCAAGGTGTGCCAGTAGATATAGCGGAGAGCAAAAAGTGGTTACAACTATCTGCTGAGCAAGGTTACGCCCCTGCACAGAATAGTCTTGGAGGCATTGTCAGACAAACTTGACGTCCCATTGGTTGCCTCTTAATTTTATTGCAGCCCATTTGCAAAGCCTGATGCTTGATCTACTTAGTCAACGGACACCGCCACTTACTGGCTTTAAGTAATTGCTATATATACATAAAATATAATTTAGATATGCTTACCCACAACACTACCCACAATGAAGTTATGGAAGGTATATTTAGACATGCGCACGCGCCTGCGCATCGGTGTCATGTTGTGGGGTGGCAGTATGGTTCTCTATTTATAAGGATTGCTGATGTTAAGAAGGTATCAACAACCACTTCAATCATGAAAGACATCTTCAAATCAGACAGACTTATAAGCAAAAACGCGCATAGATATCTGCTCGTTTTTGATCAGTCACATTAAACATGAACCATTCACACAAACGAGCCAGAACCTCCATTGCTTAAACTGCCATGACGTCCAACGTTATATGACGACGGACACCTTGGCTTTCCGTTGCTGTTTTGTTTGACGACGCAAGAAGCAGATCAGACTTTTGCTGCCACAACGCGCCGTTAAAGCGGTGCTTGGATGAAACTGGGGCACAATGCGGCGAACCAGATGCGACTTAGGACCGGCGATTCAGCGGTAACAAACTTGTCGCCTTAGTATTGTCGGCGCTTAAGCAAAAATATCCACTAAGTCGTTCCATTGGGACTTTGTAATTCCCGCTTTTCTTCCGGCCATCCAATAGGTCTTTGGGGGCTCCAATATCTGTTCTGATACGCGAATAAGCCTTCCTTGTTCTAAGAGCGACGAACAAAGCGGAAGGGAGGCAAGCAAGACGCCTGCACCCGAAACGGCCGCAGAAAGCGCTGCAGAGAAACTGTCAAACCTCATCTTTGGAATTGGCGTTATGGGATCCCCTGAGTGGCGTGCCCATTCGTGCCACCCGAGCCTTGGACCGGATAATGCAAGGCGCGGCAAGTTTAGCCATGAGGTGCCCCCAGCAAGCAATTCCGGCGCAACAACAGGGCTTAGTTGTTCCGAGAACAGTGGCACCTCATAGTGGTCTTGTCCTTTCCCAATGCCATATTGCACACGGATTGTCGCACCCAACTGATCGTCGTCGGCTTGCAATACCATGGTAGACAACACGATTTGCGGCTTATGTTTACTTTGCCAATGCCGAAGCCTCGGGGACAACCACAGTTCGTTTATTGAAGCGCTTGCAGAAATTGTGATTTTTTCGCGTTGAATGCCAAATAACTCTTCGTAGCTTTCGTCCAGACTGCGGAATGCGGCCGTGACGTAGGGCAACCATGCCTCGCCTTGGACGCTAAGCGTGACACCGCGAGCATTTCGAACAAACAATTGAGCACCAATGCGCTGCTCAAGGTTTGAAATGCGCTGGCTAATGGAGGCTTGCGTCACGCTGCTTTCTTTCGCCGCCGTTGTGAATGTTCCAGTTCGTCCCGCGACCTCAAAGGCCCGCACCCATTCGAGAGGGATATTATTCAACGACATATCAGGCATAAGGAAATCCGCATCTCAGTTTAAGTTTTTATTGGTTGTGATTATGCAGGGACTGCGGATAATTGCAACAAACGATTCATCTCTAATCCAAAGGAGGCGCGATAATGTTGAACTGCATTTTGCCTGAAGGTGGCGGCCATCTCACCCTTGTTGATGGCAAGACTCAATCTCGGTTTCATGCGATTTGGTTGCGTGACAACGCTTGGGACCCAACAACACGCTCTGCGGATAATGGCCAGCGTTTGATTGCGCTGCGTGATATTCCACAAGACACGTTTATCAATGCTGCCGTACTTGTAGGGTCAACGCTCAGCGTAACGTTCTCACCCGAAAATAAGACTGTCGCATACGATACGGGATGGTTGTTGAACAATGCATATGACCGCGCGGAAACACATCAAGTTGGGTGGACAAAATCTGGCGTTGAGACGTGGGACAGCGCATTGATGGACCGCATCCCGACTGCTAATTTTGCGGCAATTCACGCTGATCCCGCAAAGTTGAAAGGCTGGCTTGGCCAGATCTCCCGATTTGGGTTTGGCAAGTTAACGAACGGGCCGGTCGAAGATCTTGCATTGATGAAGGTCGTCGATCTATTCGGCTACGTACGCGAAACAAACTACGGACGCCATTTCGAGGTACGAACCGAAGTGAACCCCACAAATCTGGCCTATACTGGGGCAGGGCTGCAGGCGCATACAGACAACCCCTACCGCGACCCGGTTCCGACGATTCAGGTTCTATATTGCCTCGAAAGCTCGGCGGCAGGCGGTGAAAATATGGTTGTCGATGGCTTTTCAGTGGCCGAAAAATTACGGACGGAAAACGAAGAATGGTTCAACGTTCTTGCGCGCTATTGTGCAAATTTTGAGTACGCGGGTTCAAATGACGTCATGTTGCAATCGCGACGTCCAATGATTGAACTGGCGCCGGACGGTGAACTGATTGGTGTACGGTTTAACAATCGTTCAACGGCCGCCATTTCTGACGTCCCATTTACCGACATGGAAACGTATTATGCTGCCTACCGCCGTATGGGTGAAATCATCGACGATCCAGCCATGGAAGTTACGTTCCGGCTTGAGCCCGGTGAAAGCTTTTTGCTTGATAACCGTCGCGTGCTGCATGCGCGGAAAGGGTATTCGGGATCTGGCAAACGTTGGTTGCAGGGATGCTACGCTGATATGGATTCACTTAATTCGAAATTGGCGGTGCTCGAAGCTGAACACGCGTTGGTCGCGCAATGACCAAGCCGGATTTCACTACACTCAACAGCGGTAACATCGTCGCGTTTTTGCAAGATATCTTTGAGCGCCGTGGCGGCGAAGAATACCTGGGCGAACCGGTAACGATGGCAGAACACATGTTGCAGGGTGCCACAATCGCTGAAAAGAATGGACAGTCCGAGATCATCATCGTGTCCGCATTGCTGCACGATGTGGGCCACTTCACCAGCGAATTTGGCATGTTCAGCATGGAAGATACCAAAGACAGGTTTCATGAAGATGCGGGTGCCGAAATCTTGCAAGATTTCTTTCCGACACTGGTCACCGATTGTGTGCGCTATCACGTTGCAGCAAAGCGATATTTATGTGCGACCCGACCGTCCTATTTTGACCGATTGTCACAAGCGTCTGTGCATTCCCTCAACCTTCAGGGTGGGCCCATGAATGATGATGAGGTCAAGAAGTTTGAGAAAAATCCAAACTTGAAAGACATCATTGCAGTCCGATTTTTGGACGAAGCCGGAAAACACGC
>Ga0209195_1000754_pt1 | contig 23476 bp, 47 predicted proteins | sample COGITO_mtgs_1004_3_FD_184788 | JGI IMG/M metagenome (GOLD analysis project Ga0209195, IMG submission 184788) | Pelagic marine microbial communities from North Sea - COGITO_mtgs_100420 (SPAdes) (version 2) | ecosystem: Environmental > Aquatic > Marine > Epipelagic ...
CTAAGTCAGCAATAATTGCATGAGCTGCTTCGTTCTTCACTTCTAATGTGTATTCAACTAAAAGCTGAGTCTTCTCAGAGTCACCTGTTTTAGCTAGTTCATTAGTTTGGAAAGGACGTAGGAAAGCTACTGCTGCGTACTCAGGGTCAAGTACGAATGCTTGTTCGCCATTGTCATCTGCATCAGGAGTAGTAAATCTGTTAGGAACAACAGATAGTGTACCGAAGTCTGATAGATATACGTCAGCTGCACCAACGATTGTAGTTTGCTTGTTAGCTGGAGCTGCATAGCGTTGCTCTGCAATACCTGCAAAAGTAGAAACTACTTGTTTTTGTGTTGGAGAAACCATTAGCACGGTTGGGTTACCACCGTTTGTGTATGCTGATTTAACCGCTGTCTTTAACATAGCTTCTGTGAAAGCTGCATCTGTACCAGATACACGAGCTGTAGTACCTAGTGAACCTGCTACACCACCAGCACCTAAAACAGCGTTAGTGTTTAACCATGCTTGTAGTGAACCAAGTGTACGTGCTGTAGATGAATCACCAGCTGTAGCAGCTTGGTTAGCCAACATGATTTTTTCCATATCACGTTTTAGTTCTGAAGATGCTTTAGCAAGTTGATAAGCCTTTTCTGACTTACGTCCAGCTTTATCAACAGTTTCTTCAGTACCAGCTATCTGAATAGTTTTTTGTGAGATTTGTGTTCTGTTACCTACTCTTGTAGTAGGAGATAGTGTAGCAGAACTTGCATCCGCACCCTCAACCGCAGCGTTATTAACAGTTGCATCTGCTAGTGAGTCTGTTTGCCATTCATGGAAAGTTGCTGTTGCTTTAGTTTTGCCAATAGATGACATGAAAGGTGTTTCTGTAGGGGAGATATCATAAATCATATCTGTGAGGTCTTCCCTGTTACCAACTGATTGGTAGGTTTGATAAGTTGCCATTGTTTAAATTTCCTTAAATAAAGTTTTCAAATAACTTAGCAGCATCACGCACTTTGCCTGAGCCTTTAAGCTGTTGTTTTTGTCGCCTTTGTACATCATTGTTGCCTTGCTTAACTTTTGTCCCAGACTTAACCATCTTAGGAGCGTTAGCTACTTTCTTCTGAACGCCTGGTTTAGACTTCTGTAGCTTGTCGTACATGGCTGCTTTATGCAGTACAAGGACGTGTCGTGAGTCATAGACCTGAGATAACTCATCGTCTGTGAATCCCACTGATTTGCCATAATTGCGAATTTCATTTCTGATTTGTTCGCCTTTAGCTTTGTCTGAAAACTCTGGAAGGACTGCTGCTAATTTTTGTGCTTCTTGAGCTACTCTGCTTTGCATGGCTTTTTGGTAATCCGCTTGTTGCTCTCTAGCAATGCGGTCCTGTTCAGCTCTTACTTGCTGTAGTTGCTCTTTCTTTTCGGTCATCTCTGCGACCTTAACTGCGTATCCTATCGGGTCGTTCTCTTTCATTGCGACTAAATCTTCTGGACTATCCCCTTGTGTAAGGAACTGTTCAATAGCTTGTAGTCGTTGAGCATATGTATCTCTAACTTGTTTAGCCTCATTAATAGCTTTAGCTTCTACTTCTACTGCTTTGCGAGCCTCAGATACTTCTTGAGTCTTTTTCGTATAGTCTGCACCAAGTTGATAACCCTGCATTAATTCATCAAGGGTGACATCCTTTTCCTCACCTGCCGCTTTTACACGAAAGGTTTGTGGTTGCTCCTCTTCTTCAACTTCAGTTTCATCATCTTCAGAGTCAGCATATTCTTCCACTTCATCTTCGGTCGCTTCAACAGCTTCCTCGTAATCTGTTTGGTCTTCTGCTTCCTCGCTATCCTGTTCTACTGCTTCTGTTTCAACAGTTTCTGGTTGCTCGTTGGAGTCCTCACCTGATGTCAAAAAGCCTTCCCATTGGTTAGCTGCATCTCTTACAGTTAGTTCTCCACTTCCCTCTTCGGGAGTCATGGTTTCATCACTCATTTGTATTACCTTTTATTCCTCTACGGGAGGTTACCGATTAGTAGGCAAATGCCTATAATATCTTCCATGCCTTATCCTTTATCTCGCCTGTTTGTGCGATAGATTCAAGATTAGACATAATCTCGTTAATGGACCTTATTCGTTGATAAGCAAATTCTCTCATCTGAGATTCGTCATCACCCGAATACATAATCATTTGTAGTTGAGAGTCTTTCATTTCTTTCATAACTTCTTGAAACTCTGGACTACCCAGTATGTTTTGCATTGCTTCAGATAAAGTCATTTACACACCTCGCTGTGAAAGGTTTTGTATTTTATCTAATGCGTTGATAAGTTCTTTAGATTGATTGATGTTAGTTTTCTTGTCATCGTTAGATGCTTTCTGTGCTAACTCCAACTCTTTCAATGCCATTTCTTTTTCAAATTGCATCCTATCTTGTTGCAACTCTAGCATTTCTTTTTGAGCTTTTAATTCCATCTGTTGTTTTTCTAAGTCTAACTTAGCCATTTGCTCTTGCATCTTCATCTGAGCTTTTTCTCTTTCTACTTGTGCTAGTATTCCAGCAGCCTTAGTATTAGAGTCTTCTTCTGGAGGAGCTTCTGCGGCTTGTTGTGCTAGCATAGCTGCTTGCTCTTCAGTAATATCCATAAGGAAAGCAGAGTCATCTTTAAAGCCAGCCATATTAATAAACTTAGCTAAAGTATCTCTGTACTGTTTAAGGTTAACTAATGGGTTATTAAGTCCGTAGCCCTTAATAACTTCTTCTTGTTTAGCAAGAATCATTTGCATTGTTGCTAGTTGTTCTTGTTTGTTACCTGTACCAAGACCCACATTAACAGACACATTGTATTCTGTGTTCCATTCTCTTGGGTCAAACGGTACATAGTCACCACGTACTTTAATGATGCGAGCTTTAGGTTGGTACTTACATACTAAATGTAGTATGCCTCTAAAGAGTGAGGTTACTCCTGTGTCAGCAAAGATACGAGCAATTAGTTCTAGCTTACCTTGCGATGCGGTAGTCATAGCAGATACTGCAGTAGCAGTTACATTCTGCATCATGTTAGGGTCAAGACCTTGTTGTGAATCACTGATACCTGTACGTTTAGCTTGTACGCTATCTAGGTACTCCAACATAGGGAATGACTGGTTAGCGTTAGAGGTTACTTGCATAGGTACTAAAGCATTTGGGTTCTTAATCCTAATCACACCACCAGCGGTAGAGGTTAATAAGTCATCTAAGTTAACTTGTCCTTCTACTGCACCAACTCGGTAGTTGTTAGTAAGGTATAGATTATCTAGCATCTGACGAGTAATAGTAGACTTAATTAATTGTAAGTCCATAGCTCTGTCTGCTAGTGAGTGTCCAAAGAACTTATGTGGAATAGGAATAGGACATACAGAATGGAATGGAACATAGTCACATTCTTCATTATGTAATATCTCATGATTAGAATAGCAAACACGTCTTAGCTCTGCTATACCATCACCATCCATATCTGTTCTAATGTAACACTCGTAGTATTCTACTAACTGCATAGATGGGTCAGTAGTGTCTTGGTCCGTAGGCATTTCACCACGTGTGTATCGTGCAATACGTTCTGGACTAAACTCTAGTGCATCACCTGTAGATAATGAATAAACTATGTCTTCATCATAACCCATAGCAATTAAGTCAGAACGTGTAGTCATCTTTCTGTGTGCTACAAAGTCTGAATCTGATATGGTTCTTGCTCGTTTAGATATAAGGAACTCTTCAGGAGGTACGTTTTCTATTCTTACTTTACCTTTGTCTACCGTTCTGGATACTTTAATATCGTGCGTTCTGATAACAGTAGGAGGAACTTCCATTTCCATGCCCGTCATAGGGTCTTGGACTGGGTCATTTTCTATGACTTGCTCTTCAGTGCTTTGCTCTACAATCTCTACATCTTCATCTTGCATAATCATAGCAAGCTCGTCATCTGTTAGACCATAATACTTCTCTTTGGTTACATCTTTTTTGTCATCCCAGTAAGCTTTAACTACGCCAACCTTTTGCATAAGACCGTCTTTAAACCAGTCGTGCATAATCTCAAAGCCATCATTGTCTTTGTAGAATATATGATTAACATAAGCTGTTGCTTGTTCTGCTGTAGCTTCATCGCCTTGATTAACAGGTTCAAATACGACCGCATCTTTAGATGAAGTAAATACTTTCATGATTTGAGGTAATGCACCGTCTACTACTTCAGCTACTTCACCTGTAACTATCTGAGATTTACCTGGCACTTCATTGCCGTACGGTTCTCTCATGTAGTATTCTAAGGCTCTCTGTCTTTCATCGGTAGTTTCCGTTTCAAGATAGCCAATAGCATCATCAATCTCTGACTCAAGAATACTCTTTAGTAAGTTATCATCCATTTATACAATCCATGTGTTGTTAATTTCAAGTGGTTTAGACCACGCTTCAGAAGGAGCATCATCCAACCCTACTGCTAAATACCTAAAGGCATCACTAGCGTGTGAAGCCCAGTCGTGAAATGGTCTATCATGAAAGACTGCTCTCTTCTCATCGTAAACCCGTTTATAATTTCGTAAAGCATCTAGTCCTAATTTAACTTTAGGGTCAAACCAACATCGTGGCAGTATTCTTCTAGCAGCTTGTATGCCATCCATAACCGTTAATTTAGGGGCTATAGTTACTGAAAGACCAGACTCTTCTAATACTTCTTTTCTTGACAGTCCTGTACCTAGTTCTCTTACTGCTACATCGTGTGGAAGTATGTGTGTAGCAAACATCCAGTCATGTTCTCTTAGCCAGTTAACATAATAGTCAAGACCTACGCCATGATTCTCTACAAAGTCTACTAACCGTATTTCTTTGTTAACTATTTGTGCCACCCATATGCTAGTGCTGTCTGACATACCCAAATCCCAGCCTGTAAAAGTTCTTGCTAGCTCATCTCTAGGAATATCACATATCTGATTCTTAGCTTCTAATTCATTTATTAATTTAGAGTAGTATGAGCCTTCTACTGGAGCAGAGAAGCTGCATTCAAACTCTTGGTTAAACTTATCTTCGCCCATCTCTTTATAGGCTGCTTTTAATTCACCTTCATCTAGCAATGCTGTTTGACTAGATTTAAACTCTAACAGTTCCCATCCGTCTTTTTTCTCACCTCTATCACGCAAGTCTTTAAAATGGTTTTGCCCTTTAGGCGTTCCCATTGCTACACAGTAGCCAAGTCGGTCAGACAATGCAGGTCGCACAATTTCAGTAAATAGTGATGGGTTAATCTGCCCTACTTCGTCTAACACACATCCATCTAAGTAAATACCACGTAAACTATCAGGGTTATCTGCACCATACAGAGAGATTCTTCTACCCATAAAGTCTACTCTTAGTTCAGCAATGTTAGCTTTTCCACCAAGAGGTCTTGTATATTCTAGCAAGTAATCCCATGCAATCCTTTTTGCTTGGTTATACGTTGGAGCAACATACGCATATCTTGGATTATCTTTCTCACAATTTAATGCACTATGTATAAGCTGGTTAATAGCACATACTGTTTTACCCATACGCCTATGAGCTACAACCACTGTAAATCTATTAGTCTTTACTAGCTCGTGTATTTCTTTTTGCGGTGCTCTAGGCTTGTAGCCTGTTGTTATTTGTTTTTGTGCCATGCTTATGCGACTCCTTTCGGGTCATCGCTCCTGTTTAAGTTGTTCCATCCTGTATAGTCTTGCTTCTCTTGATAACTTGAACCAATCATCAATATCTTCATAAGTTCTTTTACAGCTTATGCACTTTGGTGTTCCATCAGTGTCATCTACTATCTTACATATTCCGTTACAAGGAGAGTCGTCTACCATTTAACTTTGTTAGCCCAGTAGGCTGCTGACATCTTACCTTTTGCTATATTCTTTGCGTGTCTTGCTTTAAATGACTTTTGTCTAGCTGTAGGTTTTTTATCACCTGACACACCTTGCTGACCAAATCGTATGAGTTTTTCTTTATCACCTTCTTTTGCTAGTACAGCGTGTGACTTTGTCTTGTGTCCAGGAGTACGCTTAGGTTTGTTGTAACCACTAAATGTTTCACTACCTTTTTTAATAGCCATTATGCTTTCTTCTTTTTCTTTTTAGGAAATCCTGCCTTCATATTTGCGTAAGCAGCTTTGGTAATAGTAGACTTCTTTTTAGTTCTGCTAGTACCTGCCTTCTTTCGTTTGTTTATGTTTTCATATAAACTCATACACAATCTCCCATTGCTTCAAACCACCTCTTTAGTTCTTCAAGTTTATCCTCGTGAGCTTTTGGCTCTTGTTCAGATGTACTCTCCACGTTGTATCCTTATCGGTCCGATGTTAATTAAAAGATATGATATCGGGTCTTTTGAACCGTCCTCATACTCTAGTTCTGCTTCATAAAACTCAAAGCCAAATCCGAAGCCCCAGTATATATGACAGGACCACATATTACTTACCTTTTTTTCCGTAACCTTTTTTGCCTTTGCCTTTACATTTCCCAGCCATGTTACCTGCCTCCTTGCATTAATTTATCAATTAAGTTTAGTATAGGGTCTATAATAGGTGTTTGGTTCTTCATTCTTTGCTGCTCGTATATTTTATCTTGCTGTTCTTTTGTGCTGTTTTCTAGATACTTCATCATCTCTGGTGACATATCTACATCCATATTATCAGGCATAACTTCTACAGGAGGTAATGTTATAGCTTCTGCTAGTAGACCTGTCATGGGCTGTGGTGTTACTCCTGCAGGATTAACTGCTGGCATAGGTGATGGATTTCTGCTCATCATCTCCATGAGCTGTTGTATTGTTAAGTTCATTTTACTTCCTTAAAAATATACTGCAAAAAAATTGGGTACTGGCGTTTACTAATCTATTAACATTTTTTGTATATCAAAAAAGGGCACTACCCTTGTTTGCTAATCTATCCCTGTAATAACTTTGATATTAATGGGGGCACCCCCTTCTCCAGTTAACTCTGTAGTATTTTTCTCTGACCATTGAGCACGAGTCTTAAGCCAGAATATCATAGAGGATGTATCGCCTTGTTTAGCTTTCTCATAGAGCGTACCAGCTACAGCTGCATTAGCTTCTATACGACCAAGCTCTAATTCGTCCTTGTAATACTTAGTTAGCGTGTCTGATGATACACCAAGCACTAATGCGATATCTTCGTACCTAGTACCTACTATAGATAAATTATAAACCTTATTTCGGGTGTCCGCTGTTGCAAGGTGCGGGGGTCTTCCCGCCTTTCTTTTGGCTACTTTTTTCAATTGAGAATCATTCTCATTTACTGTACTTGATAGCTCAGCCGTAATATTAATTATACCGCTATCTATTATATTATTGTTGTCCATATAGTTACTGATAGGTTTTACTTATCACCTTGATTAATTATTTAAATGACAAAATTACTTTACTTTTATTTATTGCTATGAGATAGTAGTTGCATGTAAAGAATACTTTACAGTTATTAATTATATAAGGACTTACATTATGAATACTTTAGAGTTAACACAAGAGCAAATAGATTTTTTAATACAAGAGGTACAAGATAATAATAAAGCATGGAATTCTTTAGCTAGTGATTCTAAGTATGATAATAAAAAACAATCATACGGCTTATTAAACAATAAGAGCTATAAAGAATTGGCGATTATATCTGATTCTATTTTAGAAACTTTAAAAGATAACTCAATTATGAATCTATTAAAAAATAATTAGATATACCTTAAAGCCTTTTATAATAGAAGGCTTTGAGATTATATTTATATAATCAAAATTTATATTAATTTGACTTTTAACTCCGATTAATATATAACGTTAACTTAACTTTACTAAAAGGATATTAAAAATGATTAATACAATACAAGATTTAAAACAATGCAATAAAAACTATTTTACTAAAGAAAATAAAAAATTCTTTAATGATATAGAATACAAAGTTTTAAAAGCTAAAAAAACAAAAACCATGTACTTAGTAACTTTAACCGCAAAATTTTCAGATATGTTTGACGGAATAAAAAAGTACGTTTATACCATTAAACCAATAACTGAAACGGGTTCTATTTTATCGTTTCAATTTTCAAATAATGGTGAATTAAAAACATTTGATAATGAATTCACATCTTTAACCGATGTTAAAGAATATCTAAAAGGGGTATAAAATGACAATCACTAAAAACTATAACGGTTCAGTAACAATTTCAGATATAAAAGACAATCAATACTACAACCAAACTTATTATTTTTATACCTTGAGAGAGGCTAAAAAACTATTTAAACAATATTTAAAAGGGGTTTAAAATGAGAAAATTAAATAATACACAGAAAAAAATGATTGATAATTTTATAAAAAACAATCGTTCTGCAGGAATTTTTTTACCATGTAGCGTAATTGATTCTAGCGGTGAAATTGAAAATATAAATAGTTATGAGTCAGTTTGGAGTGACATTGAACGCTACTATTCAGACAATGTTAAGCCTCAAAAACTTACAACCTGGAGTTTATAAAATGAAAACATATAAACAATTAAAAGAATTTATAAATGAATTAGAATCAGATTTAAATAGATATTATAAATATGATACTAACGATTTTTTAATTAATGCCATTATAAAAGAAAATGAAAATGCTTTAAAATACTATGAAAGAATAAAATATAAATTTGAATGTAAGTTTAAATATTCCCTTGCATGGTGCTGTAAATATAAAAAGCAATATGATTTTGAAAAATATTTAAAGCATAATGAAAATAGTTTAAAGCCTTATCACTTAAATAAAGAATTAATACATATATAAAAGGGGTTTAAAATGTATATAAGAGAAAATAGTTTTATAGAAAGCCTATTAAATAACATTGAGAAAAATACAGATAATAATCAACATTCTGAAAATGTTATGCTAATCGTTTCAAATTATGGCACAGATGTTCAAAAAGAAGAATGTTATGAATTGCTACAGCATCATTTAAAAGAAGGTTCTTTATCTTCTATCACATCAACTGCTAGAAAGTATCTATTAAAAGATGTATTAAATAATATGGATAAATCACTTTCAAAGGCGATAAACTCCAAATTATAACCTTTCACTCCAAATACAACGCCCATAATCAACCGTTATGGGCTTTTTTTTATCTACTTGATACCTTATATCCACCAAATAAAAAAAGGCTCTCATGAGCCTTATATAACTTTCTTTACCGTTCCATTTCTTTAGGGTATAAAATACCCTTGAGCTTTATTATAACATAATTAAAGATTAATATCAATATATTTATATAGATAAAGGTAGTTTTATATATGAATAAAGGTGCATAAATAATAACGGGGATTTTTTAGAAAGGTTTATAATGAAATGATAAATACAATTATAGCCGTTTAATCATAGGATAAAATCGTTATCTAGTATTATATGAAAGGCTGTATATTTTTGTTATCATATGTATGGTAAGATAAGTTTTTCGCTAGAGGCTACAAACTTATCTAGCTATATGAATGAACGGGTATGAACGGTTATCTTATTTATTAATGCCTTTGTATGGTTTAGATTTTATCATATTTATTTTCAAAAGTCAATGCTCTACTGATTTGTTTTACTTATCACAATCCCCTCTTTGATAAATATAATTGTTGCTAACTGTATTGACAAGATACTTTTACCTGTATAAAGTTATTCCTGTTGTAAAGATAAATTAACTATATAAGGAATGATATGGATAAAGTATACATAGAATTGCTAGAAAGATACATCATAGAATTATCTATGCAAGGTTATAGAGGTCATACATTAATCAATGTTGCTAAAGAATTAGCAATTCAGGGGGTAAAATCATGAAGGAATACGGAGATTTAAACGGGGATGAGGATGATATTGCTTATGAGCGTCAGCTTATAGAAGATAACAATCCTAACGATGAACCAAACTTTGATGATTGGGAGGACGCGTAATGGCAGTTAAACTAAACGCTAATGGTCTTTATTCGTATGTACCAGAAACTAATAAAGAGAAATTGATAGATGAGATAACAAGTAAGCACCCTCATTTTACTTATGGCGATAATGCTGAAAGGTTATGGAATGAGGATGAGGAATATTTAGAAGATATTATAAGGGGAGTAGCGTAATGATAAAACTTATTTCTTTAAATTATTACGAAGGTATTGAAGAGGTAAAGCCTAAATTTCTATCGGCTTACCATAATATAGATTCACGAATAATAAAGTTAGACTGTTTACAGGATGCAATTTATTATTTACAAGAGGAATACATTCAATTACTAGAGGGGAATAATCATGACTAAAGCAGATAAAGAGTTTGACGTAGGTTACCAAGTAGGCGTAAAGGCTGCAGGGCTGTTAGAAAAGAAGATAAAGAATCCTAACCATAACCATATGGCAGGGCTAGTATCTAGCATACTAAACCTTTTGTACTTTTATGCACCGAAAGAAGAGTATGCAGACGAGTTACTAGAGTTTGCCGTAAACTTTGCTAAAGAAGAGGCAAAAGAAATGAAGGAAGGTATGAAATGAGCCTAACCCCTGACCAAGAGAATGAGTTAGATGAGCTATACCAATATTATTATGACCAATTAGCAGACGAAGGTTGGACTGATACGGCATTAATATTGGAGGCGATAGACTTAGCAAGCAAGCATTATAGGGGGGAATGGGATTAATATTTGCTAAGTATTTTATAGTATGTTAAATTACCTTTTCATTAATTTATGGAGTAAAGCAAGATGATGGTATCAGACGCATTAGAAAAACTAGGCAACATTAGCATTACTGATTTAGCAAAACGATTGGATGTTAGCAGACAAGCCGTTTGGTATTGGAAGGCAAACGGACTGCCTAAACTAAGGATGTATGAGATAAGGGAGATGATAGAAAATGATAGCAAGGGAAGAGATACTAGCGAGATTCAGCAAGGTATATAGGTCAGGCGAGGGCGAGTATCAATGCTTATGCCCTAGCCATAATGATAGGACTGCTAGCTTAGGTCTTAAGTTTAAAGAAGATAAGATGATACTGAATTGCTTTGCAGGTTGTAGCATGGAAGATATCATTGGCTCAGTAGGGTTATCATGGGCAGATGTTATGCCTAACAGTATAGATACTGAATACAAGCCTGAGAAAAGGTTTAATCCTTACTCAGTATTGAAGGCTACAAGACAGGACTTATTATTTATAGCGGTATGTGCGGGTCATGTAGCTAGCGGTAAAGCATTAGATAAAGAAGATAGTGAAAAGCTATTTAATATAACAGGAAGGTTAAGGGACGTATATGACTACACTAAATGAGGTAGCTGAGAAGATGATAGTAAACGACTCCGAGATAGAGAGTTTTTTTGCGACCATAGATAGTGATGAGGCGGTAAAGATTAAAGCACCTAGCCATTATGCTGATAGCATTATGGATTATTTTACTGAGGACGTGAATGGAGGCATACCCTTACCCTTTAGTCAGGCAGAAGGAAGGTTTGCTGTACGAGATGGAGAGGTGACTATTGTATCAGGCTATTCTGGGCATGGTAAAACCGCATGGTTAAGTTATGTTGTGTACCATATGCTAAGAGAGCATAAGTGTTTGATAGCTAGCTTTGAAATGCAACCAAGAGCTACGCTAGGTAGGATGATACAACAGGCTGGCAATGCTATGCCAACACAGGACGCAATAGATACTTTTGTAGAGAGCGTAGATGAGAATTTATTTATCTATGACGCTGAAGGTGAAACGACTGCTAAAAAAGTACTATCAGTCATGCACTACGCTAGAAAAAAGCTCGGTGTTGAGGTATTTGTTATTGATTCACTCATGAAGGTAGGTATAAATGGTGATGACTACAATGGGCAGAAGGCTTTTATTAACAAGCTATGTACATTTGTTAGGGATAATGGTTCTCATGTATTCCTGGTGGCACATAGCCGTAAGACGCTTAACGAGTATGGCTCGCCTAGTAAGTTTGATGTTATGGGTTCATCTGACATCACTAACTTAGCAGATAATTGCTTAACGGTATTCCGTAATAAGAAAAAGGAAGAGCTGATTAATAAGGGTGATGATAATGAGGAAGTAAACGGTATGAAAGACTGCTTTGTTATGGTCACCAAGCAAAGGCATGGTACAGGGTGGGAAGGTAGCATGGGTTTATATTTTGATAACAAAACATTTCAATATACGGAGGCAAGACGAAATGCTCATAAAGGAATTCCTAAAAGAATTGAGTTTGACCTTTAGCAAAGACTTTGAATACCGAGCTACCTCTAATGATGGTAAGGTATTTAAGTCAGTAGGATGGGATGAGGCAAACAGGAAGATAGAAAGAAGATTAATGAATAAGAAAAAAAGGCTTGACAAATAGAATTAACACTATAGAGTAGTACCTAGAAACATTTATTAACCTTTAAGAAGAAGGAAGATTATATGAAAACCAACCAATACATACTTGATACTAATCAAGCAGACCTAGAGCAACAAGAACAACTACACGAACTATATTCAGAGATAGAAAAAGAAGAGAAACGCACACAACTGCAAGCATTAACTAAAGCAGCGAGGGGTGAGTTTAATCTATTCGCTGAGATAAATAAATTTAATGAGATATATGGGGAATCCAGATGAGTAAGTACCAAGACTTAAGAAAGGTAGACGTTAGCAAACACACAGAAAAGAAAGGTAAGTTTACTTATCTGTCATGGGCATGGGCAGTAGACACATTACTACAACATGATGAGTCTGCTACATGGGGTTATGGAGAGCCTATGGTTATGAGTGATGGAAGTATGATGGTATTCTGTACAGTCCATGCTTTTGGAAAGTCCATGACCGCACAACTACCTGTGCTAGACTTTAAGAACCAAGCAATTAAGAACCCTAATGCTATGCACTTGAATACAGCTATGCAAAGGTGTCTTGCTAAAGCCATAGCGTTACATGGTCTGGGCTTATACATCTTTCAAGGTGAAGACTTACCCGAAGGTGACGTGCTAGAACGCATTACTAACATCTTTAATGAGCAAGGTATAGATGAGGCTAGAAAGTATTTCAACACACTAAGTGGTGGCGATAGAAAACTTTGTATGCCATTCATTGATAAAGTTAGGGAGGCTAAGTAATGGAGCAACGTAGCGAGGAATGGTTTGCCGCTAGGCTAGGCAAGGTAACTGCTAGCAAAATAAATGACATCATGGCTAGTGGTAGGTCTGGTGAGGCGATAAGCCGTAGGAATTATAGAACGCAGATTATATCTGAAAGACTAACAGGTAAGCGTGAAGAGATGTATGTCAATGCCGCCATGCAACATGGCATAGACACAGAAGATGAAGCAAGGGATGCGTATGTTTTTGACTACGCTGATGTAGAGGAAACAGGTCTGATAGACCACCCTACTATCCCTATGAGTGGTGCTAGTCCTGATGGACTAGTAGGTAAGGATGGTCTTATAGAAATTAAATGTCCTAAGACTACGACCCATACTACAACACTCATTTCACAGAAAGTCCCGAGCCACTATATGAATCAGATGATGTGGCAGATGGCTTGTACTGGGAGGGATTGGTGTGATTTTGTAAGCTATTCACCATTCTTTCCAGACAATCTAAAGATGTTTGTGCGAAGAGTCCAGCGTGATGAAGAGCATATCAAACAGCTTGAAGATGAAGTAACGAAGTTCTTAACAGAAGTTGAGGATACTATTAAATTTTTACAAGGAGTAAAGTAATGGCTGAGCAATATGATAACAGTAATAGTTTTGTTTTATTTAAGAATGATAAGGGTGACAATGAAAAACGTCCTGACTACACAGGCACTATAACTCTTGAAGGCGGTAAGGAAATGAATTTATCTGCTTGGGTTAGAGAAAGTAAAGCAGGTGTAGCATTTTTAAGTGGTAGAGTTAATGAAAAGAATGTTAATCAAGCACCTTCTGAACCACGTAAGAGAGAAGCAGTTGCTGAGGATATTCCTTTTTAATAGGTACTAAGGGTTACACTGCCCTCAAGGTAAGTGTCATTGGAATTGGTCTGATGGCATTTCATTGAGAACTTGAGGGTTAGTGTATTAAAAGTATTACTTATTCATTACATACATAGTAACTTCAAAGCCGAAACGCATTTCAGTAGCTGATGGTTTTGTCCACATAGTAGTAGTCCTTGTTAGTTAATCAAGACTCTATTATACTAGGTTTACTAAATAACTCTTACGAGTTATGTATGATTAGGAGCTAATGAAAATGACTAAAAAAAATTTAGGAATTTTAGGTGTTGTAATATTTCTTGGTAGCTTGATAGCAATAGCTGTCAATACTGCACCGCACCACAAGAACTACCATTGTCATGGTAAGAACTTTCATCTTTATGAAAGCATAGAAGCCAACGGCAATGTCTTTTTAAAGACAAAGAAAGAGTGTATTGATATAAGAGATATACCGTTTCGCACTAGCATTAAGGAGGTAAAAAAATGAAACAAGAATTTAAAACACAAAAGTTAGTTGGACAATACTTTCATATTTACGAGTACTCTAATCGTACAAAGCATTTAGAGGTGGTTGAACAAGGCTGTGTTGAAGGAAAGGTAACGGAAGAGTATTATATTTGTCAGACATTTAGCTTTGGAGATGGTTCTGAAATACATAGTAAGTTAGTTCATGTGCGAGATATGAAAGACTGGAAATTTTATAAGTCTAATACACTTATGAATGAACAGTATGAGCATTACTATGATTTATATCAATATAGATTAGCAAAAACAAATATTAATGAGGAGGTTGTATGAGTGACCCAATAAACCCAGAACATTACAAGAAGGGTGGTATAGAAACTATTGAGTACCTTCAAGCAAAGCTAAGTAATTCTGAGTTCTATGGCTACCTTAAGGGTAACGCTATGAAGTACATTAGCAGAGAAGGACTAAAATCTGAAAAGCTTTTAGATAAGATTGAAGATTGTAGAAAAGCTCAATGGTACATAGAGCAAATGGTTAAAGTTCATCAAGCAGAAATAGCTGTGCTAGAAGCTAAGGTAAAAGAAGATGAGTGGATAGAAGACCCTTTGCATGACGAAGACTGAAGAGGTTTACGGAGAGTCATTCTATTGCCATAAGTGTAACGAAGAGGCTATGTTTATGGATATAAATAAATTATGGTGGTGCTCTTTTAACTGGCAAAACTTTAAAGAGCATCATGGATTATGCAAAAATGATAAAAGTAAATAACCCTAAATGTAATAAATGTAAGAAAAAAGCTAGGCTTTATCATGAAGGATGGTGGTGTGGAATCAAGTCTTACATGGGTTCATTTAATATGAGAGGATACTGTACCAATGAACGAAAAAGAAAAGACGGAGATAAAGACTGAAAGATTTATGATTGAAGGTTATCCCTATAGCATTACTTATATACCAGACGGGGATAAGATTAAGATTCAAATCATGAATGAAGATAGCTACAGAATACATTATAAAGGAGAGGTATAATTTATGAAATCATTATTACTTTTATTGATATGTGCTTCATCAGCTTTAGCAGAGCAAGTAAATTATTACGGAGATGATGGAGAGTTAGTTATTATAAGAAATGCTAAAGATGTTAACGTAGTTGTTGACCAGTACGGAGAGGAGAGTTTGCAAGTAACTCCCAGTGATAATGGTCAAACATTTATATATGGAGATGAGCTAACTATTATAGAAAAGACACCTTACGGAATCATTAGTTACTAAGGAGTAAGTATGATAGCTGAGTTTGTATTAGTCGTAAGTGTTGCTGCACAAATGGAGCATTTTAAATACATTGGTCATTTTACTAGCTGCGACCAAGCACAACTCTATGTTGAGCTAAACATTCCATATGCCAACGCAACAAGGTGTTTGCTAGAAGATTACATTTACTTGCCAGAAGATTTAAAGAAACGAACAATTAATATTCATGATAACTGTAAGGTAAACAGGAGCTGTTAAATTGAGAAGACTGCACCAGATGTACAGACACTTTGATAAAGACGACAACTTACTTTACATTGGTATCTCTATTAACGCAGTAAACAGGTTGCGTACACATCAAACAGCATCTGGTTGGTACAAAAGCATACATAAAATAGTTATAGAAAACTACCCTTCAAGAGAAGAGTTAGAATTAGCAGAAATAAAAGCTATACAAGATGAGAATCCAAAGCATAATATGTGCAGGTACACTGGAGAGAGTGGTAGCTTTAAGGGTGATGGTCTGACGATAGAAGAGAACGAGCAATTAGAAAGAATTATTATTCAGCAGTGTAAGTTAGCAAGAAAGAAGATGATTAAGCTATTTAAGAGTGCTGTTAAGGGTAATAAAGAATCTTTGATGGAGGTTATATATATTATAGGAGGAACTGTAATGGGAAAGGGAAGCGGTAGAAGACCTACTGACGATAAGAAATTTTCTGATAACTTTGACAGGATATTCGGAAGCAAACCAAACGATAAACAATTTGAAGGGAAACCAGATGGCAATAAGTCCGACACAAAGAACCCTAAAAAGACTAAGGGATAGTGGTGACTACCCTTTAGTTACTATAGTAGAGAGATGGAATGCCTTTGCTAAGATACGCCAAGACCTCTTTGGCATCATAGACTTGCTAGCAATAGACAGTGAAGGTAATACCGTAGGAATCCAAGTCACTAGCTATAGCAACATTAGTGCAAGGGTAAAGAAGATGGAGGATAGCGATGCTATCCCTCATTTAAGGGATGCTAACTGGAAGATAATTGTTGAGGGGTGGCATAAGAAAGACAACAAGTGGGTTAGCAGAATAGTAGACATCAGTTAAGGAGATTGATATGGCAGAGGCATTAAGAGCACAAGACAAGGGATATATATTTACATTTGATGATGGTAGAAAGATAAGCCGAGTTGATTTAGTTAATCTTATTTTAGATACTATCGGGGATGATAAGTTAAACACTACTCAAATATCAAACAAGATAGGCATGAACTATCAATCAGTATTCTCTGTAATACGCACATTAGTTACCAGCGAGATGCTTATTAGTGAGAAGATGCACAGATTTACTTCATATAAAAAGCCTATGAAATGCCATCTTACAAACTTCTTTAACCATGCTAAAGTGCTAGACAATTTAAAAGTTAATAGCAGTAAGAAGCATAAGATGGAGGACTTCCCTAATGTTAGTTATGGTGGGACAAAGGGGTATGAGGGTTGGTCTAATTTAGCTAGTAATGCTATCTATGAGGGGTAACTAAGGTATGACAATAGAAAGGCTAATGGCTTTGCTAGAAGACTGGAGCTTATGGATGAAGCATGACAGTCATAGGCTAGGATACCCATCTAAATCTCTAGGAATTTCTGGAGGTCATGACTCCAGCCATGATGCCTTTGAGTTTATGGTAGATGAGTCAGATAAAAAAAATATTATTACTATCAATGCTATTATCAATAGCCTACCAAAAGAGCAAAGAGAAGCTGTCTATGCTAGATGGTTGAAAAGTAAAAAGCCTGTGTATTATGAATTAAAATTAGACTTAGCAATGGATAACTTATTAACAATTGCTAGCAGGAGAATATACGCATGACTAACGCAATGAGAAACCCTAATGCAGCACACATAGATTTTGGATTTTTAGCAGGAGTTATACCTAGCTCTCCAAAAGCCATGCCATCTGATTTAGATATGATATTTGAAAGGCACAAACAATTCTTTATTGGTGAGTGGAAGATGTTAGGTGAACCAATAAGCTATGGTCAAGAGATAACGCTAAAGGCTTTGTCTGGTTTAGACAGCTTCAATGTATATATTATACAAGGCTATTCAAACAGCAACGGCAGAATGGTTGGCAAGATACATAAGCTAGTAAACAATAAGCTAGTGAATATGGGAGAAGGTGAGGAAAGATTGAAGGGTATCATTAAAGCATGGTGGGATTATGCTAGTAATTAGGTAGGGTTACCCCTCAAGTGCATAAAGAAAAGCTCACCACGAGGCTCAGGACAAGCCAGGACAAGTCTTTAATCGTCTAAATCAGGAACATTAGCATAGATAGAATCAACTATCATCTCTACACTCGTGCCATCATCTAACCATATAGTCAAAGTATTTTCACCGTAAACTACATCTACAGCGTCTATAATTTTACCAGTGATATGGTCTGCAATAGATTGTATATCCAATTTTACTTTCCTTGTGTGGTTGTACTTTAAATAGATGTTGTGTTTTGATAAGATATTATTGTGGCTTTTGGTAAATCATTGCCCCTTCGCCATTGATTATTAATGCCTGCTTTCTAGGAGTTCCTCCATCTTCAACGAAAGATATATGAATCCACCTATCAAATTCCAGAATAAGCTGGTCGTAACGAATATCGGAACTAATAATATCAGCAAAAATAATTTGAGGACTGCCATAAGCGTTAGATGTAAAGTCACAAGCCAGACCTTGAGTGTGTTGAGAGGTTCGTTTGCTACCCAATAAATCGTTAAGTTCAGGACAGCGATAACCAGAAGATACATATATGGGTGCGTTAAGTAAGTTTCTAACATCTTCCATTCCGTTTGCTAGTATACATAAGTTGTCCAGTATTCCTTCATGGGGAGTATTGTCTATACCTTTCCTTGTAGCCGTTTGACTAAAGGTAAACTCTTCCAATGTAAAGTGAGGTGTTAACCTTGTCATTTAGTTAATCCATTTTTCTTTTCGTATGAACGTAATCCACCTAATCCAAGCATACCCATAAGAACAGGTAACATAGTAGAGGTATCAGCCTGTGGTACTATTATACCTAACGGATGTAGTAAAGGCGATACAAGAAAGTTAATAGAAAATCCTGCTACACATACCCATCCCACTGCTGGTCGCCATCCTGCTTGAAACCATCTGCCTTTAGCATCTTCTTGGTTCACTGCTATCTGTGCTATGGCTATCTCATGAGCTTGTTTCTCTGCTAGTGTAGATATCTCAAAGGCTAGTTTTTGTTTAGTGTCGGCATCAGGTATAAACTTATCTAGTATTGCTGCGACTGGTGCTATAAGGGCTGATAACATTAGTAAATCCATCCATATAATATACAAGCAATAACAGGGCTAATAGGTAGCACTGCTAGTAGGGTGAGTATTGCAAGAAAAATCTTACGCATGAGTAATGATGGCATAGCAATAGCTCCATAATAATACGATTGCAAAACAAATGATGACGGTAGTTTCTTTCATAGCCCACCTAAACTAATTAAGACTTTTATTAATAAGAATACAATGCCTGCAAATACTGCCATGATAATTTTTTCCATCCTAGCAAGCCTTGCATTAATGCCTTCGTAACGAATGGCACAAACTTCTTCATGCGTATGTAAGTCTGCTTTTACTTCTTGTACTTGGTTAGTTGATGCCATTAGTTTCCCTTCGGTGCGTTGTATAAATTGATTGGTGGTAAGGTTAGTTCTTGCCACATTATCTTCTTCCCCATAGTTCATCTGCTTTTCTTTTTTCAAATGCTTCATTACCACCGCCAAAGAAATTGTATCCAAGACTTCCTGTAAACGGTAAATATTTTGAAGACTTCCATTTATATTCTTCCCCTCCAATTTTAAATGGATTATCTCTATCTACTACTCCTGTTACTTTTAGAACCTCCATAATATCTCCAGATAAATTATTTATAATATCAAAAGGAGGAAGTGCACTGTCCATAATTAAATCCGCAATCTTTCCTGACTCTTGAAATCTAGCAAGAGAATATCTTGAAAGAAAAAATTGTTTTAAAATATTGTTAGCAAAATCTTCAGATATACTTTCAGGAGTAATGTATTCATCTCTTCCTAATACAATGTTTTTAACTTGCTGGACTCCAGTGTTAGCTCCACTAACTAACATCGTGTACATCGCTAAGTTTTTACCAGCATTTAATTTAGCAGCAGCTCCTGGTTTTTTTGCTTCATTTAATACGTCATTTCTTAATATGTTTAATTGCTTTATAGCAAAAGATTTAAGTGTGTACATAAACCTTAATCTAGGATTGTTTAAATACCCTGACGGCATTTCAGATAAAGATATAGGTTGAGCGTCTGATAATCTGTTAAACATATAAAGTTTAACATTGTAGTCATCATAATCAGCTCTATTTACTGCATCAACAAAGCTATCAAAGTCATCTCCAAATGTATCACCATACTCTTTCCTTAACTTATCTAATCCTTTTTGAGTTTTAATTTGTTTAGATACTTTATTAAATGCAGCATTAATAAGATTGTTTTTACCAAACCTATCTATCCAACTAAAGCCAACCTTAAAAGATTTGTCTGCTAAAGCTCTAAAAAATCCTTTGCTTGTGCCTAACTCAGCCCCCCAATTTTCTATCCCTAAATCTTTAACATCAATTTTATTTTTTTTAAAAAATGCTTGGCTTAAACTATTCCAAAACCCTTCAAGATAAGCTGAAACTCCTAAATCACCCATCTGTGTTAGTGCATTATAAGGATTGCCCAAGTGAGTTGAGTAGATTATATTTTTATATAAACTAGTAGCAGCACCAGTGGCTGATTCACCTCCAACAAATCTTGCTCTTAATAATTCAGCAACATCGTCTAGTTGATTTTGATTTAATGTTTCTAATCCGTCAGACTCTTGAAGTAATTTTATAATAGACTTGTCAGAATTTATTGTCATAATTTCATCAGCCTCTGCAGCATTTCCAAAAAACTTTTTCTTGTTAATTAGTCCAATCATGTTTTGAATGTATTGAGTTAATGCACTTTCTGGAGAGTCATAGAAGGTTAGTAGTTCATCGTAAACCTCTTCTATTTTTCTATTTTTTACATTAGATGTAGAGCTTCCTTCGTTTCTATTCATTATAGCTTGCAATCTTTTTCTAATAATAGCTGCTTCTTGCTCCTCCGTAATATTTTTTCCTGCTGCACGCAACTCTGCTGACAATAAATTTCCTTCTTCTAAATCAATATTTCTTACAGCAGCTTGTAATTTTTTACTGTCAATAGCAACTCTAGGAAAATAGTTTGCTAAAAAATCAATTTTAACTCCAGCATTTTTTGCTCTAGTATAAAGCTCATCTAAAACAAATCTAACATTATCTAAAGAATCTCCCTTTCCATACTTGCTTAATATTTTTTTAGCTAAATCATACTCACCATTCATTAAGTGTTTATTCAATTTGCTTTTTTCTGCTTTAGATATTTTTGTTATTCCGCCTCCAATATTTATAAAGCCTGTTTCAATTTCATCAATAAAAGGTTTTATTTGCCTCATATATCTGCCTGTTTCATCACTTATGTCAAATTCAAATTGTCTTAGTCTTGCTGCTAATTTTGGAGCAATTTCTTTTAGACCTTGATGAATAGGTACAATCATTTTATTAACCCATCCTCTTGACCCAGCTTTACTATGTTTTGCTATAACATTATTAGCTTGTTTTATATCCATTTTATTTGGAAGGCTAACAATTTTATCTGTCTTATTCATTGCATCTTGAAATTCAGCATCACTTAATTTTAAATTTGCTTTTACTTTCTGTGGTATGTCTGTAGCCTGAGGAAATTGTTTGCTAAGTAAAGCAGTTTCTAATTCTATTTTGTCTACTAATTTATTTGCTCTTTTAGTTAAAACTTTATTTGGAGTAACTGATTTATTAATTGCTTTTAATCCTTTATACCCTTGCACTAATCCTTTACCAATTGCTGGAGCACCAGCTCTAAATGCTCCACCAGTAGCAGCTCCAATGGTAGTATCTAATGCAACTTTTTTAGGGTCTATAGTTCCAGTTTCTGCAGCTTGTTGTAGTATAGAATACTCTGCTCCCCATAACCCACCAACACCTGAAAATTTAGCAACACTTTTTGCTAAACTTGGACCTTTCCAAATTGGTCCTCCAACTAAAGTTGTTGGCGTAGTAAATATTTTTGCAATTCCACCAGCAGTAGCAGCACCACTTTCTTTTTGTTCTTGAGTTAAACTAGAATATTTTTCCTCTACGTCTTGTAATTTATTTTCTTGTAATTTAGCCCTACGTTCTTCATAAGTAGGTAGGTCAGCAATTTCTTTTGCCTTTTTATTTGCAGCCAAAGCTACTTCTTCTGACACAACAGGCTCATTAAAATTTAACCCAAGACCTTTAGCCATCCATACATCTTTTCCACCTATATTTCTTTTGATATAAGGCTCTTCCTCTGGAAACTTAGCGTCTAACATTTGCTTAATAAAGTTAACATCGCTTCCTGACTTTTCAAATCCATAAGCAAAACTTTCTAAAGCTTTATTATCATTAGGAGCAAGATTACTAGCAAAACCCCATTCAGCACCAGATGAAGGAACGTCTTCTACAAGCACTCCACCAAACTCATCGGTTTGCTTACTTTGAGCGGCATTACTTTCTTGCACAAGCACTCCACCAAACTCATCGGTAACATTATCCTTTTGCACAAGCACGCCTCCAAATTCATCGGTAACATTATCTTCTACAAGAACTCCACCAAATTCATCTACTGTAGCCATTCTTTTCCTTTTTTAATTTAGCTTTTGATAAACTTGATTATCATTAGGGTTAATATAGTAATCACCTTTTTTAACAAAGTTTTTAATTTGTTCTGCTGTTCCTTTAAAAGGATTTTTTATGCTATAAGGATTTTCACTTGTCCCTCTTTTTGTTAATGTGTCTGTACCTATAGCTCCTCCAGTGATTTTATTTAATGTTCCACGAGATGAATTGTATTGAGCTTTAGCCATTTGATAGCCAATTTCATATATATCTCTTGTATCACTAGGGTTATCTTTTTTGTATTGTCTAGCCTGTCCTATTACTTCAAGTGCTACTTGTTTTGCATCATCAGGGTCAATCTTAATCTTATCTCTTTCAAATCTTCCTTTTATTGCCTCTGCAAAAGGTTCTGTTTGTGGAATGGTAGGCATATATGGTTTTTCTGGAGTACCTTGATAAGGGTTATCTGGTCCTACGTTTACAATATTACCATTGACAAATTCCCTAATTTGTCCATCTGTTCCGCTTTTAGGAATTAAGAAAACTCTATCTCCTTTTTCTGATATTTTATATTTACTATTTAAACTATCTAAACTTGCTTTAGCCATAGCAGCCCTAGAAGTTAAAATACTTGAAACATCTTTTGTAAAATCTATATCACCTGTTTTAAATGACTCATTTAAAATGTCGTAATTAACATCAAGAGAAAGGTTACCATCTTTGTCTTTGTTTGTTTGATACAAACCTTTTTCCATTATTTTATTTGCTGCTGCTGTAGAGTCTTGCCTTCTTTTCATTTCTTTTAATGTAGCTAAATTTGTAGCTTGAGTTGGAAGTACATCATATTCTTTTTGTGCTGCGTTCATTGCAACAGCAATAGGTTTTGTTAAATAAGGAAGGATGCTTCCTGTGTTACGATTAAAGTCTTGGCTTCCGTAAGCAAGTAATCCTTGAATAATAGCATTACGTTTACTACTTTTATCTGCTTTATTTACTGCTGTAGTGTAAGCCTATG
>Ga0209195_1000760_pt1 | contig 23311 bp, 43 predicted proteins | sample COGITO_mtgs_1004_3_FD_184788 | JGI IMG/M metagenome (GOLD analysis project Ga0209195, IMG submission 184788) | Pelagic marine microbial communities from North Sea - COGITO_mtgs_100420 (SPAdes) (version 2) | ecosystem: Environmental > Aquatic > Marine > Epipelagic ...
ACAAGTTACATTCTCATAGTATGTTGCCCTTGCTTGTAAGGTTAAAAGTAAAGCCGGCACGGCACTACACCCGGCATAAATTTTATAAATAATACCCCAACCAACGGTATTGTCACAAACACCACGACCCCACCAACTTTTATAATACATTTCGTTTGCCATTACTTTTTCTTTTTTTTCTTTAAAAACACTTTTAATTTCTCAATGTTCTTTGCCTTTGGTTTGTATATCATTACTAATAAATTAAAGCACCCAACCATTAAACAAACTATCATAGCTTGGGTATAAATCATCATTTTTATTTTGGGTGTATTCAGGGTAAATAGCTTGATTAAAATTCATAAAGTCAATAAATCTTCTTGAATACCATTCGGCGTTTGTTCTTGCTTTTTCAACTAAAAAATCTATTTCTGATTTGTCAACGCTTTGCGAATTCTCGCTTTGATGTTTGTACACACCCCCATTGGCCACCGTATATGCAGCAAATGGATAGAAATTTGCTTGACCAAACCAAATTAACATGCTTACAATATAATCGTCTAATATAGTTTTCCATCTTGCATTGGCCGGAAGATCAATACCGGCAATTATTGCATTGGTTAAACCCTCATACATTTGGGTTCCGATTATTTCTTGAACATCAATTTCTTGCGCTATTTTGATATGCTGCAAAAGCTTGGAAGTGTCCAAATTTCCATCAATAATTGAATTCCTTACTAGGTCGGTTCTATTTAAAAAAAGTACTGTTGCCATATATGTTATTTTACGCCCGGATAATGTCCTTGATTTGGCATGTTGACCGGTGCCGTTTCTGATTGTTTTGTTCCACTTGGTGATTTAATATAACTATCCGGTATGCTTCTTGTTTTTTTATAGTCACTTAAATCTTCAGATGGTTCGGTGTTCTTTTTAAGGCGATATAATACACGAACCCATTTATGGCGACAATATACCCCACCTTTGAATTTAAACAAGTCATAGGGCTTCCCATTGTGTCCTAGGCTTTCGTTTACACCATCGCGCGAAGCTGCATCGATACCCTCTAATCTATATACAATGCCAGACTTAGATAATCGCATCATGTTTTCACAAAATGGCCTTGATTTATTATTGTCTTTCATTTGCTTTGTTGACCCAACAACATACTTGTATCTAATTTTATAATTTTTACTATCTAAATAACTAAACCCACTTGGCTTTGATGTTATTTCATCAGCAAATTTTTTAAATAAAGACTTTTTTTCCTTAATACATAAAGCTGCCCAATCTTCATCGCTTATATCTATGTCTGTTTCAAGTTCGTCAACTAATTCATATTCATCAGATATTGTTTCACCTTTTAAATTGTCTAATATTTGTTCACCTAAATCATCTGATAAAAATTCTGAATGTGTTTCACAAGGCATATACCAAACATCATCACCATCGACATGTTCGTGGTAACCATCGCACCCTTGCTCTTTTGCTTTTGCTTTTGCTTCTTCTATTGTCTTATAAGCTTCTTTGCCATCAATTTGTTTTAAATTAACCTTTGACATTTCAACACCGGTTTCTTCTTCAATAGTTTCTTTGTCTTGTAGGTCTTTATCTACTTCAGTAAATTCTAGGGGCTGTAAGGTCGTAAAGTAAAGGTTTAAGCTAATATCATTGTATGCTAGTATCTTATCAAAGTTATCTATTAAAAGTTCCTGAAATGGCCTTATAATCGTGTTATCCATTAAAATACTGGCAACTTCAATTTCATCAGCATTATTTCCAAAACCTGAACCATTATTTATACCTAGTAATTTTGGGCTGACAATTCTATGGCTTAACATCACTTTGGTGCTGCATTCTTCCGACAAAAATTGGTACTGGTTATGAGCATCACTTAATTGCACCGGTGTTATTTCGGCTTGGCTCTCTTTATTGTCGTTAAAAGCTACAATCATACGGCCACTATTTGAAGACCCTTGAAATTTAGCCGCTATTCTGCTTTCAATTAATTGGCGTTCTTGTTGGTTCGGAATACCATTATTGAAATTTATTAAAAGACCGGGTGCAAGGCCATTAATGACATTCGATAAATGGTAGTTTGATACTTCTTCTTCAAGTTCAGCGTATTGCAACCCACCTTGGTAATCGACCGGTGAATAATAGTAAAAACCACTTTTGTATGGTTTAATGTATAATATTTCAATATCTTCATTAGACATACCCCAAGCCGGTATTCTTAAAGGTTCATCTGAATTTGTAAGATTTGCCCAATCATTAAAATAATAATATGCCGGTATATTTCCATCTTCATCACATTTTGCAGCGCGTAAAGTTTCAATAGGCATGTGTTCTATTTCGGCAATTTTGCTTCTATCTTTTGAGTAGACAACTTGTATTGCACATTGACCCATAAGTTTAAGATCGTAGCATAATTTTCTTACAATATCTTTTTTAAATAAAGATACCATTTGGGCATATTCGTTTGGTCTTCGGTTGCTATCGGTAGCATTTAAACCTTTACCATAAATTTGTTGGCTCACACCATTTATACAAGCCGAATTTGTAGGGCTTCCATTAAAACGGTCTATCAAAAACTGGAAATAATCATTATCAGCCCCATAGGAAATCCACGATTCGCCGTTTACTTCTTTTACTTCAGGGCTAGTATATGTACTTAATTGCAAAAAACTTGCTTCTTGCTTTTTGTTTTGCTTTACAAATTGACCCTTGTTATTTCTTTTTCTCATAATACTATATAGTCATTATTAAAACCGTCATATTCTTGGTATACATCTTTGTTTATCTTATAAAAATAATTGGGGTCTGCTTGTATGTCTACTTTTTGTTCGGTGCTAAATATTCTATCGCGATAAATCACATTGGTTTTTCCTACATCTGAATAAATGGTCATATCGTAAAAGTGCCCCTCGACCATATTTGAATAGGTATCATTATATACATTATAGGTGTCGTTTACAATTTCAATATTACCAACACCGGCAACCCTAGGTACTAATGTATAATCTACCGATACATTTGTGCTATCGTCACGAATAGTCATATATGCGTTTGTTACATATTCACGGGGTATACATGTAAATTTATTTTCGGCTTGTGGTCTAAATATAATCATTACCTATATAACGTATAAAAATTACTAATTTGTAAAAACAAAAAAAAAGCACCCGATTAAAGATGCTTTTAATTATAAGTAAATAATAAATTATGCCGTAGGGTCTATTGGGTTTGCATCCGGTGTTATTACTACCGAAGATGCTAAGAAATACGGTGCCGTTTCTTCCATTCCTTCCATCACAATTGTAAATCCTGATAAATCGCCGGCGGCTGCGCCAGTCTGAATTTGGCCACTCACCAATTCCATACCATTTTCTAAACCACATAAAAAGCGATTTGAATAGTAATCTTCAACTATAACGTATGGTCTTGCCACCGCTACGGTTTGAAGTTCTGCTTGTGTTAAAGCATCTAAATAAGTAAGTGTAAGGTTTAAAGTCTGGGTATAAAATGTCGTACCATTATCGCGACTCGATACCACGGCCGTGTCTAATGATGACGTACCCTTGATGTCATACTCATACCAAATTGGCGGTGTTGCCGCATCTGTAATTGCAGTTACTTCTTTTGTTGTTGGGTCTACCGTTATACTTCCAATAGTTCCAAAGTCTGCAAATAGTACTTTTTTAATACCACCAAAGGCACTTTTGCAAGGTAGTTTTCTACCCGTTGTTAATGTACAAGCCATATTTTTTTTGTTTTATATAAAAAAAGGGTAAGTAGGCAAAACCCACCTACCCTAGTTTTTGATTAATTAATTAATTATGCGTATGAAACGATATCATTGGTTCCGAATTGTACGGCTGCTGAAAAACGCATCACCATACGAATATTAGATGACCCATCCAAATCGCGCATGTCCAAAACTTTAACCTCATTTTGGCTATTCATTAAGCCGCAACCAAAGTATAAATTTGACCTTTGCGCCGCATACATTTTGTCGTCTGATAGTCCCGGTGAAACAAATACTTTAACGCCGTTTATCATAAGTGAGCCGTTGTTAAACCAAGTTGTCCCCATATTATTTACACCGTTGTTTGTCATACCGGTAGCGAAACCACCTAATGCCTGAACGTAAAGCTTCGCAGCTTTCGAAGAAACATATACAAAAAGGTCTTCTTTACCATATAGTGTATTAGGAATAGCCGCCACTACCTTACTCATTTCTTCAATGATATTTAAAGATGTTAAAGCAACACCGGTGATAGCTTGCGCCGCCGGAATTTCAGCCGCCGTAACCGCCGCAGCAATTAGTTTTTCAAAACCATCAAAAGAATTAACAGATGCCGCCGCGACATCTCCTCTCCAAATATTTTCTTCAGTTGACTGGGCAACCTCGGCCGCCACATGAGCAATTAGAAAATCTGAAAATGTCGGTGGTAAAGTAGTTGCAAGACCAAAGCCCATTTGCTGCGATTCCCAGTCCGATAGGAAATCATTTGAACACAAATTTAAGTTAACTTGTAGATTTTTTGGCTCAATTATACGCTCAGTAAGTGTGATTGTAGATGTTGGGTCAAAATCACATGTAGCGGTTTTTACTAAAGCATCGGTAGATAACTTTTTCAAAACTTCCTTAAAGCTGATGTTCGATTTAATTGTTAAACCGCCATCATCAATTGTGCTTGCGCTCAAAAGTGCCGCCGCAATGTAAGTGCCTGAAAATTGGCCAGAATAGGTAGTCGTGATATTCGTAGCCGTGGCTAGGTTTACATTTCTTTTGCTTAAACCTACGTTTCTTTTATTCATTTTATTCATTTTTTATTGATTTAATTTGTTTATTACTCTATCTAGTGTTGTATTAAATTTTCCTTTACCAAATTGCACTTGTTGTTTTTGTGTTTTGGTTTCTGGGTTATGTCTTAATGGTTTTCTTGAAGCACTCATTTCTTCTTTTTTCTTGTTATCAGAATAAAGTTTTTTAAGTTCTTCAATTTCTTCTTTTACTTCTTCAATTACCGGTGCAATAACTTCAACAACCGCTTCAATGATTGCTTCAATTTCAGTTACCACTTCTTCAGGTACTTCAGTTACCACTTCTTCAAGATCTTCAGTTGTTTCTTCTTCTTTGGCCGGTACTTCATCCGATACTTCACGAACATCAGCAATTAAGCCCTCAGCTTCAACAACTAATAAACGCCCATCTTCGAGTAAATATTCACCTACGGGCATTGCGATTTTTTCTTCATCACTTACAATGAAAATTTCACTATCTTTTTCAAATGATTCGGCGGTCACGATTGTGCCGTTTTCCAATTTCATTTCTTCAAGTTTCACTTCCATTTTTAGAAGCGTTCTTATTTGATTTAACATTTTTGTTTTTTCCATACTATTTATATAACGATTATTAATTATTTTTTTGCGTTTTTAAACGGTTCTTGTTATTACGCCTATGCCTTGGGCTTGCATAGAGCCATCGCAGCACTCACTTGAATAAGTTGCGGTGTCCCAACATAAACAACCCCTTTGACCGCCGGTAGGCGATGCGTGGCTAGGTATAAAGGTTTTATTTTTGTTGTTTCTATTCATTAAAATTCTTCTATTTGTCTTTTTTGGTCATCAAATCTTTTTTCAAGATCTTCTAGATACTCAATAGTTGCTTTGTGTTCTTCAAAATCTGGATATACTTCTGACACATCAATGCCTAAATCATTTGCCTTGCTTTCAATTTCATTTAAAATATCCATATCACCGGCAACATCTGCTTCTGATACAAATGCTTCTGAATTTTGTATGTAAACCGCTTTTAACAATCCGTATGCTTCTTGCAATAATTCATATTTTTCATCGAACCATTCATCAACCGAATATGATAATCTACCTACTTCTTCTTCTAGGTACTGATATTCATAATTAAAATTGTCAATCAATCCTAATTCTACTTTTTGCGATTTAAGGTCAACTTTATTTGTTGCCAGTTTATCGTATACTCTATCTAATCTACTTTTCATTTTATATTTGGTTTTATAATTGTGGTATTGTTTTCATAATGTCAATTGTATCTTGTAAATCATCAATGTTTTGGTCGTAAACGCCTAGGGCAAAACTACTTTCAGAAAAACCTGTAAATGTCATTGGGTTCATGCCTAATTCTTTTGATACATCTTCAAAATCTATCATTACATCTTCTAAATTTTCTTTGCTTGCTATCCAACTATCATATAAATCTGAAATAGAATTAACTTCATTTTGTAAGTCTATGTATTTCACAACCCAATCATTTAAAACATCATTCATTAAATCCCAATTTTCATTTGATTTTTCCAATGCGTCTTTTAAGTCTTGGGCTTTGTCTAAATTTACATTATGTTTTTTAAAGCTTTGCTTTTTATTTGGTAGTTTAGAGTATACCCTATCAATATTAGTTTTCATTTAATATATTTTTTATTTGGTTTAATAATTGTCCCGACATTTTTTCTTTTTCTTTGTCGTTTGGTGACTCTATTTTATCGGCGAAAAATCCTTCAATACTGAAGCCACGGCATTTCTTAGTTAAAATATATTCTTGCCAAACTTTTTCGTTATTCACCTTAACGCTGCCGACCCACGAACCCACCGGTACGTCTAAACCATACAATGCGGTTTTGTCTTTTACTTTATCTTCGACAATCCAACTTTCAACTAAGGTTAACCCATCAAGGGGCTTCGCATGTTCTAGTGTCGAATTACTTTGGTTGCCATTTTGAAGAAATAATTGTGATGCTTTATTTATTGTTTCTTTGGAAAAAAATATATAATATTCACCATCTTCACCGGTTCTATAAATTGGCTTATCAGGTATTAATAAAGCCCCCATAAGTATACGTTTTTCTTTGTCTACTTCAGCAAGTTTTATTTCTTGATTTTTCAAAGCCACAAAGTCACTTTCGATGGCCGGTGATTCCACAATTGATATTGCTTCGATTCCGGCTTCAAAATCTTCTTCATCTAAAATAAGTTCAATGATCTTCATAAATATATAACGTGTTTAGTTTTTAATTTTGCATTTACCCAATACTTGCCCCCTCGATTATATTGCGTTCAAGTTCTTGGCTTGTGGTAACGTCATTGCTCACAACATAACTTCTTGATGGTCTTTGGCTTTGTCCACCTATTGCATCTGCTAATTGGTTTGTATCACTTTGACCAACCACATTAAAGGCCGGGGGTATGGCCGCACCACCACCACCGCTTGAAGTTGGCACGCTTCCAGTATTACCTTTACCGCTTGGGTCTATTGATTTAATTGCTGCAATGTTTTTTAAGGCAACCGCACCGGCAAGACCGGCTTGAACAAATGGGTAGGCCGGGAAAACCGTTGTTATTGGTGATTTTTGCGCCGTTGTAAAGGCATTCATTGTACCCTCTATACCGCTTATTGTTGCGCTTGCTATGGCCATTGCTTTACCTACCTTTGAGTCTTTACCGGCTAATTGACCTACCATATCAAAAGTGGCTTGTGCATCGCCTAGGGCTTGCTTTAAAAGTTCTTGGCTTGTCTTTTTTTCTACTTCAGCGTTTTTATCTTTTACATCTTGTATTGCATCTGCATAGAATTTTTTAATTGCAAGTTTTTCTTCTTCGGTTGCCTTTAATAAATCTAATTCGGCCAATGCTTCTATTTCTTGTTGTTCAAGTCTTTCAATGTCGGTTAATTCTTTATGGTCATCTTGAATTTTCTTTATACTAGCAAGTCTATCTATTTCATCTTGTTCGGCTTTTTCTGTATATGTTTTGTTTATTAAAGCTAATTCACTTTGCCTTGCTTCTTCTAATTCGGTTGTGCTTATACCGTATTCTTTTGCCGCTTCAATTAGTGCATAATATTTTTCATATACTGCATTTTCTTCTTGTGTTTGTTTATCAAGTTTTGATTGGAAATATTCATCTTCTAGTTTTGCAATTTCTTCTATTGCGGTTGCTTCAGCAAGGGCGGCTTCATCTGCTAATTTCTTGGCCGCTGCGGCGGCAAAATCTGCGGCTTTTTGTTTTTCATCATTAGCCTTTTTATCCATTTGTAACAATGAAATTTTTAGGCTTTCAGCTTGGGTGTTTGCTTTGTTTATGTCTTCTTGTAATTTTAATTCTTTTTCATTTTCTTCTTTTATATTTCTTGCTGCAAAGGCAAGGGCGGTTGTGCTTCCAAGTCTTGTGCCAACCCAAAACGCTGCTTTTTCTAAAAATGTTACTTCCTTTCGACTATTTTTTTCTAATTCTAATTGTGTTTGTAGATTTTTTAAAAGTTCAACATTCTTTTGTACCTGATAAAGCAATTCTTCTTTTATTGCATTTTTAATTCTTATCGTGCTTTTGCCTTGTAATTCAAGTATTGTTTGTTGGTTTTTTAATGAAGCAAGCTTTACATTACTTGCATCTACTGATTTATTTATTTCAATAGCTTGATTTTCTAAATCTTTATTTATAAACCCTAATGCTTCACCTATTTCATCCCAATATTCAACAAGCAAACCAACGGCCACCACCGCCAAACCAATACCACTTGATATCAAAGCGGTTTTCATAGCTTTACCACTTAGCTTTGCAGCTTTACCAACGGCAACCAATTTAGAAGCAAGACCACCGGTCGCCTTATCTATTTGCTTTACGGCTTCGCCACCGATTTGTGCCATACCAGAAATTTCATCTTTGGCCTTTTTGGTGGTTTTTTCGGTTTTCTTTATTTCATCATTTAACTTCCCAACATTTTTAACCGCTTGGTCTGTTTTTCCTATGATTTCAAATTCTGCTATTTCTGGCATTTCAATTCTTTTTTAAGTTGTTGGTAACCCTCTTTAAATGTTTCGGCTAGTTTATATTTTCCTTGGGCTATTCTTATGTTTTCGGTGTCACCATCTACAATTTGCAATAGGTCTAAAATATCTTTTATCATATCAATGTATTTAAAAGTTCAAATTCAGATTTCCCGGTTGTTAAATCGGTAGTCAATGAATTAATTTTATATGTTTCTTGGTTTATTTCTATAAGGTTATTTAATTCAAGATCATAATATATTTTTAATGGCAAAATTGCTGAAACTTTAACCAATCTACGCCTATTGCTGAAAACGTCTTGTATATAAGTTTTATACTTTGTTTCAAAAATACTATCAATAAAGCAATTTGGGTTGCCGGTTTCACGTGCCAAATATTCGCTTATTTCATTTTGAAAATGTATTGATGTTTCACTTGTGCCGCATTGTAACGCTAAAGTATTTGATGGTACAAAATATCTTGTAAGTGTCGCAATATCAGATGCAACTTCGGTATCAATAATTTTCATTGCGGTACCGTTATTTAAAATAGGGTAAAATATTAAAGGGTCACCATAATAGCTTTCAAAATTATCATCTACAAAAAAACCATATTGAATAGTTGTATTTCCAATATTACTTGCCGAAGTGTCAAGGTCATATAGTCTTTCAAATTGCATGTGTTCAAATGGTGCAATTACTTTGTAATCTTCGGTAGGTGCATCGTATGTTTGATTGTTTAAGGTATAAGAAGTTGACCCCCAACCAGAATTGAATATTTGCTCATATTGTTTTGCTAGTAAAGTGCCAAGGCCTTTGTATGCGAAATTTATTTCCTTAAAAGGCAAAGCAACTTCAACATCTGATTTTGTCACATCAATATATTCATCTATGACTATGGGTGCTTTTGTGTTTGCCGCGTAATAACTATCTAATGTTCTAACTACCAAAACCCCTAAATTGTCAACATAGGCCGTTAAATTAAATAACTTAAAAAGACCTGATAAAAAATCTATAATTTTCATCTTAGGTATTTGCTCGGTAATGTTAAATTCACGAACCGCGCTTGTACTAAATGTTGCTTGGTTTAAATATTCAATACCCCCGGTATATTCAATAAAATCTTCATCGCGATATTCATATTCAACACGCCATTTTATGCCACCGGCTGCAAATTGCACTAATACATCACTTCTAATTTCAATTGCGTATGTACCATTATCAAAGGCCGTAGTCCAAGGTATTTGTACGGGTATAATTGTTTGCTGCCCACCTAGTGTATTAACCAAAAGATTATAACCATTTGGGCCGGTCACTCTAACATCGTATGTGTTAGGTGGTGGCCCTGATGCAACCGGGGTTAAAACTAATGAAACCCTTGGTGACCTTACAGAAAAATCATCGCCAACTTGTTTGTCAATTGTTAATTGGCCATTTTGAAAACTTGACAATTCTATCGGTATATTTGAGTAATCACCAAATGGGTTCGTGTTTGCCGCGCCCTCGTATGTTGTCCATTCAGCTTCACCAAAGCTAGTGCTTTCAACATTACCTTTTTTTCTATGTAACCACATAAACAAATCATCAAATTCTTGATTTGTAGCATCATTAAAAAAATCATCTGAAAATACTATGTCGGTTGCATACCCATTTGCAATAGTGTATTTTTCTTCTATGGCCGTTATAATAGCTTGTAACCTTAAAGCGTATTTGAATTGATACCAGTTAATGCCGTTATTGTTACCACCACCACCATGCACCGCAACATTTCCATATTCATGCGCGTTTGAATCACCATTGTAAATCATTCTATCGGTATGGGTAATCAAAGGCACGCAAATATTATCATTAGTGTTTGGTGCGTAGCCTTGTATGTAATTTGTTACATTGGCAAAATCGTAAACTTGTGAATATTCATTTAGTGTTGCTAAACTACTTAAAAGATCATCGCCTAAGACATCTTTTAAATCGACTACATTTCCAAAAAATGTTATATGATATGTATGTGCTACATTGTTTTTTAAACCTACCCTATTAAGCTTTATTTTGCCCTCTTTAAAAGGTGTATTGTTTAATTCTAAATAAGCTGCCTTTTTGGTTCTTGCATCAAAACCACCTTGAATATTTGCATTGTAATAATGTTTAAATATCTTGTTGTTTACGCTGCTTGCCGGTACTGAAAAAGTTTGTGTAAATTCTGTAAATACCTTTGCTATGTCTTTTACGTTTTGGATTGTTTGTGTAAGTGATACACTTTCATCTTTGAACAAATCTACCCTTTGGCCACCTATATATAATTGTAGTATACGCATTATCTAATGTTGTTTATGTAGTCAAAGGCTTCTTCAAATTCCATAGTGTATTGTATTAGCCTATCGTTAAGTTGTGTTTTAAAAGCTACTGATGAATCTTTAACCTTTACCGGTACAATTTGTTGTAAACCATTATAAAGTACTTCTAGCCAAACGTACTCACTTAATAGTAGTTCTTCAAATAATTGATTTGAAGCTTCGGGGTAATAACCACTACTTAAAGAATGGCTTTGCTTTGCTTGTGTATTAAAAACTTTATTTGCTGCATCTCTTTTGTTATAGGTGGCACCCGAATTAGATGGGTATGATATTATATTTGATTTGTACCCCTCATTTGTTCTTGCTATTTGTTTTGAATTTTTTAAGAAAAACCACAAGTCTTGTTGTGCGCCATATTTGTTTATATAAATAATTTTTAAACCATCACCGTACTTTGAACAACTAGCGCGCTTTATTGTAAAAACAACCCCATCAGAATTTGTCACACTTGTATCACTTGATGTATAATTAGTAACATATACCCCACTTGAATTAATACTTGGTAATCGGCCACTTTCATTTTCAGGTACCAATATTTCAAATGTTGGTGTCAATAATGGGCTTGGGTTTTGCTCTGGTATTAAATATGTTGGTAACGATCGAAATGGTACAATTGGGTTTACATTTTCTAAAAAAGTGCCATAGGCTTCAAAACCTACATCTTCAATAGTTGCCAATGTTTGTACAATGGTTCCTTGGGCATCTTGTAAAGTGTAAGTTGTAATGTCGGTTTCTATGTCAATAGTTTGGGGTACATAATTTGTTTGGTATTCTATTTCCAAATAGTCCCTTGCTAATTCTGCTATGTCAAAATTCAATGTAATAATACCGGCCACAAAACCCCCAGTGTTTGGTCTGTTTTTAGTTAAAAGGTATCTAGTAGTACCATTTATTTTTATTGCACATGAAGCTGAATTTTCAGTTACGCCTAATGTTACGCTTTTAAATTGTGGGTTTCTTAATGCGATATTTGCCATCTTAAAAATCTAGTGTTAAAGTCGCTATAAATAAATATAGCCTTATTGTTGTGTATGTATACCTTTCGTCTTTTGCGATGTACTCCCAACCAAACATAAGTCTGTTATGTGGGTAATGAAACGCTATGCCTAATTTCCAATTCATACTTTATTTTTTAAAGTTTATTAATGCGTATTCTATGTCTAATGTAAAGGCATCAATTAATTCTTGGGGTACTTCTTTTAAAACCCTATCAAATGGCTTAGAAAAAAATTCGGTTGCCTTTATACCTTTATGATATATGCTTCTTGCAATTATAAGGCTCATACTTTCATAAGACATAAATTTGCCATCAGGTGTTCGCCATTGAAACCTTTTTTTATTTAACCAACTTTCGATGCCCTCAGTTAAACCACCCTTTGGATAGTTGCCACTTCCATATTGAAATTGCGATAATGAAGCTTTTGTTTCTGGGTATGTAGATGTTTTACCCTTAACCCCTTTGTCCACAAAAATTCCATAGTCTTGCATGTAAAACTTAACCACAAATTCATTGGTCTTTTGTTCTATTTCAGCATGTAACGTATTGTAAAGATCACCATTGCTTTTATATTTGTCAACCAAATTCTTTTTGGCTTGGTCAACAATATCATCAGCAAGACCCCTTATAGCTTGTTCTAAATTGATAAGTTTCATTAGCAAATATATATATCATTGTAAATTTTAATATTCATAGTCGCTGACCAACCGGCAAGTTCGTTTTCAAATCTATCGTGAAATGGGGTTAAAGATGGGCTACCATCTAATTGGTACATGTCTTGATGCAATTGACCCATTCTTAATCTTTGGGTAAGTAAGTTTAAAACTGATAGTTGCGTATTTAAAATGTCTTGCTCATTGTCCATACCGGTAAACCTATTGGTGGTTACATCTTTGGTTTGGTCTACAATGTCACATGCTAAAATGCTTATGTTAAAATTAAGCACTTGTTCGTCAACGGTAACGCTATTTACAATTATATGCGCCAAAGGGAAAATGTCTTGTTTGTTTAAGTTCACTTTGCTAATATCACCAATCGAAACGGTGTTAACATGTGGGCTTGAAAATAATTGTTCCCTTATTACTTCGGTTAATTGATAATACCCTCTTATACCTTGTTGGCTCATTTGAAATTCTTTTTAATTCTTTTTGATTCTAATTCAGCTTTTTCTTTCATAAATGATAGCATCATAAAACATTCATGTACGTTTAATTTAGTGATATCTTCAAATCGTCTAATGTCCCCCTGAGCGAGTCCAAAAATTGATTGGTACCATCCATATTTGGCATTGAAGTTAGATGTTGCGTCAAGGCTTGGTGTTCCTTTTGATCCAAATAATTCATCATAACTTTCGACAATTCCAGACCTAAATTCCACAAAAAAAAAATTGATGACAAAACCGCATCCATTGGAATGTCTAAAATAATATCATCCATACCAACATTATAATCTGCTATTGTGTATTTGTCTTTTACTTTTAAAACAACCGGTCTATATAAAACGGCCATTGCTTTTTCCATATTGTCCCAATCACCTATATAAGTATCAAGGTCTATATATTCGCCTAAACTAATTTCATCCAGTTGCGGTATAAAACCATATTCAGTTTTACCTAATTTAAAGTTGGTTACCAATTCAGGTTTTTGGTCAAATATTTTTGTGATTTTTTCAACTATTATGTCACAATCTGATGCCTTTAAAAGCATAACATCTTTAAGTTCCATTTGGCAAAAGATTTCAATGATCTTTGCTTGTAGATGTTTTTCATTATCAGCGTTTTCTTGAATTTTTAAAAATTCTTTGTATTGCCTTAAAGTGATTTCATTTAAACCACTTGGTATTTTAACACTTAACTTCATATCTATATAACGTATTTTAATTAGTTTTTTATACTAAGTAAATATAATAAAAAAAGGCACACCATTTCTGATGCACCTTTTACTCAAAACTAACTTACTTAACTAAATCATACTTGCTTCATGACATGCGCCAGAGCATACGCCGGGGCTATCTATTTCTTCACCGCATTCACTACATTCATAATCTTTGTATTCAGGTGGGCTATACCAATCCATAATATTCGGTTTTTAATTTACCATTTCGGTAATGTTCAACAATAACACCGGTGCTTAAAGGTACTAACTTATAAGGCCTAATGCTTTTTTTTACAAGGTACTTGTTTATTAATTTTTTCATATTATTCTTCTATTTCGTTAAAGCAAGCGTGTTCTAAACACTCACCACATATTTCATCACTTAAATAACTTGGTTCTGAACCACAACAATTTGATACTTCCATAACCTAGTTTGTTTTGTTTGCTTGAAAATACAAGATTAAATAATTGGCCGCCGTTCTTTTGTCTAAGTCAAATTGGTCAACTAAGTAAGGTGTTGCGCCAAACATATTAGTAATGCCACTATCTTTTAATATATCAAGGTATGAAAATACGTCTTGTATTTCTCGGTTTATTTCTTTGGCCATCTGTTTGGCATTGAATTTTGTTTCTTCCATATCTGTTTTGTATTGATTAATATACCGCAATATAAGTAAATTAAAGTTAATAAACAACAATAAGGTATAATTAAGAAATATAGTACTTGCCTTTGTTCGGGTTTTGTAGTTGGTATGATATACTATAACGCACCGCATCAAGCAAATGATTGTGAAGATCTTGTGGGGTTTTTGACTTTTTTTCCAACCAAGAATAGTTGTTAAGTTCCTTAATTAAGTTTATACTATTTTCTTCAATGATTAAATCATAGTCTTGTAATAATGCGATGCCATAGGTAATTGACCCTTGGCCTTTAATTGATTTTACCATATTGCACCCTTTGGCTTTAAGTTCGTGCAAAAGTCTGGGTTCAGCACTATCACCAACCACAAGGCCATCATTAGCGTGTTTAAGGTTAAGTTCAGCAATTTGTGAAGTGGTTAGACCTTTAAGGTAAAAGCATTCCTTTAAATAGATTATTTTGTTTGTTGTGTCTATGTTCGTTTCAACAAGCGTATTTTCGTCATTTGCAAAACCATAATCTTGACCCCAAACAGATACACCAACTTTTTTAAATTCACCTATTGACCAGTTTTCAAATATAACCCCCTCGGCTTTTGATAGCCAACCCCCAAGCATTTGATGTTTGTATTTGTCCGGCCTACGTTTCTTTATGTTTTCTATTTGGTCTAAATAGCTTTGCGATAGGTTTTCAAGATTGTCTAAGTAGGTTGTATGTATATAAGTGGTATTTCCTTTTGTTTCGTTTAGGCCACCCATTACACCCTTGCTTTCAAAGAAGCGGTCATATATCCAATGCTCTTTTGTAACTGGGTTTAAAATAAGTATTATCCTATTCTTTTGTTTTAAGTTCCTTACACTTAAATCGATTTTGTCGAAGATGTTTTCATCATTAAGTTCTTCGGCTTCTTCCATTACCCAAGTACTTACATTTGTTAAACTTTTTAAATTTGCGCTCTGGTCACCGCTTGAAGTTCTTATGCCACGAAATATAATCTTGCTACCCGATAGCTTATTCCTTATTTCATCTTTGGTAACGTAGAAATGATCTTGCAGTTTAAGCGTATCGATTTTGTCTAAAAATTCAGGTATGATAGATATGTGCGCCGAAGTCAAAGTGAACCTTGTGAATAGAATTGTATGCCCGGCTTCATAAGTTAGCAATAGCAATAATAGGTTTATAGAATACGATTTACCGGAACCACGCCCACCAGTTACAATATAATACCTTGCATCTGATGTTTGGATAGGTTCATACTTTGGGTCAACTTCTATCACTTAAATTTGATAATATCTTTAAAATTAATATTAAAACCATCAGTAGATGAAATGTCTACGCTCTCTTTTGGCTTGCCATATCGATACCCAAAATATAAAGACATAGCCCGGCCATCACCATTGAATATTTGCTCACCTAGTTTTCTGATGACTTCTTCATTGTCAATTAAATTATCTAGTTTTTCAATAAGCTTTTGTTCGTCTGCTTTTTTTGGTCTGCCGGCACCCTCTCTTTTGCCCCCATTATTTTTTCTTTTATCTTCCATTTGAAATAAATTTGTTTATTCAATTATATAACGTAATTACTTTTGGTTTTTATTCAGCTTTAAATTAAGAAGTCTTTTTCTTATTGCTTTGCGTTCTTCACCCTTGGGTAATTTGTCTAATAGTTGTTGTAACTTTTGTATTAGTTTTTTCTTGCTCATAGTGTTTTGCATAAATTGCCATTCTGGTTTGATCATGATGCGCATGTTATTACTTCATATTCGTTTTGTGGTTTTTTCCAATTAAAACTTTTTAAAACCATTTCGGCGCGTTCATCGTATTGTTGTTTTTCTTGTTCATTTAGTTTTCGGTATTGTATTTCGTTTTTTGTATACCCATCAAATCTTTCGGTTTCATATTCTTTTATTGTGTTCAATGCAATTACATGTTCTTGCTCTAATTCAATAAAACTTTTTTGTATGCCTACCAGTTTTGATAGTTGGCTATATTCAAATTTAGATGAAACATTAAAATGACTTTGTAAAATATCATAGTATTCAGCTTCACTTTTTTTGTATACAATAAATTGGTTGCAAGCATTAATTGCGGTTGCATGATTATATGATTTTATTTCTGAATATTTAGATAGGTGTTTTGCGATACCCTCATAAGTCATTTTGAATTTGGTTCTTAGTATATAACAAAAGAATGCGCGATGTTCAACAATTAAGCGCACCCTACTTTTTTTGTATATATCTATTGATGTTATTTCAAGTAAAAGGTTATATGCTTCTTCAGGTGTTTTTAATAGTTTAAAGTTTTTTTCCATTGCTTTGTAGCTTTTGAATATAAAGTGCGGCATCCATTAATTCTTCTTTAAGGTGCTGCAAAAAATCATCTTTGTTATTGTCTTGTAGTGTTGTTTTGTATTTGTCTATGCCCACACAACTTCTTATATCAAATTCGCGTTTTAGGTCTTCAACTATTTTATCTTTCATGTTGTTCTTAATTTTAATAGGTGATAGCATTCAGCGTATTTTTGCCTTGCCTTGCCTTTGTATTTTTGTTTAAATAATTCGTAGATCTTTTTGGTGTATTGATATTTTGTGTCACAATCTTTTAAATATTTCTTTGCGAATACGCGGCCACGCCCCTTAAACATGTTGACATTATCGGCGGTGTCCCCAACAATCATTTGTTCGTAAAAATTATACATTGCTTCATCTTCGGAAATATCAAGTATTTCTTTTTTTGAGTAGAAATAATTATAAATCAAAGCCGGAAATTGTCGGTAGTCTTTATCAATTGAGCAAATCATAACCTCATCACGGCCTATGTCATCAGAAATTTTTTTCCAATACCTAGCAACTATATCATCAGTTTCAATACCATACCCCCATATACTATCATAGTAATCTTTAACGTACTGGTGCATTTCATTTAGTAGTGGTGGTAATTCTTGTTTTTTTCTATTGGCCTTATATGTTGGTGTTATAAGTTTTCTGAAATTTCCCTTTGAACCACTAAATGTCAAAACTTTGTCGATTGGCATTTTATCTTCAAGGTCATTAATTATTTTCATATAGGATTGGTCGAATTTATTTCTTGCATCTTCTATGTCTTTATAGTAAAGGTCATCATCTGGGTTTTCTCTTTTACGATAGCAACTTGCAAAAATTAAACTATCGGCATCTATTAATAAAATCATATTTGTGTTTTGTTTATACTATGTCTACCATTTTTTTTATGAAAATTATAGTTTTTTATCCATTTTAATTTCAACGTCTTAAATTTTAAAATTTCTTTGGTTTCTTGCGTACTATATGCTTCGTCTCTTAAAACCCAATAATTGTTTAAGTCTCTAAAATTTGACCAAGTATTAATACACCAATCTTTTGTTTCGTTTATAGTTTCGTTTATTACTTTTTCTAAACTTGATAATTTTTTGTTTTTATTGAATTTCATGATAAAGCTTCCTTAATCATTTCAAGGTGCATTTCTTGCATCTTCTTTTGTTCTTTGGTTACCATTCTTATAATTGATGGTAAGTCCTTGTAAAGTTGGTCAATGTCCATTACAAGGGTTTTTTCGTCATTATCATAATATATATATAATTCACCATCATTACAATATAATGTTTCTGTTTCACCTACATAAGTATGTGTTCTTGCATGTTGCAATTCTTCTTCAAGCCTTACAATTTTTTCTTCCAATTCTTTTATTCTGTTATCGTGTCCCATTTGTCTATTGTTATATTAAGTTTTAAATAATTCTTTTTACCGGGTTTTATTTGGTAATTAATTTGAACATCAGTTATTTCACTATCTTGGGTAGTATGATATTCAATTTGTTTTTTTAGTTTTTCCCAAGCCGTTTCGTTTACTTCCATAGAAAAAAGGGGTAATTAAACCCCTAAGTTTTTAGTTATTATTTCCGGCAAACCATCTGAATTTGCTATTATTTCAATTCCATCAGGTAGTTGGTTTTCTTCCCAAGCATCAGAATATTTACTGATTAAATCTAATCTTTGCCTACCGGTTAAATCTTCATTTTCAATGCTTTTTATGTAAGCCATTGTTTCAATTCCTTTTTTACTAAATTTCATTTCTGTTTTGTTTTGATTAATATAAATACAATATACATAAATTATAGTTATTCACAAAACTATTAACAACCTAATCAGGTGAAATATTTATATTTATTCTAACCGCTTGGTTTTCTTTAAGCAAGTATACATCTTTGTGTAATCTTTTTTTTGTGTATACGCTTGTATCTGGGCAATACTTTTTGACCGGCTTTGGCATTTCTAAAGTATCAAGCCAATACATAAAATTGCCTTTAGGATCGTTGACAAAGAAAATCTTTACTATGTCTTTATCTAGTGCCATAAGTGTTTCATATTTATCACTTTCAAGCATTTTGTCTTCATAGTATTTTTTTCTGAATTTCATTTCAATAACACAATCTTTACCCTTTGGGGTTTTACCAATGGCATCATACGTTTTATTTCCAGTACCACAATGTTGTAAGTCCCAACCATCAAGGTTAAGAAGAAACACAACCGCTTTTTCCCAATCATTTATTGTTTTAATTTCCATTGTCCCAGATTATATTTAAGTCTTTAATCCAACCTTTAATTGTCTTAGGTGAACAAGTACATGGCTTATAAAAGCGATGCTTATAATATTCACTATGAAGCTTACATATTAATTCATATTCTATTGTGCTTAAAGTTGTTTTTGGGTTTGACCTAAAATCACTCCAAATTTCAAAATCTTCTTTACTAAATTTTACCATCTTTGAATTTTTATTTTGTTTAACTTTTTTCTTCTTTTATTGCAATTACATTTAGTACCCCAATGTTCATTGTATCGGTTAACTAAATATTTAATTCCGGTATACTTTGTAATGTAATGTATCATATTTCCTAGTTTCATGTTTTTAAATTTTCGCGTTTATTATAATATGCTTTTGTATATCCAAACATTTTGCAACCCCATTCACTTATTTCATCATAACTGCAAGTGTAAAATTCGGCGGTGGTTTTATCTGTTATATAAATAAACCAATAACAATCTACTTTAGTTTTACCTTTTGTATGTGATAATTCATTTACTAATACATGTGCGCCGTTAAAATGTTCGGTTGTTTTTATGTCAATTCTGCTTTTGCTTGTTTTTAAATCAGCATCATGTGTTGGTGTTTTTGAAACTAAGTCTACCATTTCAAATTCTATTTCATTATTGGTCAAATAGTCTAATGCTATTAATTCGCCAAGCACTCCAATTGTATCGACATGTTTTTGCTTTACACCCCTATTGTGTGTTTTCTTTTTATATTTTTCTTTATTAAGAATAGCCCTAGCATTACCAATTTCTTCGGCGATTTTCCAAAATGACTTAGGGAAATTATACTCTATCATAATAATTTTTTTAGCTTTTTCTTTACCTTTTGATATGTGTTATATAAAGAATAGTATTGTATTTTACTTTTTCTTGAAAATTCGGCGATACTTTCATCACCTGAATTTATTATTTCAAATACTTTACGGTCATACCAAAACATTTGTGATAATTCTTTTTGTACTTTATCATAAGGTTCTTGGTAGTTTACATCGTTGATAGATAATTGTACGTTTTCTATTGATACCAGATTTATGTTTTTACCCTTTCGCTTATAATCATAAAACAATGTTCTTAGCGTTTTGAAAATATAATAGTAGTTTATTTCTTTTTCATTGTACATTATATCTAAGCCTTTTTTTTCTATTAAAAGCATTATTTTAATATACATTTCTTGTGTAAGATCTTCGGCTAATTCTTTTTTGCAACCAAAAGACATACAGATTTGCACCCAGTCTTTATGTTTTTTTGCAATTAGTTTCATTGTTTCTTGTATCATATCATTTTAAAGGGTCATATAAATTATTAACTATTGTGGGCAAACCTTTTTCATTTACTTCAAAGCTGAATGTGTCAAAAGCATACCCACGACTTCGCCCACATTTAACTGATGTATAACCTTTGTTTACATTATTTTCTTCTAAAACTATTGTAGTTTCAGATTTTTTTTCAAGTGCCGAACCTAGGTGGCCGGTTCCAAGTTTTGCGCTTCCAAAGTTTTGGTGAATTACATTTATGATATGGCAATTATTTTGTTGTGAAATTCGCATCAAGGCACTCACTAAACTATTGCAAGATTTTATGTCGTTAACATCATTACACATATCGGCCACACCATCTAGGATGACCAAGGATGGTTCCTTTATGTTTTCCCTTAAATAGTATTCAAGAAATTTTAATCTATCAACATAGCTTATTGTACGCAATGCAAAAGTATTGTATTTGTCTTTTGGAATTTTAGAGTCCATTTGTAAAGGCCTTTGGAAAACCCGGCTTGCATGATAATTCGATTGCTCTGTATCAATATGAATTAAACTTCCATTACCCCTATGCCCTTTTATCTGGCCACCATAAATATTTGAACCGCTTAAATATGTACTTGCTAATAAGCTGCAAAAAAAACTTTTACGGGTTTTTGGGGGGGCGGTGATTGTACTGATGTTGCCATAAGTGCAAATTCCGATTGGTACTATTGTATCACCTTTATCAGAATGTATTACTTTTTCACCATAGCTTATTGCCGTAGGTGGGTAGTCTATTTTTTTTTCAATGTCAATGAAACAAGTATCTGCGATAAATTCCATTAGCATATTTTCTTCTGTTTGTTTTTCCGTCATTCGTTAAATGTATAAAAAAAAGGTGCAAGTTAAAAACCTACACCCTTTAAAAGTTATTATTAATTAAAATGGCAAGCCATTGTCTTCATCTTTTAATTTTGGTATTGCACTTTCAAAAGATGGTTTTTCTTCACGCTCGGCAACTTCTATTTTGCCATCAGATACCCAAACGACTTTACCATTACCCAAATATGTTTTTTGCATTTTGGCTTCACGTTGTTCTTTACTCTGGCTATCTACAATCGCGACATTATTTCCATATCTTGTTTCGTCTTGTAAAACGATACTAAAATTATAAAATACGGCTCCATCGCGGCCTTTTACGAATTTTTCCTTTGGTAGCTTATCTACCCTTATACTAGCATTAATAATTGCACTCATTGTTTATATATATTTATTGATTAATATTTATTTTTTTGCGGTGAAATCACCCCACTTAAACCTTAGTTTTCCTTTATGATCTTTGCAAGCAATACCCTTTAATTTATGGCCATCAAATTCACTATGCCATTTCCAATCTTTAAGTTTTAAGTCCCAAGTTTGTTTAACCCTTTGACCCTCAATTTTAAATTCGTTTTGCTCTAATTTTATTTGAATTACCGGGTAGTCATATAATTCAATGCCAATACCTAAATTAAAGCATGCACGTTTAAAACTATCAGATGCCAAACCTTTTTGACTATCGGCCATACTTTCGGTGCCAGTATCTTCTTTTGATACCCATTGTTTATTTTCATTGTCCCAAAGTGAAACAATACAATTTTTATTGTCTCTGGTATGTTCACGCTTCCAACCAAGCACACCACAAACTTCATTTAGTCTTTTGATGTCAACCCTTGCATCTTTGTATGCTAAGATTGTAGCGTACCCACCTTTGTTAATTGATTGCACCCTAAAGTCAATATCTTCTATCGCTAGGGGTTTTGATAAATTTTTTAATTCCATTTTGTTTCTTGTTTAAATATTTGTGATACTTCTATTTGTGCTTTAAGTTCTTCAATTCTATTACACAAGGCTTCTATCCTATATGTATATTCGTCAAATTTAGACTTTGCGGTTTCTTTTGAATAGTTATTTTCCATTACTGAATATTTATTAAAGTTGACTTTGCTACATCTAATCTTTTATTTATAGATAGTTGCGTAAAGGCATCTAAGTTAATAACTGCAAATCTTAATTGACTTTCAAGGTGTTTAATTTCTTGCTTTAAATCGTGTTTTTGTGTTTTCATTCTGTTTTGTTTTAAATTAGTTTTTCAGGTCTTTTTTCATTACGGCATCTATTATTTCTTGCCTATCAAAAATAATTAACCGGTTAAACCTATAAGGCGTTAATTGTTCGGCTTTAATTAAATTGTTAATTGTACCTACTGAACATCTTAAAAGTTCGGCGGCTTCGGTTTTGTTTAAAAATAAAGGTGGTTCTTTTTCCATTTAGTTTTATTAAAGATTAATAATAAACAAATGTATATAAAAAAATACAATAAACAAAAAAAAGGGCTACTTAAAAAAGTAACCCCCTTAATTTACTTTATACCGAAGATGTATAAAGACTTCAACTTAAACAGAACAAGTGACAAATATATGTTATTTCATACTATCTACCAATTCTTTATAGTAATTTATTTTATCTAATAAATCATCATTAGAAAACTTTACAACTTCTTTTGATTTTACATAAAGTTCTTCGGCGGTACCATCACCAAATTTTTCATCTAAGTTTTTACTAAATATAAATTGTTGACCGTAATTATAAACATTACAAGAAACACATTGTGGCATGCAATTTTTTTCTTCCCACCGGGTAGCATAATTTTTTCGTGACTGAAAGTGGCCGCATTGCATACCATCACCATACCAATGGGTTACTTTACCACAAGTAAAACAAGAAACATTTCCAAGATCATCAGCATCTTTTAACCGAATGTATTGGCTAAATACCGCATCTAGT
>Ga0209195_1000772_pt1 | contig 23065 bp, 16 predicted proteins | sample COGITO_mtgs_1004_3_FD_184788 | JGI IMG/M metagenome (GOLD analysis project Ga0209195, IMG submission 184788) | Pelagic marine microbial communities from North Sea - COGITO_mtgs_100420 (SPAdes) (version 2) | ecosystem: Environmental > Aquatic > Marine > Epipelagic ...
TGCCCTTCTTAGCCTATCTAATTTATAAGGTAGCAAGTTTAATCCAGGAAAGATCACACGCCGTTCAATCGCAGTTGTCCAACCTCAGTACGTTTGCTCAAGAGTCCTTTTCGGGTACTCGTGTGATTAAATCGTACCACAAAACGCCTTGGTTCTTTGAGAAGTTTAAAGAACAAGCCTTGGAATACAGAAGTGTCAATGAGAAATTATTTCGGGTAAATGCGGTGTTCCAGCCTCTGATGATCTTCATGGTAGGTTTAAGCACCTTGATTACCATATTTGTAGGCGGCAAGCTCTACATGGCTGGAGAGGTCAGTGCTGGAAACATTACGGAATTCATCTATTATGTGAATTTATTGACTTGGCCAATAGCCTCTATAGGCTGGGTAACTTCATTGGTTCAAAGTGCATCAGCCTCCATGGAACGTCTGGATGAGTTCTTAAACGAAGCACCTGATTTTGAGAGCGGACAGTATATCCCAAAGGAGTTTAAAGGCCGCATTGTATTCGAAAACGTCTCATTTACCTATCCCAATAGTGGCGTAGAAGCATTAAAAGATGTGAGCTTCGAACTTGAAGCTGGACAGAGCCTTGGAATTTTAGGTAAAACAGGAGCTGGAAAAAGTACAGTAGCAGCACTCATCGTGCGTCAATACGACCCTACTTCCGGACGCATAACTATTGACGGTGTTGATCTTAAAGAATGGAATTTACCCGCTTTAAAATCGCATTTAGGTTGGGTTCCACAAGAAGCGTTTTTATTTAGTGATACGATCGCCAACAATATCGCCTTTGGAATGGATGCAATGGATTTAGCGGAGGTGATCAATGCTGCGAAAGCAGCTGGCGTTCACGACAATATTTCAGAATTTCCAAAAAGTTATGAAACTCGTGTGGGTGAGCGTGGTGTAACGCTTTCTGGTGGGCAAAAACAACGCGTTAGTATCGCACGAGCATTAATCAAGAAACCTGAAATCATGGTATTCGATGATTGCTTAAGTGCTGTGGATACGGAGACGGAAGAAATTATTCTAAGAAACATCAAAGCCGCCACGCAAGACGTTTCTTCCCTCATCGTCGCCCACCGTATATCTTCTGTAAAGCACTGTGATCAGATCATCTGTTTAGAGGATGGACGGGTGATTGAACGTGGAACCGCGGAAGAATTGGAGCAAGCAGGAGGACACTATACTGAATTGGTCGCCTTGCAATTGGACACGTCTTTCGAGGAAAATTAAGAACAATCTGTTCATTACTTTTTTAGCATTTCGCGACCGGTTCGCTTACATTTGGGAGTACAATGTAACGCATCTAATATGTCACGAGTAATTGCCATTGCCAATCAAAAAGGCGGTGTGGGTAAAACCACTACCGCAGTTAATCTTAGCGCTGCCCTGGGTGCGCTGGAAAAACGCGTATTGTTGATAGATGCTGATCCTCAGGCAAATGCGACTAGTGGATTAGGATTGAAGCCTGAGGATGCTGGTGAAGGTACTTACGAGCTTATTGAAGGTGCTCGAAAGGCAGAAGAATTAATTCAAGCAACTACCACACCAGGGGTATCTATAATTCCTGCACATCTTGATCTTGTAGCCGTTGAATTAGAAATCATTGACCAACCTAAGCGTGAGTTTTTTCTCGCAAAGGCCTTACAAGATATTCGAAGCACGTACGATTATATTATTATCGATTGTGCTCCTTCACTGGGCTTAATCACGCTGAATGCACTTACCGCATCAGACGCTGTATTGGTGCCCATTCAATGTGAATATTATGCGTTGGAAGGCTTGGGTAAATTGCTCAATACGATCAAAAAAGTGCAGGAGTTACACAACGAAGACCTAGACGTAGAAGGATTACTACTTACCATGTTTGACAGTAGATTAAGACTATCTAACCAAGTCGCGGATGAAGTTCGAAGTCATTTTGAAGGCCTTGTTTTTGAAACTGTCATTCATAGAAATGTAAAGCTTAGTGAGGCGCCAAGCCACGGTGAGAACATCATCGCATACGACGCAGGAAGTAAGGGCGCTGAGAATTATCTTACTTTAGCACAAGAGTTAATCGCAAAAGCAAGCTAGAACATGGCAAAAAGAGCAATGGGAAAAGGTTTGTCGGCCATCTTAGGCGACGAAGTTGCAAAGGTGAATAAAGTAACGGACCGCGGCGCTGATAAGCTGGTAGGTTCCGTAGCAATGATTCGTCTAAGCAGTATCACAACGAATCCTTTTCAACCACGCTCTAACTTCGATAATGATGCCCTTGTTGAACTCGCTCAGAGCATCAGCGAATTGGGCATTATTCAGCCCATTACTGTTCGCAAAAATGGCATGCAGTTTGAACTTATTAGCGGTGAACGCAGGTTCAGAGCTTCACAAATTGCTGGGCTAGAAGAGATTCCTGCCTATGTACGACTGGCGGACGATCGCCATATGTTGGAATTAGCCATCGTAGAAAATTTACAACGAGAAGATTTAGACCCTATTGAAATGGCTTATTCGTGCAAGCGAATGATGGACGAATTAGGACTAACTCAAGAGGAAGTTGCGAGCCGACTCGGTAAAGGTCGCTCGACCATAACTAACTTCTTGCGCTTGTTAAAATTACCTGCGATTATTCAAGCTGAACTCAGGGATTTAAATCGCAACGAAAGTCATGATGAAAATGCAGATGGCGCTTCAACTGTTGTTTTCACGATGGGACATGCACGGGCTCTTCTAAATCTCCCAGGAGAGAATGAGCAGATAGAATTGTACAAACGCATTCTCAAAAACGGACTAAGTGTTCGTCAAACGGAGGCCTTCGCTAAGGAGGTAAAGCAGCCTAAAGCAGTGCAGCAGAAGCCAAAAAAAGAGGCGGGTGTCGCGAGCTTAGAATCACAATTAGGCGGGTATTTCGAAGCGCCTGTTGCGATTAACCTTGGTAGTAATGGTAAAGGAAAGATTCAAATATCCTTTGCCTCTGATGAAGATTTACAGCGAATAATTTCAAAGCTCAATGATTAGAACGGCGCTCATAGCGTTGTTTTTATCCTTCTCTGTTGGAACAGCTGCACAGGTTCAGGATACTTTGGCCCATGGCCATAGTGAAGCCGCCGCACATAATATAAAATTGGCCACTACCCTAGCCTTCATTCCTGGCGCAGGCCAAATCTACAATAGGAAATATTGGAAAGTACCCATTGTTTGGGGGGCCTTGGGAGGTGTCGCTTATTACTATGTGGATTTATCCAAGGATTTCAACAATTATGAGTCCGTTCTTCAACTCATTATAGATGAGCCTTCGTTACAAACTCGCACAGAATTAGAATCCTTAGCGCCTGACTTATTCGCTGCTTTACCTGCGCCATTTTATCAGAATTCTGTAAATGGCGTGGCTCAAGAAGCGATGGGCTACATGGAGGCGCTGCGTACGCAGCGTGAATATGCTTTGTTCGGTCTACTAGGGGTATATCTGTTAAATATACTAGATGCAAATATCGATGCGCATTTGTATGACTTTGATGTAAGTGATGACTTATCCCTGCAGCCATCGCTGAATACCAATAGATTCGCTAGTCGGCCTGCTGAATTGGCCCCTGGTTTCACCTTAGTTTTTGCACTTTAAATGAAATTAGCTCTCATAGGTTATGGTAGAATGGGTAAAACCATTGAACGCATCGCAAAAGAACGAGGCCATACTATCGTTTATATTGCTAACGGTGGTGCACTAGATCTGGCGCAAGCGAAGTTGGCAGATGTTGCTATTGAGTTCACACAGCCAGATGCAGCCGCTCAGAATATTTACAACCTACTCAATGCGGGTATTCCTGTGGTGAGCGGTACGACGGGGTGGTTGGATGCAAAATCCATGGCAGATGCCGCTGCATCTTCAAACAACATTGGTTTTGTGTATGCTTCGAACTTCTCGCTTGGGGTGAATTTATTTTTTGCTTTCAATGAAAAATTGGCCAGGATAATGAAGGGTTATGCGGAATACGAGCCTAGTATTCATGAAATTCATCATACAGGGAAAAAAGATGAGCCGTCTGGCACGGCCATTACTGCGGCAGAAGGTGTTTTGAAAGCGTACCCCTCATTGGAGCGTTGGACGATGGATCCAGAATCAAAAGGATTAAAAATAAGCGCAGACCGCAAGGATCCTTACTTCGGGACACACACAGTCTCTTACGATAGTACCCTAGATACTATTGAGCTAAAACATGAAGCCCACAGCAGAGACGGCTTTGCATTGGGCGCAGTACTAGCGGCAGAGTGGGTTCCAGGTCGAAAAGGCCCGTTCAGCATGAAGGATGTTCTAGGTCTGTAATTTTCACAATACACTAACTATTCATCACCGAATAATAAAGTAGTTTCCCCGAATGGAATTTATCATCTTCACAATAGTACAGGCGCTGTGGTTCGGCGCTATTTCTTGGAAATTTTACGTTGCTGCAGACCGCAAGGCCTGGGAGGCATTTATACCGGTTTACAACACCTATGTGCTTGTGAAAATAGCAGAGCGACCTTGGTGGTGGGTGCTGCTGTATTGTATCCCCGTTGTCGGTGTGGTAATGGGAATCATTATGATTTACGAACTTCTTCATGTTTTTAAGTTCCGTAAAACTTGGCAAACTGCTGCTGTAATGGGCAGTTTGGGACTCTATTTAGGCTACCTGAATTACCAGGAAAAATTAAAATATTGGGGCCGTGATGATGCATACATTAAAAAGAATTTAGGCGAAGGTGTAAACAGCATCTTTTTCGCCATTGTCGTCGCAACAGTAATACGTTCTACCACTTTTGAGGCCTACACTATACCGACGAGCTCAATGGAGAAAAGTTTGATGGTAGGCGACTTCTTATTTGTATCAAAAATGCATTACGGCGTTCGCGTACCGATGACTCAACTCAGTCTGCCGTTAGTACACAACCGTATTCCCTTCTTAGGGGCACCTTCATATGTAAGTTGGCCTCAAATACCGTACTTAAGATTTCCCGCTTTTGAAGACATAAAGGCAGGCGATCCTGTGGTTTTTAACTATCCTATGGATGCTATGCCCGTCGACAAAAAGGAGAACTATGTTAAGCGTTGTATGGGCGCGCCTGGAGATACCTTGACCATAGTAGACCGGACCGTTATTCTAAACGGGAATGCCTTCAAGTTCCCGGATAACAGCTACCCTCAATTTCTTTACTACATCAAAACCGACGGTACAAGCTTCAATAAAGATTGGCTCAAGAAAAAATTTGACATTAATTATTTAACGTCTGAAGAACAACGCCAGTACCCGACGGATCAGGACGTATATCAACGCAGCCAAAATGAATACATCATGTTCCTTCAAGAACGTCATGTAGATGCGATCAAATCGTTACCCGCTGTTAAGGCCCTTTGGCCTATAAGTGCGGACAGGCCTGGAACCCTTATTGATAGTACTTTACCAGCAGGTCTCTTGTTAATTCAGGAAGGTCAAGCTGAGGAAATATTATTCCCTAACCCGGATACTGGGCACGGCGAACGTCCGTACAACGACACATGGGACAACTTTGGACCTATCTATATACCACAAGCTGGCGTAACGGTAGAATTAACAGAAAAAAACCTGAATAGCTACCGCAGAATCATCGCAGAATATGAAGGTCACGATCTAAAAATCACTAAAGACAGAAAAGTCTATATTGATGGTAATGAGTCTACTAACTATACATTTGAGAAAGACTATTACTGGATGATGGGTGATAATAGACACAATTCATTAGACAGTCGTAAATGGGGTTATGTTCCCTCCGATCATATCGTAGGTAAACCTGTATTTATCTGGATGAGCTATGATAAACACGGTGAAGGACTTTCAAAGATTCGAACTGATCGTGTGTTTACACTGGTCAATGCGAATGGTGAACGTACGAGCTATTTCTGGCACTTTGTAGTATTTGTAGTGCTCTATCAGATAGTCGTTATTGTTCGCAGAAAGCTCAAGTCCGCCTAATGCACGCTCTGCTCAGCACTGCCTACTTTCCTCCTATTGAATGGCTTGCTCGTGCAGTGCAGTCCAAGAGTTATATTTTAGAAGCGCACGAGCACTTTCAAAAGCAGTCTTACCGCTCCAGAATGCACATTTCAGGTCCTAACGGTCTCCTGAAACTTAGTATTCCTGTTGAGCGAAAGTGCAAAGCAATAAGAAAGGTTAGGATCAGCTACAGTGAAAATTGGACAAAAGATCATTTAAAGGCCATAGAAAGTGCCTATGCAAATGCCCCCTACTTTGAAGTGCTGTTCCCCGATGTTGAAGCGGTTTTACAGGAACGATTCGAGACACTATGGGAATTAAATGCAGCAACCATTGCGTTATTTTCTCATTGGCTCGAGGCAGAAGTACCGCATCACGAAACCACCGAATACATTGCTATTACTGAGATACAGGACTTTAGAGGTATTCACCCTAAGTTAGAATCCCGCTTAAACTACCCCACGTACGGTCAGGTTTTTGCCCATAAAAATGGTTTTCAAAACAACTTGAGTGCCTTAGATCTGTTCTTTAACTTAGGGCGTAGCAGTTGGGATTACCTCAATGCGCTTAAATAACTATCACCGCAGTAAGAACCACATCAGCCTATGGACCTAACATACAATAAGAACGAAGACGCCTTAAAGCTCTTACTCAGCGAAGTAAAGCGTCGTGAAGCCATCCTAGCCAAAGGCGGTGGTTCAGTGAAGTTGCAAAAGCAACGAGACCAAGGGAAGTTAACCGCGAGAGAGCGGGTGGAGGCCCTGGTGGATGCTGATAAGTCGTGCCTAGAGCTAGGGATTTTTGCTGGAGACGGCATGTACGAGGAATACGGCGGGTGTCCTGCCGGTGGTGTCGTTGTAGTGCTTGCGTATGTTAAAGGCACACAATGCATCATTGTAGCGAACGATGCTACCGTGAAGGCCGGCGCTTGGTTCCCAATTACAGGAAAGAAAAATTTACGCGCCCAGCAGATCGCTCTTGAGAACCACACTCCTATCATTTATTTAGTCGATAGCGCAGGCGTATTCCTTCCATTACAAGATGAGATCTTCCCGGATCGTGAGCACTTCGGTCGCATTTTCCGAAACAATGCAGTCATGAGTAGTCTAGGTATTCCTCAAATATCGGCCATCATGGGAAGTTGTGTCGCTGGCGGAGCGTATTTACCTATCATGAGCGACGAAAGTATCATTGTGAAAGGTTCAGGAAGTATTTTCTTAGCAGGATCTTATTTGGTAAAAGCTGCCATTGGCGAGAGCATTGACAATGAGACTTTAGGCGGCGCAGATACGCATTGCGATATCAGCGGGGTGACCGATTATAAATGTGAAGACGACCAGGAGGCCATCAGCACTATTCGCGGATTGGTGGATAAAATGGGCGCGTTTCCTAAGGCCGGTTTTGACCGTAAGGAATCTATAGATCCTGAACGAGCCACCTCTGCTATTTACGGCTTTGTGCCTAGAGATGGGAAACCCTTTGAAAGCCTTCGGATTATTGAATGTATTGTCGATAAAGAGAGTTGGCAGCCGTACAAGGAGACTTACGGACAGACTATTCTATGTGGGTATGCTAGAATAGACGGATGGGCAGTAGGAATTGTTGCCAACAATAGAGCCATTGTGAAAAACGCGAAGGGTGAAATGCAATTTGGTGGCGTCATTTATTCCGACAGTGCCGATAAAGCGGCCCGATTTATTGCCAATTGCAATCAAAAACGTATTCCGCTCGTTTTCCTCCAAGACGTCACTGGTTTCATGGTCGGGAGTAAAAGCGAACACGGCGGTATCATCAAAGACGGCGCAAAAATGGTCAATGCGGTGGCAAATTCTGTAGTTCCTAAATTCACGGTGATTGTTGGAAACAGCTTCGGTGCTGGGAATTACGCTATGAATGGGACTGCCTACGATCCGCGTCTTATTGTTGCATGGCCCAACGCAAAATTAGCCGTTATGGGGGGACAACAAGCTGCAAAAGTGTTGCTTCAAATAGAGAAATCTCGGCTAAAAGGCAGTGGAAAAGAATTGACTCAATCAGAATTGGACGCCCTGCAAAAAGATATAGAAGAACGCTATGAACGTCAAACCAGCCCCTATTATGCAGCTTCTAGATTATGGGTGGACGCTATCATTGACCCGGCGAAAACCCGTGAATGGCTCAGTTTCGGTATCGAAATGTCGAATAATAATCCTGAAATGAAGCGCTATAACCCAGGAGTAATACAGACCTAATGAATAAGTGGATTTTTGTTTTTCTAATTGGCGCTACAAGCGCTTTTGGACAAGGATATGTGCAGAATACCGTTCAAGCTACCTATGAAGGAACGTTTGACCCAAAGGCAGCACCAAACGAAGTACTATCATTTCTCTACCCTACAGGAGCTCCCATACCCGGAGGAGAGGGTTACAAAAGCTTCTTAGCCGGACAAAAGCTACTCCAGAATTATAGAAATTTCCCGGCATCGACCGAAACAAAAAAAACCACTTCGGTCTCTGATCCAGTGGCGGGATTTGGCACTTCCATCTATCGACTAACACCTCAGGGTAACCCTTTCGATTTTACAGGCGGTATACCCAACGATAATGCCATGGCTATTAGTAAAGACGGTATTCTTTGCGCGGCAGTGAATAGTGTTTTTTGGGCGATGGATACAAAAACTGGCGAGCTTATTATGCCATCTCCAGTAGGGCTTTTTAGTCTTCAGCAAATGGCGAACGGATCTAGTTTTTCAAATTATTATGATCCTAAACTCATTTACGACCCCACCTTGGATCGATTTGTTCTCGTTTTTCTAAAGGATAACGACGCTGCAAACAGCCGTATTATCGTTTGTTTCTCCTCCACAAATGACCCAACCGATCCGTGGAACATTTATAGCTTAACGGGCAATCCGCTTAGTAATAATCGTTGGACTGATTTCCCTGCCATAGCTTTAAGTGAAACGGGATTGGTCATTACAGCAAATCTTATCATCCCAAATGTGAGTTGGCAAGTAGGCTTCGACGGATCCGTAATTTGGCACCTGAATAAGACCGAAGGATTTGCCGGTGGAAATGTGGATGCAACGGTTTATACTCAGATAGCTCATAATGGTAAATTCGTGCGTAACCTCCACCCTGTTCGTGGTCATGATAATATTAGTAAACAGCTCCAGTTCTTAAGCAATCGAAATTTTGATCTACAAAACGATACCATCTTCTTAGTTACCATAACCGAAGGGGCAGCAGATACAACAGTCACCGCACAAGCGCTAGTAAGCAATCTACCTTATGGCGTTCCGCCCAATGGGAAACAGGGGGATACAGATACTACAGATGCCACAAAAGGGCTACAAACCAACGATGGACGAGTTTTAGGCGCCATTCAAAAAGATGATTGGATACAGTTTGTGAGTACTACCGCCCATGGAACCAACGCAAATGCTGCTATTTATCACGGATTTATTCATGACGCCCAAGGAGCAGCGCCTAAAGTAACGGCGCGTGTTTTTTCGCACCCTGTGCGCGATTATGGTTACCCAAACATTACTTGGAGCGGAGTGCACCCGAATCAAATTCAATGTTTGATTGGTTTTAACTTCACCTCGATCCAAGGGCACCCTGGCATGGGAGCGGTTCAGCTGGGTAATGATACCTCATTCTCTAATGCCATAGACCTCATTAACGGTACCACACACGTGGACCGTCATAGCGACAGTTACGAACGTTGGGGGGACTATTTTGCCATACAGCCTATGTTTGATGAAGACGGCGCAATAATTCCCTCCGAGTCATGGATGGCAGGTTTCTATGGCGATGGTCCACAACAAAATAGAACACACATCTCCCAAGTGTTTAGCACCGATACTGTGGTTCCCTTGTACGCGAACGGGGGCCAATTGTATCCCAACCCAGCATACGACCTAGACATCGTTACCATTACATTTAACCTAGAGCAAGACCAACGTATCGAAGCCCGACTGTACAATACAACAGGTGCGCTAGTGCAAGAATTAGCAGGTAGAGACTTACCCGCAGGTCCGGCAGAATTGTATTTACATTTGGGTACGTTGGCAGCGGGCAATTACGTAGTTCGACTCGAAGGAAGTGCTGGTTTTGTCAAGACCGAACGGCTGCTAAAACTGTAGTTGCTTTTTGTTAATAAAAGTAGAATACTTGTTGAAAACCTTGATTTTTAGGATATTATTGGTATCTTTATACCATATCAAATCATAAAAACATGTTTAACAAAGAATTATTACGTGAGCGACCTATCACTATTATCGAAGGGTTGCCGCACACGCAACTCGAAGATGTTGCAGAGACGCAAGTCGAAGAACTTTTCACTTAACAAGAACGAGGCCCGGTAGGGTCTTTTTTTTTGTGGTCTATGCTGTTTCCTTATCCTTCTTCCGCACGAGGTAACTGATACCATACACCAGCGAAGATGTTCCTATACTTACAAAAGCTATTGCAGGGTTGATCTTACCTTGCGCAGACATCATGTAGATACTTACCCCCAGACAAACAACGGTCATTACCAAAAGTGCTCGAACGACGCTTTGTTTGTGGTGCTTACCGGCCCAGTCAAAAAATATCACGGGTGCTATACCTATACCTAATGCCTTAAATGTAACTACGATATCTTCTATACGCTGGAAAAACAGCGCTATAAGTAATGCAAAGAAACCAACGCCCACCAAAGCCCAACGGATGCGTTTAATACCCGCTCCTGCCGTTTCTTCTTTGTTTGGGAAAAGATCATTGGTAACATTGAGACTAAGCAAAAACAAATACGTATCCGAGGTACTTAAAATCGCCGCAAAAAATGCGATTAACACTGCGACTTGAAATTCTGGCGGAACCAATTCAGTAAAGGTGCGTAAAACCATCATCTCCGCATGTTCGTTAGTAACGCCCTCACCGGCAGGGAATTGGGCACGTGCGATAAGTCCAACATAGGTGAGCGCAACCGTCAATAGGATGTTCACCCCTGCCCCAACGCCAAAGCTTTGCTTTACTACTCTTTCGTTTTTCATGGAAAAGACCTTCTGCCAATAGTCCTGAGTGGCAAAAGGTGTTAGAATACCTAAAAGTAGAAAAGCAATGATATTCACTGGACCGGCATTAAATGGCGCATACATTTCTGGAGGCACCTCACCGCCCTTATTCAAAGTAAGGGTAACTAATATGAGTACTAGGAAAATCACCAAAAACTGGAACATATCCGTCTTAACAACCGATCCGAATCCGCCGACCAATAGGTACACCATGACAGAAAGCAGCATTCCTAGTTTAGCCCAATTCACAGGTATACCGCCCAATTCATTGAGCAGATTTGACCCTACCAAGAGTTGCGTGCTGAGCAAACCAACATACCAGACGAATATCACACCGATGACCCAACGTGCGGTTTTTCGACCGTATCGGAAAACAAAATAGTCGGTGAGTGTAAAAAATTTATGCTTAATGCTGAGTCTATACAACTTTAAGGCAAAGGGTATAAAAAGCAGAAAACCAAGAGTATATCCGATAAATATCCAGGCAGCAGAAATGCCGTAGATGTAAACAAAACTGGTGTAAACCATTAAGGTTACGGCACTAACAAACGTTCCACTCAGCGTCATTAGAGATGGAAAAAATCCTAACGACCTGCCTCCTAAGGCGAAATCATCAACGCTATCCTTTGAAGTCATGCGCCCGAGGAGAATCCCGAGAACGGTGAATCCAATGAGTACGCCAATTAATGTGTTCGACTCAATCATACCATTTTCATTTTTGGTAAGATAAGACAGAAAGAAGTATGCTTCTGCCGATAGTTGAAGGACCAATAGCTATAAAGAGGCATTATTGATAGCTAATTATATGAACAATAATCGGCTATCAGTGTTCTCAATGCGATGTTCGTTTAAAATGCATAGTCGTACGAGTAGAACCTAATCCTAAATGATGATATTGAAGTCGTTCAAAAGCATACTAATGATTCTGGCTTTTGGTTTGAGCTTTTCTGTTCAAGCGCAATGTACTTATACGCTTACACTTCTCGATTCCTATGGTGACGGATGGAATGGGAATTCAATGTATGTCCAGACCTCTGGATACAGTCCCAGTACCCTTACGCTTTCTACGGGATCTTCCATTTCTTACCAGATTTCAATAACTACAGGAGATACTTTAACTTTTGGTTGGCTAGGAGGTGGCACATATCAAGACGAATGCACCTTCACCGTTACAGATAACGCTACTGGAACTATGGTATATACTTCTCCCGCTGGCAATTTAATGTCCACCACTTCGCCTCAGTACACCACAGTCTGCACCTTAACCTCAAATTCAACGCCTTGTCTTTACAACACGCCTTACACCGAATCATTCTCTGGTACAGGGGGCGGTTGGGTCGCCCCAACGAATCAGTTCAATATTGGATCGATCAATGGTTGTTGGGACCGTGGAGTTTACACCACGTATAATTGGATCAAAGCGCCATCTCCCTCTTCATCTCTGGCGAATGCCACAGGACCGTCCGGAGATCATACGAATGGAGGTTCTGGCTATCTTAGTTGTGATCCCTATTTCTTCGCTGCAGCCGCCGATTCGTCGACGCTGATTACACCTTACATTTCTTTGGCTAACGATTCCGCCCCGCAAGTATCATTTTGGTACCATCTCTTTGGTTCTGATATTAAGAGGTTGGAAGTAGCCATTACTACGGACACAGCAAGCAATTGGACGGTGATTGACTCCTTATTCCCCAATACAGGTGCCTTCGTTTCCTCAAGTAGTCCATGGCACCAAGCAATTTATTCCATAGCCGATTATATTAATGATACCGTTGCCTTTAAATTCACAGCATTCCGTGATTTGGCGGGCTTGAACCAAGGTAGTAACTCTCGAATCAGTATTGATGATTTTGCCATCACCGAAGATACCCTTGGTTGTAAAAAACCAATCAAAGTTCGCCTCACTGCCTTAAGTCTTGGAAATGCTCAAATCACCTGGGATACCACTGGCGCAACCTATTACCAAGTTCAATGGTCACAAGGGACAACAGCGCCGAATAATGGTAACATCGCATTAGTCACCAATAATCAATATAACTTAAATGGGCTTGCTCCAAATTCCTCTTACACCCTTAGAGTTCGTTCCTTGTGTGGGACTAGTGATACATCCGCTTGGTCAGAGTTCATTACGATCGAAACGCTTTGTGGCTATTTTATAGCTCCCTGGTCCGAAGACTTTGAAGGGAATGACTGGGTTGCACCTTTGAGCTGGTTTGATCAAGGAGACTTTGGCGATTGTTTCTTGGACTCAGGAAGTTTAGGTTTTTATTGGAAAGTCGCGCGTGGTCCAAAGAGTACAGATGAGGGGCCAAATACCGACCATACCCCGACGGGAAACGGAAAATTTCTAGCCACCAACTACCGCTATGGGTCTACAGCCCCAGATAATCTTTCCTTTACCACACCGTGGATTACATTAAATCTATTGACCAATCCTGAACTTAAATTTTGGTTACACGCCTTCTCTAATGCGCAACCCACCAATGGGATTCCTGTCCAATTCGGAAAATTCACAGCTACAGTAGAGCAACTTAATGGTTCTAAAACTACCGTATTTGATACGAGTGGTGCACTTCAGGGTTCGCAAACTTCTCCTTGGAAAGAAATAGTAATACCCCTTAGCTACAGCTCTAGTGATACAATTCGCATCACTTTTTCCTACGACGGTGTATCGCTCGTTCAAGGACAACCATTCTCTATTGATGATATCTCTGTAGCATCCGCTCCCAGTTGCCCTAGACCTAGGTTTCCTAAGGTACTTTCAGTGAGTACCACAGATGCACTTTTAAAATGGAATACAGGTGGAGCCAACTACCATCAATTACGATACAAAAAAGTAAATGCCAACAATTGGAATGTCGTAAGTGCTTCAAATACGCAATTCCTATTGACGGCCTTAGACCCAAACACCAAATACCGTTGGGAAGTTAGAGACAGCTGCAGCAGTACTGACAAAAGTGTCTGGATCAAAGGTCCGTCCTTTTTTACAAGTTGCACCGTTTTCACGGCTCCTTACACGAATAGCTTTAGCAATAATCAATGGCAAGGTCCCTCCTCTTTCAGGCCTTCAGGACAGATCGGAAATTGTTTTACCCGATTCGAAGATGATAATGACGGCTACTTTTGGACTGGAGCACGGTCCGGTTTCGATCACTTTGCATTCACAGGACCCCAAACGGATCATACAGGAGGTTCTAGTGGTTATTTATTTGCCAGAGCGAACAGCGCTACGTCAGACACCGCCAATATTGAATTACCACCTGTTTTTCTAGGGCAATTACTTAGTCCCGAATTTTCGTTCTGGTACCACATGTATGGCAACAGCATCGGAGGATTAAATGTGTATGCAAGAATCCCCGGGGGAAGCGACACCTTGTTAAGCTCGTTCACTGGTGCGCAACAATCCAACAGCGGCTCTGCTTGGCTTAAAAATACAGTAGCACTTTCCACTTTTTTAGGTGATACCGTCGTTATAACACTACAGGCAATAAAGGCATCAGGAAGTTCGTTTTTCACCTATTCCTCCGCCATTTGTGTCGATGATATCGCTTTTGAAGGAACCTTGAATTGTCCTGCGCCGACGCTATTAACAGCATCTAGCATCACTGCTAATATGGCAACATTGACGTGGCAGGGTACTTCTTCCGTTAGTATTATCGAATATGGACCTACAGGATTTACCTTAGGCACAGGTCAACTCATTAATCCGGCAACTTCACCCTACACCCTCACGGGTCTAATTCCAAACACCTCCTACAGCGTATTTGTCAAAGACAGTTGTGGCGTTAATCTGCTCAGTTCAAATGCAACAATTAACTTTAATACACCCAACTGTCCAGCAGTCACTGCCCAAGGAAGCGTTACCCTAACCGGGAGCACCGTAAGTGCTCTAAATACAGGTAGTCCTTCAGATTCGATTCTTTGGTTATGGGGAAATGGAGCTAACAGTACCGGAAGTTCCTCTACCTACACGTATTCGACACCTGGCATTTATACAGTTCAACAAGTCGCATCAAACTATTGTGGAAACGCAGATACACTTACATATACTTTAACCGTTTGTGGATCAGTAGTAAGCCAATTTGCAGTTGCGGGCAACGGACAAACTAGGGTATTCAATGCAGGGGCCTCTATTGGGGCTGGATTAAGCTACAGTTGGAGTTTCGGTGATGGTTTTACGGCAACTGGCAGCAATCCTACACATTCTTTTGCTAATCCAGGAGTATATGTTATTAGCCTAGTTGTTACAGATGCCTGTGGCACTGTGGCGAGCTCAAGTCAAAATGTTTCCATTTGTACTACCGTTCAACCAAGTTTTACGAGCAGCGCGGCTAGTGCGCTTTCATTTAATTTCTCTGCGCAACCTGCAGGGCTAAGTTCTTACTCTTGGGATTTTGGCGATGGTACTACAGCTAGTGGTGCAATGACTTCGCATACGTATGGATCGGCAGGTACTTTTGCCGTTACCCTTACCTGCACCGATACCTGTGGCGGTTCCTATACTTTCGTGGATACTGTATCTACTTGCCCTGCGCTCACCGCTAATTTCACGTTCAATATAGCCTCATCAGGTGCAAACGGCATGTTGGTTCAATTCTTTGCTAATGTATCAGGCAGTTCAGGGCTCATATGGGATTGGGGCGATGGGACTCAAAGTATAACTCAGGCTACTAGTATTTCTCATCAATATGCAACAGTAAGTTTAAACTTTACGATAACGCTCTCAGCATATAATGAGTGTGGAGATACGATTCAGGTCATAAAAAGTTTAAATGAGGTAGGACTGCCCGAACAGAGTATTTTAAAGTTTAAAACCTATCCGAACCCCGTTTCAGAATCTTTGACGATAGAATTTTCCAAACCTCTAGATGGTACATATTACCTCTATGATGTGACTGGCAGGTTAGTTCGTAGCGAACGTTTCAAAGAGAGTGCATTTGTGTTCTTTCCGACTTCCAACTTGTCAAGGGGCTCTTATATATTAAAAGTCGAAAGTAATCAGCAGGTTAAAAATTCAATAATCTTCAAACAGTAGCACTTTAGATTAGCGTACCAATTTTTTGATATCCCCGTTATTATCCTTGAGAATAGAGATGTTATACGCTTCTACCGCTTTTTCTATTCTGCGCTTGCGAATAGACTCCCTAACGGCGATCGCCGGCCCAGTAATAATCACTATTGGGTATGCCGGTACGGTAACAATTCCCCAAAACGTATTCCATCCTCGGATTCTTTGTGCGGCCGCAAAGTGTCTGTACGCAGTAAAGTTTTGGTTCATGGCTATCAATTTAGCTTCCTTAACTGATAGAGTATCATTGCGGTAAATCACACCTTTTCTTTTGTAGGCGCGCATTTGGTCCATTTTTTTCGCGCTATCACCGTTTTCATTATTAATTGTAATGCTGGACTCCACGTTTGTGTTATCGGTAGTAATCGCGTCTGCTGTATATAGTGATTGTGTTGAGTCCTGATCATTCGGTGGATTAGACCAAGCGGTAGAATCTTTACTCGCGCTAATTATGTCTCTTGTATCTTCCTCTATGGCTATTTCAGAGCTAGACAGCGGTTGTTCTTCAGTATAGTCGGGTTCTTCTACAGTTTCCTGATACCATTTGGTTCTTGGTAATTCATTAGGACTCTCTTCATTGAGGCTACTCCCCTTACTGACCGAAATTTTTGGAAGAGTACCGCCATACCGCCGAATAGAGTTTCTCAAGTTTCTTAGCTCTTCATCAGTCAACTCCCAGTCGATTATTTTAGGGTAAGCACTAAAACATGCAGTATAATCATCTATATATTTAAAGTTCAATCGATAACCGTCGAATAACACGGATAATTCATGAAATTGCGCGGGTGCTATTGACCGTACGATTCGAGCTTCTTTGTATAACGTAGACGTTACCTGCCCGTAAATCGTATTATTGAGAACTAATTCTTGTGCGTTCGCCGTGTTGCTGAAAAGTAGAATAAATATGTAATAGCGTATTTTCATCTTCGGATGTTGTTTACAACTAATTTATTTACTTACGGAAGTGTATCGCATATCTATTATTCTCAAAAGGTAACCATATAATTGCATGGTAACGCATTTAAATATCCCATTTATCTGATAGAAGTCATTTTTGAGATTACCGCATGCCCCTTTTTATCTATTCACGGCAAGAAAAATCCCCTACATTACAATTGCAATGGAGGGGATAAATACGTTTTGATTAAATACTAAACTTACTTCAAATCCTCGTTTAATAACATAGGAGCCGATCCATCGGTAAAAATCAACTTAGCATTTGGTGAATTCGATAACTTTTCAAAAACCTCTAAACTTCTCCACTTAATAATCTCGTCGGTAAGGCCTTCCGCTAATACCTTTTGTGCGTCTCGAGTACCTTCCGCTTCAATCTTTTTCCGCTTAGCTTCCAAACGCTCTTGTTCGAGCTCAAATTCCATACGTTGGGCAATTTGCTCTGCCTCTAGTTTGCTCTCAATAGCGTCATATAAGCCGGGAGGCAGGCTGATACTCTTCATCAGAACCGATTCAATTACGAATCCTCGATCAATCAATAAACTATCCATATGATTGCTAATAGCCGCCTCTATTTCAGCCCTCTGACCACTGTGCATGTCTTTTGCCATGTAACGTGAACACACATCAGCGGCCGCAGATCTAAATACACTAAGGATCATGACCTGCTCATAATTTTCGCCAACGGTCTGAATTACATTTGGTGCTTGCATTGCCTCAATATGATATAATATTGAAATTTCCGCCATGACATTCAATCCTTCTTTCGAAGGGAGGTTCAAACGGACCTCGAGGTTTACTGTTCTTGTCGGAACTGTAATAACTCGCGTGATTAGTGGATTCAATCCTACTATACCGGGGTGAATAACTTTGTTATCTAGTTTACCGAGTTTGTTTTTCACTCCTACCGTACCAGGAGAAACTACTACACATGATGTGAGAATTATAGCAACAAGTGAGAAAATGATTGGTTTTAAGTTCATTATGGCAAGTATTTAGCGTGAACCTTATCATAGACAAAGACTATACCATAGAACCTATAAGGATATTGGTTCGGTTGTTATAATTCACCGAAAACTCGCGTTAACCGATGCTTATAAAAAGATGTCTATAATCCAAGCATCTGCTTTTTTGAGTTGCTCGCTTTTGGCTGCCCAATAAGACTAGCCCGTCTCTTGGGGAGTTATACGGGGAGTAAACAAGAACAGGCGCCATAGGCGCCTGTTTTACAGTTACTTACAAAATATTTAGTCGGGATGACAAGACTTGAACTTGCGACCTCACGCCCCCCAGACGTGCACTCTACCACCTGAGCTACATCCCGAATAGGGCGCAAATATACTGCGAAATAGAGTTTCGATGAATCCTTAGTGACGTATAAAGTCTAAGACAACTTTAGACCATTCTTCATCACCTATATCCCATCGCAAACCGTGCCCTGCACCTTCATAAACAGCTTCTTGATAGTAGGTGCCTTGATGCTTTTGCATCGCCGCTTCTGCAGTTTCTATTGGCGCAACGGCATCTTCCGTACCGTGCATCCAAAGCAATTCGCCCGTATAATCTTCCATGTTTTGACCTAGATCAAACTTATAGCTCGTTATCATTGAAGCTGGAAGACTTAAACCTGTCGCATTTTGCATGATGACATTCGCTGTACTTTGAGGCACTTCCATGACCAATTTTTGAACAGGGATTCTTGATCCACCAGCAGCGGCGGGTCCGGCAGGTAATGAACCCAAAGAATTGGCCACCACTACCATTCGTTCACTTGTTAGGCCTTGTGATTGTAAAAAGGAAAGTACCGCGTCATAATCGGCAGCCATGGATTCTGCTCCTGTGGAGCGCCCGGTGCTCCATCCGAAGCCACGGTAATCATACATGATGAAACCGTAATGATGCTTGTTTACAAGGTTTGCAAAAAGCCCGGCCGTTTGCCAATAACTGTCCATTGATGGTGTATTTCCGTGAAGAAACACAATAATCGTATCCGTTGCGATTTGAGCGAAATCACCTACATACAATGCATAAATGGTATCCTGAGTACCCGATTCTAAATCCAAGAGATGAATTTTCGACTCATCCACCTGAAATTCGGGATCTAAATAAGTGTTCTTAAAATCATAAGTGCCATCCCCACCTGCAAATAGAGCACCACTCACATCGGCACATGAACTTAGCGTAATTGCCGCTAAAGCTATAAATAGAAATTTTTTCATAACTAAAAGTTTATTGCCATACCATAGAAAAAGCCCCTCCCACCTAGACCCGAAGTGTTGGGCACATAGGCTTGAGGAATGTGGATTTCACGGGTCGGATTGAGTATTTTATATTCCAATTGGGCCTCGAACCATTTGTAACGAAGCCTATAACCCGCACTGAAAGAAGGTGCGAGGATCTGTCCTCTTCCAAAGTCAGCCAAGAACCACGTCGGATCCACCCAGGTATTGGCCGAAGCGTTTACAATGTGTGGTCCTTTTTGCCAATAGGCATTGAATCCAGTCTCGGGATAAAATCGGAACGCATAATCTCTCGTACTCATGAAGGCTTGACCTCCATAGCTCCACGAAACGCCAGGCTTAAACCCTTGTTGCGGGATTAAAGTTGCGACTTGACCGGCTTCTAATTGGACCGCGCCCAGAAGCAGGCTAGAAAATTGAATACCGCCATAATTCGTTTTAGCTGCGGAAACTCCTTTTGCCGCATAGGCACCAATGACTGGTAAATACCCTTCATTAATTTGTGGACGACCCTGCGTCACACCTATCTGCCATTGGCCTTCATTTAAAGGGACCACCACTTTAGTCGGCGTACAACTGACCGCGGTAATTACGGCACCAAGCACCGCAAAAAGTTTAATTTTCATCATCGTTTATAACTCATTAAAAAACTCTATCCATGCATAGGGTCCGGTGATAAAAAATTGGACCAATTCACCCTACATTTGGGATTCTAAACACAGATATAATGGAACAACACGATTGTATCATCATTGGTTCAGGCCCTGCTGGATACACGGCCGCAATATACGCCGCTCGTGCAGATTTAAATCCCATCATGTACATGGGGCTTCAACCGGGTGGACAACTGACTACAACCACTGAAGTAGATAACTTCCCGGGCTATCCTCAAGGAACGGACGGAAACGCAATGATGGAAGATTTAAAAAATCAAGCAGAGCGATTTGGAACGGAAGTACGCTTCGGATTGGTCACTAAAACTGAATTAGCGACTGAAGTAGGTGCTTACCATACATTGACCATTGACGATAGTCTTCAAGTTCAGGCAAGAACTATAATCATATCAACAGGAGCGTCAGCGAAATACCTCGGTCTTCCCACAGAGGAAAAATATATGGGCTTTGGCGTTAGTGCCTGTGCAGTTTGTGACGGATTCTTCTATAAAGGTCAAGAGGTTGTTGTCGTCGGAGCTGGAGATACGGCTGCTGAGGAAGCAACTTACTTAGCTAAACTGTGTCCTAAAGTCACCATGCTCGTTCGTAAGGACAGTATGCGCGCTTCAAAAGCCATGCAGAACCGTGTCATGGCTACCCCAAATATCGAAGTACTTTGGAACACGGAAACCGTTGATCTCGAAGGCGATGATAAAGGACTCACCGGTGTTCGAGTGAAAAACAACAAAACAGGCGAAGAGCACAGCATTGCTGCAACTGGCTTCTTTGTTGCCATCGGGCATAAACCTAATACAGATATTTTCAGGGGTCAAATCGATATGGATGAGACCGGTTACATTAAAACGAAAGCAGATTCGACAGGGACCAATCTTCCTGGGGTTTTCTGTTCTGGAGATGCTCAAGACAAAGTGTTCCGTCAAGCCATTACTGCAGCTGGAACAGGTTGTATGGCTGCCTTAGAAAGCGAAAGATACCTAGGTGCTTTGGGTCACTAAAAGCTTCGATAGACTACATAAAAAAAACCGGCCCTTCAAGGCCGGTTTTTTTATGCTCAAAATCCAAAATAGCCTTTAGCTATAAAGTACGGGAGTAGTATATATAGAAAGCCGTCACGAATAAGGTAGAATATGAATATGGCGATAACGGCACGCCATCCTAACATCTTTAAGCCGGCTTTAAAACCATTTTCCTTAAAAACCTGTACCCATTTTTGAATGAATCCAGGAGTAATCTTTTGTCTAAATCCCAAGGCCGTTTTCCTAAAGTTCTAAGTTTAACATCAATCTTCACATCAAGTTCAAACGTTAGACGATATAAGCCGGATTCTGTCCCCTTGCGGGTCCTTATCATTTATCTAGGCGCACCCTCGCGAATGCGCTCCATCTGCCTACCCCTCGTGCAGTAAACTCCAAGCGGGTCGCCTGGTCCTAAAGGAACACGATATACATGACATTTCAGCGTATGAGGTTTACCGTGCCAATTCAGTCACCTGAACCGCGGTGGGCTCTTACCCCACCCTTTCACCCTTACCCGAAGGCGGTCTACTCTCTGTTGCACTAGCTGTCCATGCTACGCATGGCCTTCCTGTTAGGAAGCATACTACCCTGTGCTGTCCGGACTTTCCTCTTCTTGCGAAGCGATAAGGCTCGTCTAATGTTTAAACTTAAAATGTAAAGAACGGCTGCAAAGTTACTGCAGACGATTTACAATACGAACTTCAGTGGCACCATATCCACCTTCACTTAAATCGGCGAAATAAAACTCGCAACCGCCCATTTTTCTTAGCAATTCATGAACTTCAACCTGCAAGCGTCCAGTTCCTTTTCCGTGTATGATCAATACTTTGGAAATTCCACGTCTTCGCGCTTCGCGAACGGTGGCACTTGCTTTGTCTAATTGATGATTCAAAATCTCATAGCGCGTCATCCCTTGGGTGGATTCAAGTAGTTCGTGAGAATGTAAATCAATAGATAATCGGTCAATCTGCTGCGCCGCTGGGGCCGATTTTTCCCGGCGTTTATCCTTACGCTCAACTGCCCCTACCTGCCATTCAACAACTGGCAACAGTTCGCGAGCGTCGTGTGCATTTTCAAAACCAAAGTCATCGAATACATATACAATATCACCATCGATGCGGCACACTTTGGCCGTTCCACCAGCATCCTTAAACTTTACAATTTGACCTATTTCGAACATCATAGAAAATAAAAACCCCGGCCTTTCGGCCAGGGTTTAAAGGTATCGCTTATAGCTATGAAAACTACTCTACTGTGATACGTTCTGTTAATACAGCGTTATCCGTTGTGAATTGGATGAAATATACACCTGCTGACTCATTGCTGAGATCGAACTGGTTATTGTATAATCCGTTTACTGTAACTACTTCATTCGAGATTACCTGTCCTACCATATTCACGATGCTGATTTCAACGTCCGTAGCAGATGCTGTTGCAAATTCTACATTGAATAAACCGCGAGTTGGATTCGGATAGATTTTCAAAGTACCGTTCATGAAGTCTTCGTCAACACTGATCTGGTTCACATCGAATGTGAATGTGGCAGTATCAGAAGAACATGGACCGAACGCGATAACAGTTACTGTCTCACCTGCGTTGTTCGCATTGAAGGTAACTGTACCTGAAGTATCGTTTGAAGATGTTCCATTAGAGAACTCAACATAAATACTATCCGCACCTGAAGTACCAGAAGTGCTCCAGTTCGCCATCCAATCCGTTGCGCTAATAGTCGCATTCGCTGTATCCACAGAGATTGCAGCTACTGCATCCGGGTGAATGCTCACAGTGAATGTAGAATCCTCGCGCTCACAACCACCAACTGTTACTTTCCAGTCGTAGAAGTATTCATACCAAGAAGTACCACCATTACGGTCACCTGTGATGACTACAGAACTATCACCAGACCAGTATGGGAACGATGAGTTAAGGTTATCGTATAAACCACCAGTAGTAGTTCCATTCAACCAAATCTTGTACGATCCGCTTGGTAAAGAAGCTCCTAAATAAACCTGCTCTGGATTCCAGCCAGTAGCTGAAGTAGTTACAGGAATACTGTACAATTGCGTACCCGATGCGTCTTCAA
>Ga0209195_1000813_pt1 | contig 22380 bp, 27 predicted proteins | sample COGITO_mtgs_1004_3_FD_184788 | JGI IMG/M metagenome (GOLD analysis project Ga0209195, IMG submission 184788) | Pelagic marine microbial communities from North Sea - COGITO_mtgs_100420 (SPAdes) (version 2) | ecosystem: Environmental > Aquatic > Marine > Epipelagic ...
CTTAGAACTTCGGGGACGAGTCCTGGCTCCGCAACAAATAGCAAAAAAGCAACACTTGATGGTGTTGCCTTTTTGCTATCTCCGTCAGATTCGAACGTATGGGCTATATCGCACCAAATTCCTTAAAGACTCTTTGATACTTGATCATTGCTGCTTTAGCAGCCTGTTGTGTTAGCACAAAGTCTGCACCTTCATGAGCAATTTTATTCCGAATCAGGTGAGCATCCCATGCATCTTGTAGAGAAGAAAAATTTGAGGTTGATGCACTTTTCAGTTGATCACCGATAGTCTTACCCGCATACCCTGCCTCATGCAGGACTTCTCCTAAGATAATATCTGCTTCAATAATTGCCAGCTTCCAGTCATTTGGGTTACCTGAAGCAACATGTTGTTGCACCTCATTCCATCTACGATTTTCTTGATTCGCTCCATGAATTTCTCTCCATCTTTTTTCCGCTGCTGCAAGTCCTGCAGCTTCCTCCTCGCTGAGTTGCCCATAACGAATGTACGAATAAATGATTCCTATTATAAAAATAATTGATGCGATAAAAGCAATGACTGAGTAGACTGCCCATGCAGAATAAAACCACGCAAAGAAGCCATCCAGTGAAGCATCTGAACCGGTAATAAACTCAGCTATTTTATTTACAATCGCAAATAAATCAACACCATATTGATTGTAAACTATGTCATTTTCATCAGGTTGCATAGCGTTTTCTTGCTCGACAAACAGTTGCTATAGCTTGGTATCATACATCTTCTTTCCAAGATCAAACAATCTGTCGTCACCACCGTGTGGTGCTATATATTGTACACCAACAGGGAGCGCTTTCTCTTCGCGCTGCACAGTACCTCCAGGAATAGAAATTGCAGGTACCCCTGTTAGGTTTACCGGGACCGTAAAGATATCCTGTTTGTACATAGACACCAGGTCTTTTTGTGAACCAAACGTAAATGCCGGAGTAGGTGCAGATGGTGTGAGAACAATATCTACTGACTGGAATACCTTTGCTAATTCTTCACGCATCAACTCACGAGCCGCTTCAGCCTTACCATAGTACGCATCATAATACCCTGAAGAAAGTACATACGTGCCAAGTAAGATTCTCCGCTTCACTTCAGCACCAAACCCTTCTCCTCGTGATTTTTCATACACATCAAGCAACGTCTCATCTTCGGCTGAATGACCATATCGAATCCCATCGTACCGCGCGAGATTTGAAGACACTTCTGCCGGCATTGAAACATAATATGCAGCAAGCCCTTTCTCAAAGAGCGGGAGTGCAACGTCTACAACTGTATGTCCTGCTTTTTTCAAAGAGTCCACATGTGATTCAAAGACCTCCATCACATCTGCGTCCACCCCTTCCCCCATGAAATCTCGTGGGATCCCAATAGTATATGTTTCTTTAACAGGAACGTTGGGATAGGTATCTTCTTTGATTGTTGTCGCATCCATAACGTCAACCCCGGCCATCACCTCGTGTACAAGCTGTGCATCTGCAACGGTGGTCGTAAGTGGACCCGCCTGATCAAACGACGATCCCATTGCCATAAGCCCATATCGAGACACTGCGCCATAGGTTGGTTTGTATCCAACTAAACCACAGTAACTTGCGGGCTGACGAATAGAGCCACCGGTATCAGTACCAATAGCAACTGGAACTGCACCCATTGCTACCGCTGCAGCCGAACCACCAGAAGAACCTCCGGGAACGCGTGTAATGTCAACAGGATTCTTGGTTGGACCAAATGCTGAGTTCTCTGTTGACGACCCCATGGCGAATTCATCCAGGTTTGTGGCACCGACAATAATAGCCCCCGCCTCGCGAAGGCGTTGAATAATAGTTGCATCATACGTTGCCGTGTAATTCTCAAGGATTTTAGAACCTCCTGTTGCACGCTTCCCTTTAATCAGAATGTTGTTTTTAATTGCAACAGGGACTCCGAGCAATACTGGTGCTGAATCACCCTCTTCAGCAAAACGTTTTGTTGCGTCCTTCGCTTGGTCAAGAGCATCGTCATACACATCTAAAAAAGCATGGATTTCACCATCCTTATCAGCAATAGCTTTAAGACTATCTCCTACCGCATCTTCTGGAGTGTAGCTTCCTGCAATAAATTTTTCTCGTAGTTGTGCAATGGTCATACTATTGTGTCGTTAAAATTTTCTTAACTTTCAGAAATCGACCTTTTGTTTCTGGCGCCTCTGCAAGCAAATCATCAGAATGTACTCCTGGTTCTACCGTAACTTCATCTTCGCGAAATACATTGTATACAGCCCCAACTTTCTTTGTAACACCCTCATCTGCGGTAATTTCATTTACCACACTGACGTACTCCAAAACTGCGTCTATGTCAGTGCCTAAACTTTCTGCCTCTTCATCTGTGATACGAACACGTGAGAGTGTTCCTAGTTTCATAATTAGCTCTTTTTCCATGTAAATTCAATTATATAAGCACATCCCTATTAAAGCCACTATACATTGGCAAGTAGATGCTTCATTTTCTATGCTGGCATAATAGCATACGCATTCCTACTTATGGAAGCATCTGTAAAAACTGAGCTTCTGTGAGGACAGCCACACCCAACTGTTGTGCCTTTTCTGCTTTTGTACCCGCGTTGTCTCCTACTACCATATAATCAGTCTGAGCGGACACACTGCTAGAAATATGCGCACCATGGTCCCGTGCTAGTTGCTTCGCTTCGTCGCGACCAAGTGTCGGGAGCGTTCCCGTGAACACCATAGTCTTCCCCTGTACCTGTGTAGGTACAGTCTGTCTCTGAACAACTTGGGGTGCAATGTATTTTGCAAGTTGTGCAAGTGTCTGTTGGTTTGCAGTATTCTGCATCCAGTTCACCACTGACTGTGCCACTTTTTCTCCTACCCCCTTAATCTCTGTAAGATCTGCTACTGAAGCCTTTTGTAAATCTCCAATGTTTATATATTCACTCATAATCAAACGGGATATCTCTTCACCAACATGATCTATCGATAAGGCAACCAGATACTTTTCGACTGAAGGAGTGGTGCACGCAGCAATTGCCTGCACGATATTTTCAGCAGCTTTTTCTTGTATCCCTGGCAAATCTTTCAAGTCTCCCACCTTTAGTTCAAACAAATCATGGTAGGTATTGATTACACCATTATCCATCAGCAAATCGATAATTTTTGGACCAACACCATCGATATTTAATGATCCTTTTGCTGCAAAGTGGTACAAACGTTTTCTGTGTAAGTAATCAGAATCCAGCGTTACACATCGATATGCAGCTTCTCCAGGAACTCTCTCAATACTTCCATCTCCCCCACATCCAACTATTTTTTTCGGAAAATGGTACGGTTTTGTTCCTGCCGGTCGTAATGGGGTAATGACTGACAGCACCTTTGGAATAATATCTCCTGCTTTCTCAAGTACGACCGTGTCTCCAATGCGCACACCAAGTCGATTGATTTCATCTTCATTATGCAGCGTTGCCCGAGAGACCGTAGAACCATCAATAAGCACCGGTCGCAAATGAGCAACGGGTGTCACCGCCCCCGTTCTTCCTACCTGCAACTGAATATCTTCAACGACGGTCGTAGCTTGTTCAGCAGGAAATTTGATTGCAATGGCAAATCGGGGTCCTTTCCCTGTGTAACCCAGTGCATTCTGATACGCTACTTCATTCACCTTTACTACAACCCCATCAATAACATACGGCTGGTTATCTTTCTTTTTATGCCACGACTCCCAAAAAGCAACGACCTCGTCTATGGTGTTGCACACAGAATAATCTTTGTTCACTTTAAACCCAAGGGTTTGCAGGCGTTCAAGTTCTCCTGACTGGGAATCGACCACTTCACCGAGTGAAATATCATAAATAAATGTATCAAGCTTTCTTTGTGCAGCCACTTTGGGATCAAGCTGGCGAATAGTTCCTGCTGCAAGATTGCGCGGATTTGCATACTCATTTTCTCCATCAGCCCGGCGTTGTTTATTTATACTCACAAGTTGATTGCGCGAAAGCCACACCTCGCCTTCTGCAATGATATTTACCGGTTCAGATAAGCGAAGCGGGACCGACTCAATAGTCCGCACATTATGTGTCACATCCTCTCCAACAGAACCATCTCCTCTTGTTGCAGCCGTCACGAGCAAACCATCAACATATTCGAGCACTACATGCAAACCGTCAATTTTGAGCTCACAGGTATAGGTTGGTACCACTTTTTGCCCTAGTTCTTTTTCAAGCATTCGCCTAATACGTGCATCAAATTCAACAATATCCTCTTTGGTAAAGGCATCATTGAGTGACCACTGTGGGACTTTATGCGTTACTTTTTTAAATTTCGCAAGCGCGGTACCTGCAACACGTTGTGTTGGAGAATCAGAGGTAATTAAAACAGGGTACTTTTGTTCAATCTCAACAAGTTCTTGTTTAAGTGAATCGAGTGCTTCTGGTGAAATTAATTCCTTATTATCAACATGAAAAGCCTGTCGATACTCATCAACAGTTTTCTTCAGCTGAGTATACCGATCAGCAATTTCTTTAGAAATAGGCATATTAAAACAAGTGTATACTACAAAAAACAGAATTCAAACAGCAGCAATTTAGAATTGAATAGTTAACTCACGTTGTACCGTGAATATATCGTTAAGGTCTCCACACGCTCTGTTATAGCCACGTACAAAGCCGATAGTACATATATCACCAGAATTACATTGTCCATTTTCAATCTCTCGATCCCTAAAGCCTGTAAAGAGAATCGGGTTCGTTTCCAACGAAGCATTATATATATAGACATCCATTTCGACACACCGGTCTTCACCTACCTCAATTTCCCAATCTGCAGAATAAGAGTGGCTGTATATATTTGGTCCAAAATTATCTGTCTGCGTAATCGTTGAGAAATCAAAGCAGTCAAAACTAACAGCACTTCCTGTTTCGAATTCTGTGGACTGTGTATCACGCATGTACCGCAAACACTCCAGCCCTGCACTAGCAACCTGGAACGCAACCTCTGAACCTCGCGTGGTAGTTCCTAAGTCAAGTTGCTTAATGGTCACGCTCAACATAGAAAGGCCTATAGAAAGCACGATACTCGCCACGATTAGTGCTAGTAACAATGCAAACCCTGCTTCTTTTTTAGAAGTTATTTTATTCATACAAACTATATAAAGCTGCAGTAAGAACGACACTATTGGACGTACCCCCAAACAGTATAGTCCCCCAGCTTACCTCTGAAGTTATTTTTACTGCGTTAATGGCTGAATCTTTATCAATTTTGATAACACGCGTGTACTTACTCTCCTCCGCCGATCCTCCAGCATCCAAAGCGTATGGAAGTTCTCTTGAGGGTTCGAAATACAGGACACAATTTTCAATAGTAGAACAATCCTCAACAGCTCCAGAAAAATCCATATTACAACCATCTCCACTACCCCCATCGCTCACGTCTAAGCAGGTACCATCAATGGGATCATAAAAATCATCCCAACTCCCAGATGGATCACCAGCTTTAAAGGCAGCAATCACTGCATCGTTACGTGCCGTGGTAAAGATCTCGATGCCTTCTTGCGCTAGAAACAACGCGGTGGCCTGCTCACGCGCATAGTACGAAGTTTGTAAGCTTTTAGATGCAATGGAAAGCGGGCCCACAATCGAAAGCATAAGTACTGCAATAGCAACAAGCACCTCAATGAGCGAATATCCTTTTGTTGTGATAGAAAATTGCATATTATAAATCTAATCCTTGCTGGGTCACCGTGGTCTGCAAGGCAAACGAACTATCAAGCCCCACGATTGAACCTGCGGTACCTTCAATAAAAACGGTGACGGTCGGCGACCTTGTATCAGTCAGAGTATCTGTGTAAGAGGTAACAAATTGCAGTTTTGATATTGTAATTTCTGGAGCTGTCACCGACTGCCAATTGTTGGATGAATCCACCCCAAGTCTTCGTTGGATAGTTTCATTTTCAAGCCGATAAGCAATTCTGTTACTTCCTAAGCCTTGTGTAAGGCTGCTCCCTGATTCCGTGAATGCAAAATTACTCTGCTGTGTACAATCGTTAGTACTATTATTAGTGTCATCCAAGCCCCCATCAGTACTCTGACATTCATAGGAATGCCCGGTCCGTATCTCACGGGTCATACTATCGAGTGCAAAAGAGAGATTAGTGATAACTGACTGCAGGTTTTGCGCTTTAGCATTTGCATCAATCAGCACCAAAAGTGTCCCCACTGACATACCGACAACAGTAATAAAAATTGACATCGACACTAACACCTCAACCAATGTAAAACCACTTTGTGATTTTTTGCTATAGGTATTTATTTTTGATGAAAAGGTAAACATATTATTGTACTGAAATTTGACCACTACTATAGACACGTACGGTATTTGTGAAAGAGGAGTCACTTACTGATGCAATGGTAATTTCCAAATAATCTACATTCGATACACTGCCGTCCGCATTTGCTATACGTGCATCGAAATCAGGCCGTTTAAATGTAGCAGACGTTACATCCATTGAAGAGTCGCTAACTGTACTCAAACACCTCGTCGAACCACTTACAATACACATATCAGCAATAAAGAATCTAGAATCTATAATGTATTCATCACCAATTTGTTCACCACTATCCATTACCCCCTCCTCATCGCCGGGATCAGCATTTATATCCCAAAAAAGTGAGTATGTATGTGCCGTGCTGTCGACACTAATGCCATATGCGTGTCGACTGGCAGCATCAGATCTTTTTACACCAACTCCATATGCTTGTGCGGCACGAAAATCAAGCGCGAGTTCAAAAGCCTGTGCCTTAAGCAGAACCACATTATTTGAACTTGAATGTTTCACCATCACGACACTGGTTACTAAAACCATGATGGCGATGGTTACAATCAGTTCAATCAGTGAAAAACCTGATTGTGACATGTGTGTATTTTTCTTTTTACGTATCAAAAAAAACATCGGTTTAAATAAATTGTGAAATCAACTGCAGCACATCTACCTGGTAGAGGTATACCAGCAGAAACGCAATAATCATAAACGGAGCAAACGGAACCTCACTCTTCATTGTAAAAGATTTGGAAGATAATACTACTGCGGTGCCTGCATAGTCACCAGACTTACTGCGTATAGAAATTCGAGTAAACAAACTATTTATGTAATGCACTACCCGAGGGGTATACATAATAGAGATACTCAAAAGTGCCCCTACCCAGAAGGACAAAACAACGAATGAAAACGCGCCTGTAGTTCCTAACATAAACCCAAGAGGAGCTGCCAATTTTGCATCGCCAAAACCTATCCATCGACCCTTTGAAACAAACCAAAGACTCCCATAAAAAAGGAACGCACCTACAGCTGCGATTGTGTGCCATAAGAGTGTTTCTAATGACCATACTCCCCAATACGTTAAACCATAGTACCCCACCGCCCCGACACTCGTAAGAAGCACCAGCTGATTAGGGATAACCATGTGATAGATATCATAGACAGTCACAACCATAAGTACACATCCCAGCAACAACGAGATCGGCACCAGCAACATAGGTAGTTGCATGTACATAATCAAGAAAAGGCATGCGGTGCTAAACTCAACCAGAAAATACCGTGCAGGTATTTTACATCGACAGCTACTGCAACGGCCAAACAGACAAAGGTACGAAACTAATGGAAATAACTCATACCAACGCAACGTATAGCCACATGACATACAGTGAGAACTTCCGGAAAGTGATTTCCCTGTATGATACCTATAAATAACGACATTGAGAAAACTCCCAATTATTAAACCGAAGAGAAAGAGAACTCCATACTGATACCAAAGCGGCAATAGCGAGAATAAATCCATATAAGTACCATCATTATAACGCGACCTTCCCTACAACATATCTCTATATCGTGAACGGTGGGTATAGCCTAAGTTGTATAGTGGCGAATCAGTTTGCAACGGAGTTTCTGCTACTCAACAGATGGCATGTGTGGATCCCCTGTATTTGCATACTCTAAGGCATACACAGCTCCTTCCCCGAGGAGGTAACGAACTCTTGAAAAACAAAAAAGACCCCGAAGGGCCTTTTTGTTTTTAAGTACTGGATTAACAGGCAGCTCCTGTAAAGGTGGCACCATTAATCGAAACAGATCCACACTCAGCTACTGTTACATCAGGAGCAATCTGTGTAGATGAACCATTATTGAAGTCACCACAGTTTACAGCAGTCACAGCGAAGTACTGCGCATCAACTGTATTTACATCAGTAGCATCGACTTCACCATCACACTTCAGAAGAACATCTGTTACTGATGAAGATACTTCTGCTTTGTATGCAGCAATATCTGCTTTATCTCGTGCTGTGTTTAGTGACGCAAGTACTACAGAAGCGAGAATACCAATAATAGCGATGACCACGAGAAGCTCAATGAGCGTAAAACCTCGATTTAGCATTTGTTTCATAGTATAAATGAAATTATTTAATAGTAACTACATTTATTTGTATTCAGTCATCAGCTGCATGACTCAATATAAGCAAACATAACTCCACGTTGTGTGGGTACATTCATTATACGGTGTTTTTTAAATATCTATTGGGCATGTGTGGAAAAGGTCGACAATTCCCTCTCAGGGTCACAGCAAGAATCAGTGATCAACATCTCTTTAAACTCGTATACAATCCAGTAAATGAGATGAGATGCAAGGCGAACAAAGGGATTGACTGGAGACGTACCTAATGTACGTTGACAATCAATTCACTGCAGTTCAACACAGCAGATCGCTCATTTACTAGATTGTATTGGTGAGGCTGTAGATTGGCATAAGCACCGACGCCAACAAAACTCCCACACCAAGCCCGAGCATCACAATCATAATGGGCTCAATTAAACCAATAAGAGTATCCACCGCTTGATCAACTTCACGCCTGTAGAAATTTGAAAGTGTCGTCAGAATAGGTCCTAGATTACCGGTCTCCTCCCCTACTTTTGCCATCTGGGCAAGTACCCCAGGGATTTCGGGATATTCAGAAATAGAATCAGCAAACGAACGTCCCCCTTTAACTTCAATAAGAGTGTACTCAAGAATCTCTTTATAGACTTCGTTATCTACGACGGCAGCCGTCACTTCAATAGCTTGCACCATAGAAATTCCGCTCGTAAGCATAGTCGATAAGTTGTCGCAGATTCTCGTAAGATACAACTTAGTATAGAGGCTCCCTAAAATTGGAACTGAGAGTTTCATTTCATCAACTGCTCGTTTCCCTACTGCAGTCTGTGCAAATCGGAAAAACACATAACCACCTACTGAAGCAACTATAAAAATAAGCCAAATGTAGCTCGTCAGGAACGAAGAGAGTCCAATAACTGCTTTGGTATAAATTGGGAGTGCTTGCCCTGAATCAGTCAAAATTTGAGCAATACGTGGAATCACCATAGTGAGCATCAGTGCCATTACTATAAAAAATGTACTAACTACAAACGCTGGGTACACGAGCGCACCGCGTACCTTTGTAAGGATTTGATATTGTCTATCGAGGTAATCAGCGAGGTACGAAAAAGATTTCTCGAGAGACCCTGACTCTTCACCAGAACGAACCATGTTTACATAAAAATCAGAAAACACCTCAGGATGTGCACTTAATGCACGCGAGATAGAACTACCCGCTTGAAGATCATCGGTGATGGTTGTTAACACTGATTGCATCTGAGGATTTTCTGCCTCGGAGGCAAGCAGTCGGAATATACGCAACGCAGAAACTTGAGCCTGAAACAGTGTGGCAATTTGTCGGGACAAAATCACTACCTCTTTGTTTGAGATACGCTGGAACCAGTTTATCTCAAAGTGTAAAATACTATTTTTTTCTTCAACAGGGTCAATGGATATAATGGTATATCCTTGCTTTTGCACTGTAGAAATTGCAGCATCAATAGTTGTTGCTTCTACCACGCCCTCTCGGGAGCTATTATGCTGATCGATTGCTTTGTAGTTAAATAACATATACGTAATGATTCTGTATTACATCAGACGCTCTAGGCCTTTAGGATTGGTAGAATAAGCAAACGCATTTTCTACAGTTATCTCTCCTTTCTTTACCAAGTCGACAAGCGAACGATTCATATCTACCATACCCTGCTCAAGACCAGTCTCAATTAGAGTCTGTATCTCATGTGTACGTCCTTCTCGAATGAGGTTTGAAACCGCACTGTTATTAATCAGTAGCTCGTACGCAGGAACAAGCCCTCCAGCAATACGTGGGATAAGTCGCTGCGAAAAAATCCCTGCGAGCGAACCTGCCAGTTGCACACGAATCTGATCTTGCTGACCAGAAGGAAATGAATCGATGATTCGATCAATGGTCTGTGCTGCATTATTAGTATGAAGTGTTGAAAGTACCAAGTGCCCCGTTTCAGCTGCGGTAACTGCAGTACTGATGGTGTCGGCATTCCTCATCTCACCAACAAGAATTACATCTACATCTTGTCGAAATGCAGAATTAAGGGCACTTTCAAAGCTTTTTGAATCAACTCCAATTTCACGTTGATCAATCAAAGATTTTTTTGTGTCGTATATATATTCAATTGGATCTTCAATGGTTACAATATGTTCTGCTCTGTTTTCGTTAATAAAATTAACCATTGCCGCAAGTGTCGTTGACTTACCTTGTCCAACAGGGCCTACACACAAGAAGAATCCCTGGGGACGCTGTACAAAACTTTCCAAAATCAAAGGTAGACCAAGTTCTTCAATTGATTTGATATCATTTGGAATCAAACGTAATGCAATAGAGAGCGAGCCACTTTGGTAAAATCCATTCCCTCTAAACCGGACCCCGTCTGCATGTGCATATGAAAAATCAGCTTCTAAGTTTTCTTTAAACTCAGCGAACTTGGTTGCGCTCATTAGTGCCGTAGAAAAACCTTCTAGATCTTTATCTGTAAGTATTGGCTTTTTCACTAACGGAATAAGGGACCCCACTACGCGAATAATCGGATGTGCACCAACCGAGAAGTGGATGTCAGAACCATTTTCGGCAACCACAATGTCAATGAGTTCTTTAAGTTCTCTTTTGTAATCAACTGATGCCATATTATGAAACGATGTTATGTACTTTGCTTACTACCTCACTTGGAATGGATTCTGCTTTAATAATATATCCGTCAGCACCAGCGTCTTGCGCAGCCTGAATGTCAGAATCTTCACCTTGATTAGATAAGACAATGTATTTCGTCTTGTTTGTAGCAGGCATTTTCTTGATAGTTTTAAGCAAATCAATACCTGACATACCTGGCATTACCATATCCATAATCACCACGTCAAACGAAGCATTTTCCAGGACTGAAAGTGCCACGTTTGCATCCTTCGCAACTTCAACAGTATCGCCTTGCTCAGTAAATTTAGTTGCATACATATCACGCAAAAATGCATCGTCATCTACAAGTAAAATTTTCATAAAAATTGAGTTAATACGTACCGTTTTGCTACTAATGGTGTTTATTTGTGCCCGCAACTTATAAATCCTATTAATTACATTATACGTTACCCAAGGTACCTTCTTCAGGGTTATCGACATGTGACTCTTGGCTGGCAATAGTGTCTTTTAAGACATCATCAACTTCATGCTTTTCTAAGTCAATTTCCAGACCCAATTTAGTGCCAAATGTATTCATCTCTTCATATGGAATCACATGACCGAGCGCTTTCATGATCGCATCTTCCTTAATAGTAGTGAACCCTGACTTACGTGCAACATTAAAAATCGCTTCTTCTGAACCTCCCGAAAGAATAAGGCTTTGAATAGCATCATTTATCTCAAGCACCTCCATAACCGCTACACGACCCTTTGTTCCTGACGCACACGCTGGGCTCGGTTCTGGATGCAGAACTGTTTTCGATTTTGGTATTCGATCATGATATTTTTCTGGCAAAGATTTAAAGGTTTCATCAATCATCATCTGAACACTCCCTTCTATACTAACCTCCTTCCCAGAATCTGGACACAGTCGTCGCGCGAGGCGCTGTGCCATAGCCAGTTTCAATGTTGGGGCAATCAAATATGGATCAACCCCCATGTCAATGAGACGTGGGATTACTCCAATAGAATTATTGGTATGAATTGTCGAGAGAACCAAGTGACCCGTCAACGCAGCTTGAATAGCAAGCTGTGCAGTTTCTTTATCACGAATCTCTCCCACCATAATCACATCAGGATCTTGGCGCAAGGCGCTGCGCAATCCTGCCCCGAATGTATACCCAATTTCAGGGCGCACCTGAGACTGGCTCACATTTTCGATATTGTACTCAACGGGATCCTCGAGCGATAATACATTTTTACTTACTTTATCAATCTCAGAAAGCATGGCATATAACGTAGTGGACTTACCAGAGCCTGTTGGGCCAGAAATCAAGATAATCCCATATGGTTCATTTATCATTCGTCTAATAACTTTTAAGTTATGTTCAGAAATACCAGTCTCTTCGAGCGTGCTCACACCTCGCTCGTTATCCAAAATACGCATCACCACTTTCTCACCATGATTTGTCGGCAGGATAGAAACACGGAAATCAATCTTTCTACCATCAAAGGTTGCAGAAAAACGGCCGTCCTGTGGCTTGCGTTTTTCATCAAGACGAACTGACGCAAGAATTTTTACACGTGCAACTACTGCAGCCTGTACATTTTGTGGCAACTCGAGACTTTTTGAAAGTAGTCCGTCTACCCGAAAACGAACAATGACCAATGAACCTGTTGGTTCAATATGGATATCGGAGGCACCTCCGTCTACCGCATATCGTAGTATCGTTGCAACAATTTTAGTAACAGGAGCATCCTCCTTTAGACGACTGAAATTTACAGCCCCAACTGCATTATCTTGTTTTTCTGCAATTTCTGCATCGAGCTCACTTTCGAGTGACCCTAGTGCGGTATCTACTTCTCCAGAAAGTGAGTCATAAATCTTCAATGCCTGCTCAATATCTCGATTGAGCATGAATACAAATTTAAACGGAAGGTTATTCTTCGTACTAATATAATTTAAAGCTTCCCGCAACTGCAGATTGTCGGGGTCATTTGCGGCAACAGTCAATACACCGTCCTCTACCTTAATAGGCATTACACGATAATGCTTTGCTGATTCCTCGGGTATGTATAAAAGTGTCTGTTGGTTTATCGTATCTCCCTCTTTCATTTCGAAGAAAGGCACGTTGTAGTACTCAGCGAACACTTCGCGCAACGCAGCTTGCGTAACACCATTTTTTAACAATGCTTCTTCATAGGAAGTGCCCGAAGTAGCCACCAAAGACTCAACTTCAGCTGCCTGATTATCAGTTATTGTCCCAGCTTTTATCAGGCGATCTAGGATTTCCATTTTAATTTACCGGGTTAAATGGATTATCACGTCCCACCTGTTCAGGAACAATGGGCTTACTTAAATCAACCAAAGAATTAAAGCGGTCGTCAGTAAATATCTGTGCCTCAAGCTTTATATTATCCAATTCGTTGAGCTTCATGAGAAAGGCACTAGTTTCTATCTCAGCAGCGTTATCAACTGTGGTGCGACCTGAAACCGCATTTTGATTTTGTGTGTACATATAAAAACCCACGCCTGCAATAAGCAATAATCCTGGGATCACAATTAGATTTTTTAGTGTAGAAGACATATCAAATACAATTAATTAGTAAGACCTGAAAAGGCATACGTACGTAGTGTCAGCTGATACTCACCTTCAAGCGCATCTAGTGAGGATACAATTTCTTGTGTATCTAAAGAAAATGAACCAAATTGTGCAGAAACTACCTCAAGCATGTATTTATTTTTTTCAAGAATTGCAAGTAGTTCTTTAAACTGATCATACGTTCCAGAAACATTCATACTGAAATCTTGATACGATGTTCCCGTTTGTTCAATTTTCTCCCCCTGGAAAACAACATCGCTATTTGACATAACAACTTCACCGCTGACTATTTCATTTACTCCAAGCCCTGCACTGAATGATATTGTGGCCAAATCTGCCATAATGGAAACCTCATCATGTTCTGTTGGTAAATATGCACGCAATGCATCCTTGTCACTTTCATTAAACTGATTACTGGTTGCAATTAAATTGCGAAGTCGTTGGTTGTACTCGGAAGCGTTTTCAACAGCAGAGGCATACTGGAGAGATTCGTCTTGAATATCTTTAATAGCAATAAACGTAGGGTTAATATACGTAAAAATCATTGCGACTGAAATGATGAGAAATATTATTTGTGTTATTGATTTATTACCCATACTATTTATTGATTACTCCCCTCAGACTCAATAAGCTCCCCCTGTATATCATTCTCTATAAAAACGGTCTCTACAAATACATCTTCTTGCAAAACAGGCAACGATGACTCTTCGATAAGGGCTGGGATGTACGGTATTTCACCTGGTGTAAGCGTCTTTTCAATAGTAAGTACCACTTCAGTCTTACTTGAAAGTGTTTCTTCAGAAATGGCGTTGGTATACAAGACCTCAGCAACTTTAGCATTTTCTAAGATGGTACCCTCCAGGAACTGTGATCGCTGAAAGAGTGCAGCGTTGAAACTATTAGTTTTAGCAATCAGAGATAACTGAAGTGAATTATCTTTATTCTTTGTGTATGAAAAGCCAGTCAACTGGACAGACTCAAGTGTCGTTGATTCTAGGGATTCAAAAATTTCACCGAGTGAAACATGCCGATCAAGTAGTGTGTATGCGGTCACAGAATGTAACTCAAATGCACGCACCTCTTCAATTTCTCTATCAACATCAAGTTCTTTTTTCTCGATGGCAAGCAGTGCTTTTTGCTCATCAAGTGTAGCTCGTGTTGTATATTTGTAGAAAAAGGTTCCCGCAGATGCGATAAGTGTTCCAAAGAATATAATGGAAGTGAGATATGTAAAAAGGTAAATTTTACGAACTTTCCTACGTGGCTTAACATTGCCACGTACAGGACTTTTTGGGATAAAAGAAGAACTATTCTGAGAATTTTCCATAATAATATTATACAGTCTAAAGCTACCAATACTTGACAATCACTGTGGACAGTTACGTTGTGACTTCAAATTGACGCAACGCTGCACCTACTGCTGTAGAAAAAATTGGTGCGATACTTTCCAGCTTATCTTCCATAAAAGCTGGATACGCTAATTTATCAAACGCATTTGCGCGAGTCACGTCCCTATCAAACATGTAGCTTGCGTATGAATGCATGTCCGCAAAAGAAGCGGTGCCTCCGGTGATCACCAGACGTGTTACCGGAGTACCTGTTTTCAGTTCGTACTCAGAAAGCACACGCTTAAACTCCTGAAAAGGCCGCTCAAACGTCGTAACAACTGTCTTTTTAATATCAGCAGCACTTGCATCATCTTGAGTGTAATTACGTTTCCGGTTTTCTGCCTCCTCGTATGGGATCTGCAGTAACGTAGAAATGCGTTGTGTTGCTTGTGCTCCGCCAGCAAACACACGATGAATCTTACGAACCATACCCTGATTGGCAATATAGAGCTTACTTGTTTGTGCTCCAAGATCAACCATTGCAACTGACTCATCACTATCCTTGGTAAGTGCCCTTAGAGTACTGAAAAGCTCAATCTCTGTTGGCTGTGCACTCATATTTACCGACTGCATTACTCCTTGTGTTTCAGCTTGGGTAGTATTGAGCACTGCCACTACCAGAACTTCTCGCACGGATTCGGGTGCCTGACCCAATGCAGGCAACTCTTGCCAGTCGAGTGTGACATCATTCATTGGCACAGGAATGTATTTCCGAGATTCAACACGTATACGAGGATTCAAATCCTCTCCCTTTTTTGCATTGACCGAAAAAACGGTCACAAAGCTTGTTGCCAAGGGGAGTGTCATGACGGCATTACGTGCGGTCACCTTTGATTCGCGCAACACATCCACAAGTGCTTCAGTACGTTTTGACTGTACTAGCTGTGTGACACTACCCAGGTCTGCATCAGCATAAGGGCCAAGTTGTAATTCTCCATAGGTTTGGAGTGTCAGTACATTATTTTTATTCATAATTTCGACCACCTTTACCGAAGATGAGCCAAAATCAATACCCACCACCTTGTCTGGTGACGCCTGCGTATCTTTATTCAAACTCGAAAAAAAACGTGTAAGACCTAATGCCATATTTCCACTCATTCTAGCATTAGAATCACGTATACTAAACTAATGTATCTGGATTACATAAAAATATTACACTTCATCTTTCCTCCTTCACCTGATGAGAAACTATTACAAAATTGTACCCAAGAGGAATTTTCTCACTTGTACCACATCAGAAATCTTCCCGATGTGTATGCATTACTACCCTACCAGGATGACCGCGTGCGCAGTGCAATTCATCTGGCAAAGTTCCATAACCATACGCATGCTCAAAAACTGCTCGCAAGTGTACTCGCTCAACATATTGTAGATACATATGACGATAACTTGGTGTGTATACCCATCCCCCTTTCGAAAAAACGCAAACGATCTCGTGGATACAATCAAGTTGTGAATATCCTCAAGCATGTTCAGAAGAAATATCCATCCATCACATGCGACAACCACTCCCTGGTTCGTAATCGAGACACGAGACCTCAAACCTCACTTGATAAAGCAAAAAGGCTGACTAATGTACGCGACGCTTTTAGTGTGACTGACCCTCAGAAGATTGTCGGGAAGAAAATCCTACTTATTGATGACGTCACCACCACCGGAGCAACGTTGCGTGCGGCAAAAGCTGCACTTGTATTCCAAAACCCCCTGAGCATCACTTGCATCGCAATCGCTCATTAATCATAATGAGCACCAACAAATTTCAAAAAATAACTAAACGATTGTATCCCCAACAATATCCAAACCATCAGCTGTCCACTGTATAATACCTCCCTCCATCTCATAAAAGGTGAACCCTAGTGTGTGCATCAGCGGAATAGTTTGAGATGAACGATTACCACTACGGCAATACAGCAAGTACTTTTGGGTTTTATCGAGTGCTTCAATGTGTTGAGTAAATTTCTCGTTATAAAAATCCACACACATGGTATTTTTTGAAAGATCGCATGTCTTATGCTCTTCCTCAGTCCGCACATCCAACGCGACATACCCTCCTGTGTGCAATAGCCGGGAAAATTCAGAAGGAGTGATACGTCCTAGGAAACCACTGTTATTTTTAATAATTACCATGGCTCTAGTATAACAAAACCACCTTGGGAATAAGGTGGTTTTGTTATGCGCTCAAAGAACGCTACTTCAACAGTGCATTAGTGTTATTCAACAATCAGTGTGCCCACCATTCCTTCTGCTCGATGTGAACCAACTGAACAGTAATATTCATACGTACCGGCCTTATCAGCAACAAACGTTACCGACGTAGTCTCACCAACCGTAATCTTTTCTGTTGCTGCGTCAAACTCATCAATTACCCAGTCATGGAACCCGTCCGAGTTTGTAAGATTAATAGTGACAATGTCACCTTCGCTTACATACAACTCAGCTGCAGAGTAACCAAAACTAAACGAATCAATTGTAAACTCCTGAGGTGTACCCCCTTCTACTGAATCAGGTACGGATGATTCTTCTAAGGTATCTTGTGTCCCAACTACTTCTTCTTGGGGCACTACCTCTACATTTTCTGCTCCTGAACCCAAAAGGAAAAATCCAGCAAGTCCAAGCCCAATAACACTAACCAATGCAATAAATATCTTCATAAAATAATGTGCGAAATATTAATATATCTATTATACACCTAAGAGTGTCGCGCACAGCACCACACTTCCCCAACTTATTGTAGAGATAACTCCACTTATTAAAAATGACCGGCGTTGATGTGTGGAAAGCAGTGAGAAAGAGGCTGTATTTAGAGCAGTATGTAAATGACGAGAAATGAGGAGGGAATTTATTACCAAAGCAACCACAAAAAATATTTTTGTATAAAAAGCAGGCACGGTAAGCAAATACTCTCTGAGTTCCCAAAATAGTAACGCTCCCGAACTTATACTAATGCAAAGACCGAGCCAGATGAGCTTATGCGCCGTGAGCATTAACTTTTCAGGTATTCTTTTCAGCTTTCCTAACACCCAAAGTAATCCAATACTATCTGCCAGGACGACAAGACTTATATTAAGAATAAACGCACCTATGTGGAAAAACAGAATTATTTCTTAAGACATAACAGTTTTACTATACCAAATTCATTCACATATTAATTTCAAAAAATCCCCAATTGTTCCTATCACAAAAGAAATTTCTAACCCTTATTGAAATTTCGCCTGTGTCTTTCCACAAACATCCAAAACCATCTTTGAAAAGGACGAAGTATACTAGAATCAATATTGGTTGATATTGATCCATATCAAAATCTGTACCACATCTCAACCTACACTCAAACGCGCACAATGGTGGGGATATTGATGCTGCATTAGAAACATCATTTCTCGAATCAGTACAAAAGAGAGTGCGTCGTGCTGAGATTATTCCTGGCAAAGGAAGTGGTCAGCTGATGAAGCGCGTGAAGAAATGGCTTTCCCGGAAGGATATATGGTCTCAGTATAAGCGCATCAAGGTTTATGCTCAAAATCATGGGTGTCTTTTGTCCATTTTCACTGAATAGTGATATAGAAGTTCATTCATAAATTAAAAAATAGCAGCGTGAACTGCTACAATATGCCCTATGTCACAAACTCCAAATCACATTGCTTTACACAAATATACCTCTGCTTTTGTTTCTAAAGTAGAACGTCTTTCAAAATCTCGCTTAGGCTTATTTACACTCGCTTTTATTTCATTCTTTGAATCTTTTCTACCCTTACCGTTATTGACTGACCCATTTTTAGTAACGGCAGTTTTATTTAATCGAGAAAAAGCAGTCCGACTCGTGCTGATCACTACTACATCGTCTGTACTTGGTGGATTACTTGCCTACTATACAGCTTATTTTGCTTTTGATTATTTATCAGGCAATCTATCCCCTTCACTCCTAAATGATTTTAATCGTCTCGTTGAAAATAACGACTCGAACACATTAGTTCTGACACTTATTGGTGCTGTCACACCAGTACCCTACACAATAGTCGCCTGGGTAGCGGGGGCATTGTCTGCAAACCCTCTAGTTTTTATATTTGGGTCAATTCTGGGCCGAGGTTTTAGGTATTCAGTCGTTGCCTTTTGTGCATATAAGTTTGGCCCCTTAGCAGGTCAATATGCAAAAAAATATATCCTACTGACCTCACTTATATTATTTATCTTAATTGGTATATTTTTATTTCTAAAAATACATGTTCTGTAAGGCAAGCAGTACACTCTGATTTTCAAAAATAAGGAACGATACGAAACATAATGTCTCGTACCAATTCTTAACTATGAACCGACACTAAAGCTTTTTTAACGTCTTACTCATAATGCCAAGCGCTATAAGAGCAACACAGAAAACTCCCACAGCCTGCCCTATCAAGATGCCTTCTACACCTCCAAGTTTGCCTCCGACGTATACAAAAGGAATTAAGAAGACGATGTTTCGAAGTAAATTTATGTATGTGGCATACACAGGCTTCCCAATATTGTTAAAGGTAGCATTCATAATGAATATTATAGAAACGAATACGAAAGATATACTAATGAATGTTGCATAAAATTCAACAACAACTTGCCCCTCTGCACTTAGACCAAAAAGCCGTGATACGTAACCCTGCAGAATCCACAAGAGTGCTGAGCCAATGACCACATATACCGTTGAGAAGATAACCGCGTTTCGTACTGTACACCGTACTCGGTCATACAACTGGGCGCCATAGTTTTGGCCAATAATAGGACCGATAGCACCAGACAATGCGAGTACCACCACAAAAAGTACAGGGGTAATCCTTCCTACAACTGACATACCCGCAACTGCCCCAACACCGTAGACCGCCATTTGACTCACAACAAACCCACTTCCAATAGGTGTTGCTAAATTACTCAAAGCCGCTGGAATAAATGTTTGTACATAGATTCGTACATCCTGCTTCCAGGAAGTAAGTGACACCATCCATGTCCAAAAATGATACCGGTGGAGCACAATATAAAATGTAACCCCAAGCATCGTGACACGAGAGAGGAGTGTCGCTAGTGCAGCACCGTCTAACCCCCAACCAAAGCCAAAGATAAATAACGGATCTAAAATAGCATTTGCAACACCACCCGACAAAGTAACTAACGTAGCAACTTTAAAATCGCCATGGGAACGAATCACTGCCGTACCTACCATTGCAACCGTCATAATCGGGAATCCTATGTTTGTAATGGCAAAATAATCACTTGCATATGCAAGAGTCAGCCCTTGTGCCCCCATAAGACCGAGAAATGCATCCCGGAATACATATAGGAGCACAGCTGACGGTATTGAAAGTACTAAAGCATATCCAACTGAATGCACAAAAAACCTTTTTGCAGAATCCATGTCCCCTTTCCCTACCAGTTGCGAAAGTGTCGCAGTTACTGCGATGACACTTGCTATGGCAATTGACATAGTGAAGAAACCAAGCGCTCCAGAAAAACCCACAGCAGCAGCAAGTTCTTGTTCTCCTAAAATACCAATAAAGAAAATATCGACCAAGTCGACGACAAACAACGCAAGCAGACCAACGGCCGATATCAGACTCGCTGACACAACATGATGCATAGTACTTCCTGATGTAAATTTTGCAGCACCGTCTTCTGTCTGAGTAATCTTCGCGTGTTCTTTATATCTATTTATGAGAAAAGCCATATAATTTAATTCAGTATAACAAAATTGACATTAAACGTGACGTCTCGTGAGCTATACTGCTGTATGTATAAAAACCAAACGCGTGTAGTCACAAACGGAAACTTCCATTTTCAAAGGCTTGGCCTAGACCAGCCTGGGCTCCTTATGCTCATAAGAGAAATGCAAGGAACTTTGAAAGACCCATCTCAAGAAGTAAAATCTATTAGTCTAAGTTATAACGATAAGCTTGGCGATATTGGAGTAAATAAGTTGGTGGAATTCTTACCATCAAACCTAAACTCCTTAGGTTTGGTAGATTGTAACATTAGTGATAAGGGTGGGGCAAAACTACTAGGATGGATTAAATCTGCAACTGACTTAAAGATGTTCTGCGTTGAGCACAATCACTTCTCTGGCGAAATGAAAATTCTGCTACAACACATTAGTCGGGTCAAAGGGTTTGACTTATTTATCTAAAAACATGATCTCATAATACTACTTAGTTATTATGCAAACAGCACGACATGCAATGTCTCGAGCTAGCTGATGGTGCGGAGAGTAAGGGATTCGAACATTACATGTTCAGTCTAGCGTTTGGATAGTTTTCTTCGCTACGCTCGAAAACTACCACAAAGCGCTTTTCGAATCCCTTACTCTCTCGCAAAATACAACAAAACCCAAAGACATGCTTTGGGTTTTGGTATTTGCGGGCTTCCTCGAGTCAGAACCGTGGACGGTCAAGATGGGGTTGGCGGATTTAGTTATTTTCAGATTCTGGTTTGATAGTGTCTCGAGCACTTAATTATTTTCTATGAAATGTTCTTCAAATCTATCTCTATCAGCAATAATTGAGAGTCGTATTTCTTCCCAGTTATCTAAGTTCATTATATTTGACAACGAACTAAGCAATGCTCCTTGTAGCTGATCTAGATTAATGTGGATTAGTTCATCGGCAGTCTTTTCAGAAGAAACGTCTGCAATATACGTGTCAAAATCTGCTATAAAAAAATCTAGTTCGATATCTTCACTATTTGATGTATCAAATGTGAACATGGGCATATCAGCGTATAATTTCAAACCTCTCAGGGTAGCAATTGTTGCTTGTTCAAAGTAACTACTCAAAAAGTTATTAAAATTGTCAGGCAGTTTTTCATAACTAAACCCGGATGCCTTCTCTGGAATAGTATTATTGCCTGTAATAGCAACACGGTCACCAGCTGCAAGGTTTGTCATATAAATGGAAGTACCGCCGTCTTCAAGTCTGTAGGTGGGAACAACCTTTAAACCAGCTTCTTTCGCGATTCGATAATTTTCAAACGCGTTTTCTGGCTGGGATGTATTGTCAAAACTTTTCTTTACGAGTTCAATTGTTCTTTCCTTATCATCAAATGGAACCGAGACAGCCTCTACCGTAATTGATTCTGCTACTTGATTATTCTGAGAAGATTTTTCTTGACTCAAAATAGTACTTTTGTGTGCCGTCAATACATTCATCTGATCCCCAGTAATTTTATTAAGTTTTTTAGGTATTCCTTCCATATGTTTATTATAAACAAAACCAGCACGAAACATAGTGTCTCGTGCTAGCTCTAAGATGCGGAGAGTAAGGGATTCGAACATTACATGTTCAGTCTAGCGTTTGGATAGTTTTCTTCGCTACGCTCGAA
>Ga0209195_1000837_pt1 | contig 21932 bp, 7 predicted proteins | sample COGITO_mtgs_1004_3_FD_184788 | JGI IMG/M metagenome (GOLD analysis project Ga0209195, IMG submission 184788) | Pelagic marine microbial communities from North Sea - COGITO_mtgs_100420 (SPAdes) (version 2) | ecosystem: Environmental > Aquatic > Marine > Epipelagic ...
ATTTTAATCAACGTGATTAAAAAATATTCAAGAAGGGACAAAATTTTCAAGATTTTTGCACGCTCGACACACCCCCCTCCGGAAATCTGTGGTGCACTTGCCCTCTAAGTTTGCCGATTGGTCGGGTCGGTACATTACGAATCATACCGGTATGATTCGTTATACCGGTATGATACTATTTGTACTTTTTAAGCAACGTGATTAAAAAATATTCAAGAAGGGACAAAATTTTCAAGATTTTTTGCACGCTCGACACACCCCCTTCTGGAAATCTGTGGTGCACTTGCCCTCTAAGTTTGCCGATTGGTCGGGCCGATACACGGGAGTACTCACCGGTATGATTGGTTATACCGGTATGATTCGCGGTGTACCGGTATGATTGGTTATACCGGTATGATTTACGGGTTGTTGGATTCTGAACTCAGCTGCAGAGTTCTCTCTGTAAATCTATTCTCATCTCGGGCAACAGCATGATCTTAATCTTAACAAAGGTTTCGTCGAGATCCTCGACGTACCCTGCTTGTTTGAGTGTTGTCTGGTACCTTGCTAAAAGATCGGTTGTATTTGGTGATAGTTCGAACGAGAATTGGCGGGTTTGCAAACACTGAGTGTACTGGACAGGCTCGTCTAGTTGAATATATCCGTGGAGTTGAAGTCTTGCGGTGTGCAACGTGGATATATGCAGTGTTATAGTTTGTTTCCCTGCCATGGGTATAAAGAAGGTCTTCGAGTAGGTAGAGCCAGGTTGTGGGCTCTGCACATGCACGACAGGCCGGTCAAGTCGGATACCTGACATAAAAAATACAAACTTGGACGCGCCGGTGAAGTAAGGTTTCATGTTCGGAAAGACGAGCAAACTCAATGTGTGTTTGCGGCGTCAATTAGCGTTGGTCGCTAGTGATGGCGTATGTACGGTGAGAATTAATGGAAGGTGTGTTACTTTTATAAGGCGCCGCTAGCATCATCGCCGTGGGCTCCTCGCGATAAACCAGCGACGTCCGTGGCTGGTGCCGCGGTGGTATGGAAGCAATTGCCACCCGTCTCGGTAAGGTGGCACTAAAAAGTGGATTTAACTATGCAAAAAAATCCCGGAAGAAAGCGCCCAGTTCCAGGCCAGTCGAAAAATCAAGTGGTCAAGCCGCCAATGCGCCTTCGTCCGTTTCCAGTGGGGCAGACGAGCAGAATGTGTCTTCGCTCGATTCAGGATCGTCCGCACAGTCGATTATAGAACTGGGAAGAATTTCGAACAACACGGATAAGTTTTTTACGTCGCTGTTGGATTTACGCAAAAGTGCGGGAATCGTGTTTGGTCTAATGGGCGTGTTGTTTCTCGCTCTGTTGGGACTTTTCATTTTACACCAGAGTCTTCTGTGGTTGAGCGTGCGTCCTGCAGTTGCGTTCGAACGCGCCAAAGTGGTCATATACGCATCCGAGGTGGCGTGGAACACTGCCGGCATTTTCAACCATGTGTACATCGACACCCTGACCAGCCTCATACCGTTATGGAACGCTGCTTCACACCACGTAATTGAACCAGCTGTCTACATCATTCTCGATGTCTTCACTCTGTTGTTTCTGCCTGGCGACAAGTACACTGGGATGATCACCGAAGACACCGTTCCGTATGCGGGGTTCTCTTGCTCCGATGACGAGGTGTCTCGCTCGTGGTGCGGGGCGTTCGACTATTACGAAGATTACATTACAAACCCCAACAAGATGTCGGCATTGGCGGATTCGGTCGTGTTGGGCCCCAAGGCGGCCAGACGTCTGAGCGAGATCGTCGGAGAGGCTCTGGTCCCTGTACTGAATGTAGACGAGTTGCTGGACGCGGTTAAGTCTCTTTCGTCGGTAGCGATCATATTCATTGCTTCCGTGTCGGACTTGTTGATGCATGTCGCCTATACGGTACTCGAGGAAACAGCCGTGGTGCTGTACGATGCAGCTATAATGATACTACAGAAACTGACTCAGGTGGTGCTCATGATCATCCGTTCCGGTATGTTGGGATTTCTGGTCCAATTTGCCCTGGACGCGATCGTTATCATAGTGCTGGAGTTGATGATACCGATGTTGTTCGCCGGAATTGACTTTATTATGTGCGTTGTGGATCTTGCGTTTCCGAGCAGCGACTGGGACGAGCAGCTGGATTGCATCGACCGAAAGTGTTTCCGAGACGACTCCGTGGCCGACCTCATGGTGTTCATGTCCTTTCCGATCATCTGGGACGTGTACGCTACAGTGTTCAACAAAATGGTGAACTCGAAGACGGGGAGGACCTACATGGGGCTTTCGAACCTAAACCTTCCCGACCTCCGCATCTCAAGAAACGACGATCCTCTTTTTGTAAACGGCTGCGCCAGTTGTTTTGTGTGCAAGATTCCGGAAATTCGCCTCGTTGCAATGCTGGTTATGACGATTGCAGGGTGTGCGAACCCCAGTAACTACAACCGATTTTCAGGAGGCGTCGAGGTGTCGTGTCGGGACGGCGGCGACTGGTACGAGCGCGCGTGCGGCCCCCCTGACGGATCGTCGGAGTTTCTCGACGACGAGGCGTGGGGACTGCGGTACAAAGCCCACATGGAACACAACCCCGTGTTCGTTCAGAATTTCGCCGCGAGGTTCAAGAAAATGGCGAGGCAGTTTGGCGGCGCCGGGTCCGCGGATGGATTTGCTGCGCAGACCATCGCTGACGCCTGGTACAAGCGGCCCGTGGGGCCCGACCTGAACCTGACTGCGCGAAAGTTCTACCGACGGATCTGCAGCGAAGTGCGCAACCGCCGGACGGAAGCGGGGGTGTACACAGGCATTGCATACACCGGTCCGTCGTTCACGCTGTACGCCGAAGGCTCCATCCTGAAGGAGGGCGGTCGATTTCTGTACGAATCGTGCAAGCTTTCTCAATTCCACGAGTGCTACCAGGATTGGTTCCAGTTCGGAATGGACACCGCGTATGAGTGGGGCATGTGCTCTCGTTCCGGCCCGGAGTGCCTGAAAGCTCGAGAGACGTGTATTGGCACCTGTTCGGGTGACGGTCCCTCCATGCGTCAAGATTTCTACACGCTCGTCGCGAAAACGGAACTGTCCGCGACAGCCGTCGGGCGTGCGCGCGTGGAGCGGGGGGGCGCGAACTGCACGGTCAAGAAAGCGGTTATCCGCGTGCCGCTCTTCGAAGGCGGGCAGAGATTCAACGAGTACTCGTCGGCACTCCGCACGCGCGCTGGCACGACGGCCATCCAGGAAGATCAGTGTCGTCGGTTTCCGCAGGCGTGTGCTGCCGTGAGGCACGTGCTGCTGTATGCCCCGACCCTGGTGTACGACACTTCAACGGGCCAGTTCAAAGAACGAAGAAGCGCACCCGCACCTCCTCCGCTGCCGTTGTCCGGAGACCGCGAGCCACCGAGTCCTCCTTTTCCACCGCCGTGGTTCCGCGGGGGCGACGACTGTGTGCCCATTCTCACGCCCGAGGGCGCCAACTTCGACGTGGGCGACGACGCGTTGCCGCGGGACCAGGACCGTGCGGTCTGCGCGTACGTGCGCAGGGTGCTCGACGAGCGGAGGCCTGCTTGGGATTGTTTCGAACTCGACGCTCCCGCGCCGCCGCCTCCGCCGCCACTCTCGGCTGGTCGCGCCGCTGCGAGCAGGGCCAGCACGGCGCGACTGGACGGCGTGTCGGTCACGCTCGCTCAGGTTGTCGAGGAAGACGAGGCCGGCTACACGCGATCGCGGAGGCACGACTTGGAAACGCGTACCGCCGCGGAGCTGGAGCGGATGGCGGCGGCGGATCCAGTCTTGCGAACGGCACTCCTCGCGGCTCGTTCCGCGCTCACAACCGGCGTTTCGGGACGGCGCCTCTTTGAGACGATGTCACCAGACGCGCACGACGGCGTGCGCAAGAACATCTTAAAGTCGGAACTCACGGCGCTGTTCGGGTACGGGCATTTGCCGGGGATCGACTTGGCATCGTGCGCCGCGATCTGCGAGTCCCTCACCCGCGACGAGAGCGACGCCCATCGCGGTGAGGGCGCCTGCGCTGCCTACGCTTTCCGCCGACGCAGGCCAGGCAATCTTCGGGACCTCACCGTCGACTGCTATCTGCTGTCCTCCAGCGGATCCTGCGTAATGGAGGACTTCGCCGCCAATGCGTACCGTCGGAAGTACGACGACGATTTCTGCCGAAGCCCGACCGAAACGGAGAATCCGCTGTGTATCGAGCTCCCCGGCTCGCGACGGGACGCACGCGTCTTGGATCACGATGCCGCGACTTCTCTGTGTGCCCAGGTCCCGGATACGGCGCCCGATGGGGCGGGTCTGCTGCCGCTCCCGCGTTCGTCGCTCGAGGCCATGAGCTTCGTGGGCTTGGCGCGGCAGCAGGGAGTGTACGCTTTCTGGGCCTCGCGCCCGGCCGGCGTGCCGCGAATGTCGCCGACGTCCATGCATTGGGTGGGCGACGACGGCGAGGACTTTGTCTACCCGGCAGGCGAGACGAGGTGCGTCCTGCTGGACACGCGTCCCGACGTGGCGCGATCGGGGCACATGTTCGCGCAGCTCGTTCCCTGCGCAGCGAGAAAGGCCGACGGTGTCGTGTGCGAAGCAGCGAGCGCGGCGCCGCCGCCGCCGCCCTTCGGCACCCACGGCGCGCCCGGCTTCGTGGCTCCCGCCCCGCCGCCGCCGCCGAGTTTGCGTCTACGCTCGCTTCGCATGTACGCGCGGACGGAAATCCTGCCTCGAACGGAGGGTATATGCTCGCGAGCGGTGCAGGGCAGACTCCGCCGGGCCGCGTGCTTGGAGATGGCCGACAAACTGTCGCAATGGCAGGTAGTTGGGTTGGTGGCGGGAATCGTGCCTTTGTGTGAACCGCACGCTTGCTGGCGGTCCTGCGACGGAACAAGCGCTGCAGACACCGACTCGTTCTCGTCCTGTCGTTTTTCCGAGTGCGCGGACGCGCCGTGCCTGGACTTTCTTTTGACCGAATGCGACCCGGCGGTTGGGAACGACATTCGCTCACTCTACGACGCCTCGTGCTCCCTGGTCCCGCCCGCCCCGCCCTCGCCGCCCAACCCGCCTCCTCGCCCACCCGCGCCACCGCCCCCGCCTCCGCTCCCGAGCCCTCCCCCAAATGTCGAGTTCGAGCGGCGGGAGGCGGCGACCGAAGATTTCTGGCAGTCCGACTGTCTCCCGGTCAGTGCATCACAGTGCAGAGAGATCGTGGCCCAGTACGCGGCCCGCACTCCTGGCGTGCTGAAGGCGATGCCCGTCTCAATCGTGTCTTGTGAAGATGGAGGAGGGGGAGTGGACACGGGCGGTTGCTTTGTGGGATGTTCGTACGGAACCTTAAACGTTAACCCTGACTTCGGAGCCGACACCGCAGGGTCGTACACCATTGCCACGGCGACCTCGCTCGCGTCGGGTAAAGTTTCGCGGAGGTGCGCGGCGTCGTCCAAGGTGTACTGCGCGTGCGCTTCTGCGCCCAGTTTGCCGCCTCCCATTCCGTCGAAAGCGTCCAACAGATACTGGAGACTGATAGACCACGCGTCTGGCAACGATGCGACCGTGGGGTCGGTGACAGCGTTTGTCCGCTTCGAGTTCTCCGGGCGCAAGCCGCCGTCGGAGCAAGCAGCCTCCACGAGCGACACTCCTTGCAAGGGCGCTCGGGACGGCCACGAGCAGTGTGCGCGCGACTGCGCGCTGGAGCACCTGGGATTTCTCGAGGGCTTTTCCGTGACCGGCACGACGGCGCCGCCGGCGCCGCCGTCACCGCCTCCTCCTCCGCCGCCACCAAGGCCGTCACCGCCTCCCGCTTGGCCTTCCAAGTTCAACCCGTGCACCAACGCGTGCTATCGGGCCAATGACGGCGTTTGCAGCGACGGAGGGCTCCACTCCAGTTACCCCGCGCTTTGTGACTACGCCTCCGACTGCGCCGACTGCGGCCGACGGACGTTCGAGGTTTCGGTCTGCGAGAACTCGTGTTCGAGCGAGAGCAACGATGAATGCGAGGACGGGGGCCCCCTGAAAACTGGCGGCTTCCACGAGACTCCTGTGGTTGGAGGCATCCGCACGTCGCCGTGCGGTTACGGGACAGACTGCGCCGACTGCGGGCATAGGGCGGTGGAGTCCTACGGCGCACTTTCGTACCTCACTCGCCCGACACCGCCGCAGCCGGTTACCTTTCCGGCGCCGCCGCCGCCGCCGCCGTATCCTCCACCGCTGTTTTTCGAAGGGTGTTCTGACACATGCGCTTCGTCCAATAACAAAATTTGTGAAGACGGCGGGATGTCCTCGAAAAAGTCAAACTGTACACTGGGCACAGACTGTGTCGACTGCGGTGCGGTGCGGTCCCCGGGCATACATGTGTGCTCGAACACGTGTGGCTCGTCCAAAAACGGCGTCTGCGAAGACGCCGGAGAATCACCCAACGCGATTGATTATGGTTGCGGTTGGGGCACGGACTGCGACGATTGCGGGATTCGCTTTGTACCGAAGGAGAGTAGAGCGTCACGCAGGCTGGCTACGGCGGGAGCAACGGCGGGTCCGTCGCCTCCAAACATGCCTCCAAGTCCCCACCCGCCCCCGCTGCGGGCTAAGCAGGGGGACGGGGATGTCAAGCTGGACCACTGCATATGCGAGTGCTACGCTTCGAGTACGCTCGTGGACCACCACGACGCGGACGCAAACGAGATGCGGATGCGCGCCAGGGCTACGCGCGTCGAACCGGCGAGCAATACCTACTCTGCAGTCGCGGTTCTGGTGCGCGGGGCGAGTACTCGGGTGGCGGGAGTCGCTCCGGTTGACCCCGTCGATCCTTCTGAAATAAACGCCCAAATTGATATTAAAATTGATGGCTGGTTGGACGTCACCGCGCTGGACGCGGAAGTAGCGCACCTGGTCGACGGGCGGTTGTTGAGCAATTTGAGCTCCAGCTGGTATGATAGCCTAATCATCGGGAAGCAGTCATCTCAATCTCGTGATCAGCTGGATATATGTTCAAGCTTCTGCATTCAGAGCGCTCGACGCAACGACCCACGTGCTGCGACGCACAATGGCTATTTGCAGCTGAATACGACATCAGGAAAGTGCGATTGTTTCCGCCATGTTCGTGCAGGAAGCAGCTCGCGCAGCATTCTTCCTCCCACGGACACGGACGCTCTGCTGTTGCTGTCCAGCGGTCGGTTCCTTGCGGCGAGCGAGGAGACTTTGGTGTCCACCTACGCTTTCCACAGCCGCGACCTCCCGGAGGGTGAGTACAACGCCGACATGCAGTCCACCTCTTGGTTCGGGCTGCTTTACACTAAGGAAGATCACCAAAACCCATCAGTTTGCGCAGACATTTGCGGCGACCAGCTCGGTGTTAAACTGCAGGGTTTCACGTTCAAGCCGGGTCTTCGTGGCACTAATTCCTACTCTCCGTCTCAGTGTCACTGTTACGAAGATGACTGGCGTTTGTGGAACGCTGTTCGTCCTTCACCTGACGTCAGCGAACTGCTCTTTGTGGCCAAACACTGTCCGGGCGTCGCTGGGTCAGCCACGCATCTGACAAACAGCATGGTGTGGAGCAAGACGAAGGACACATGGTGCCTGGGGTCGGCGAAACTGGTGGACGACCTCATTCTCGAAGCGTCAAGTGTTCGATACCACCCGGGCGAGGAGAATGCGACAACCGAGGACGCCGCGTGTCGCGCCCTGTGCGAACAGCACGAGCGCTGTGCGTTCGCGCAAATCTTCGCCACGACGTGGGAGAGCCTGCAGGTCGTGAGGATGCAACCACCGCCACCGTCTCCGCCTCGCCCGCCGTTATTTCCACCCCCTCGGGTGCCTCCCCTTCCTCCACTCCCTCCGCTCCCTCCCCTTGGTCAAATCGAAGTCGGCGATTTCGAACGGAGGTGGCACCCCATTCCGCAACTAGGGGAAATTCCTTCGTCGGAGTCCGGAGGCTCGTTTGAACTTCAATGCGGGGTACTGAGCTGCTCGTTCCGAGCAGCCGTTCACCAGGGCTCGCAGCTGGATGTCATTGAAGTGTCGAAGTCTCTCGTGCAGAACGAAAGCTCGCGAGGCGCGCTTTGTCCGTGGGAGTGCGAACCCACCTTCCACGAGCAGCAGCCCGTCAGCGACTACGCCTCTTCCGAAATTCTAGCAGGGCGCGACTACCACGGAATCATCTTCCCTGGTTTGTTGTTTGGGGGGCACGCAGCTGTGACCGACGACCAGAGCGAATGGGCAAGCCTCGGCGGAGCCTCACGCATCGCCCCCCTTGAAAAAATTGAGAACGCGTCGCTGATGCACTGCCGCCATGTGTGCAGAGCCCGTCGTTTCACCGGCTGCATCAGCGCGGTGTGGACGAAAGGCGAACAGGACTCGCGGGGCGACTGTGTTTTCTACTCCCTCGCACGGACCCGTCAACAAGCGCTCCTGTGGAAGTCCTTTTACGAGTGGTTCTCGATGACGGTGACCCTTGCACACATCGGCGCGATGGACTTGCAGCCTCCGGTATTCTACGCAAGTAGGCCTATTTATAATAAAGGCCCGTGTAAAGATGGACCGGTCTGCTTGTTTTGGAACGAATTCGACTCAACGGACTACATGTGCTTGCCCCAAAACGACTTGAGTAACATCGTAACGCCCACGATTCTCCTGGCCCAAGTCGCCGCTTCGAATGTGTCTTACCCGCCGCCATCCCCTCCCCCGGTTCCTGTACCCATGACGCCTTCGCCTCCGCTGCCGCCTCCCGAAGCCTACAGATGCCCCTCGTCCAGGTTAGACAGGTTAGACACAGCAGAATCAAGGTGCTGGTCCTGGACCAATATGTTCATGGCCGGAAAGCAGTGGCCCCCCAGGACTGCACACCTAGACCTGTATTTGGAAAAACCTGCGCTCTGTCCCGATGGCCGTGGGAACACAAGAGTGGTCCAGTGGGATGGAGGTTACACACAGCCCACACTGGAAGAAAAGGAAGCCGAGTTGGGGCGACTCAGGACGCTACCACCGCCATTCCAGATCTGCGGTGAAGACACGCCGTTGGACCACTGCTGTAGAACTCTTTCGTCCTTCGAGCTGACAAAGGACACCATCGACGATCCAGGCGTTTCCCGATGCCCCGAATCGTGTAATGTGTGGAGTAGGACTGGTCTCAATGGGCGATGCGTGCCGACCATCCCAGAGTGCCAACAGGAAGAGTGGTCCTTAAAAATTCTTGATCGCATTGCAGATTATTCCCGGGCAATTTCCGTGGACGCGTGGTGCCTGTGCTCCGTGGACGATCGTTCCTCAACCCGGGAGTTTCAAGAATCCGTTGGCCGCGAACTCCTAAAAGCAGAGACCGAACCGGACTTTCCTGCACAGCATCCGCGCAGAAAGGCCCAGGGAATCATCCCCGAATCGCATCGTTTGTCCATCCAAAACCAGTGTTTCAACGACATTTACAGCTTCAAACTCGCGCACATGCCAAAGAACCCCGTTTGCTCATACATAGATCTGGACCACATCCCCCCCTTCCTCCGAACTGGGTATGCCAGTTCGGAGGTGCCCCTTCATGTGATACCCATATTCACATACAAAGTCCTGAATGAAAGCAGTTGCGACGATGCCGGATCCGAAGAATGCTGCGTCGCTGAGAAACCAATCTCCCTCGCCAGCGGTTTTTATACGAACGAAGACGGTCCTCCGAAATCATTCACTAACCAGCGGTTAGATATGTATGGTCATGCTGCACTATTCACTAACCTAATTCAATCGAGGTCCACCTCGACCGGGTTTGCCTTGGGTTACATCAACAGTGACGATTTTTTGGACGTTGTGATTGGCAACCGAATATACCTGCATGGAGGATCTGAGTATGGCGTTCCTCTAAGTCTAGGCAGCGTTGATTTTAGAGTGGTCCACATTGAAAATGTGGACGGTCGTCGCGGAAACGACATTCTCGCGGTCACCGAAGACGGGGACTCGTTGCTGTTCCCGCAAGATCAGGATGCGTGGAACACAGACGAGACGATCTTTCTTAGCCCAGTGCGCATAGGTTCGAGGCGCGACGACACACGCGTGTTTCTGGTCGTCGGACCGGATCAGCTAATCGGCTCTCTTCCGGGAGAATCGTTGAGTAAGCCAGCAGTGGTTGGGTGTAAACACAAATACGAGGCAAAGGATCTGGACTTCAGGTGGAGCATGGTGGATCATCAGAGGTACAAGAGAGGAAACAGCACCGACGAACCAAGTGGCGTGCTAAAGATCAACCACGGCGCGCCGTCCAGAGTACACTTGCCAACCGGACCTTGCGGTGATGAAGCCGAAAGGGAGGCGGAGCCGTTGGCATACGTTGCATCGGACACCTCAGTGTATTCGGTGACGGGACAGGAAAGCATTCCATTCGTGTCCGCAATTTGGGTGGGAAGGAGAGGACTGATATTCGCAGTCGCGGAACCCGCCAAACCCGGATCAAAATCGCTGCTGTATCTTCTTTCCCAGGAAAGGGGTATTCCGCACCGCAAACTGACTTCCGCATTGGATGGGTCGGGCAGTACATTTTTGCCAAGACAAATCGATACCCTTTACACGCGTCTGCCCCAAGAACGAAAACTCAAACGTCTCTGTAACAACACTTGTCGGTCTGAAGGATTTAAAAACAGGTACCCGGGTCCTACGGACGCTCAAACATATCATACTGATTGGGAATATATGTCGAATGGAAATTCACACGCCGTTGATCGTTTTTTCATGAAACCAAAGCCAATTCCCCTTGGGGAACGCTTATACGATTATAACTTTTCTCAAGAGCACGAACTTACGTGGTACAAGCATAATAGAAGAAATTCGGCCTATCACACGTATGCTGGGCGTCTGAAGGTGCCGGAGTACATGAACGCAGATTTTGCTTCTGAATTTGAAATGGAAAATTGCACTTTGCTGAAACGCAAATTCACTTATACACTTCCGAAAGAGGTGGATGGACGGATTACCACTACGGATCGTACAGAAGTGGAAACGGTCATCGAGGAATGTGGTTCTTCTGTGTGCTTTGCTGATTCAGATTATTGCGATTTTGGGGAGAATGCCGAAAAAAAGCAATATGTACGCGGGGTGTGCCAGGACGGCGGCGAGCTCTCTAAGCGTGATGAAGATCATCTGTCATCTTTCGATCATCCGGCTAATTACGGTCGCGAGTTAAAAGGCGCTTGTAATCTAGGCACGGATTGCCTATACTGCGGTGAACGCTTCGAATATGTTGAAGAAGACGGCTCGCGTACAACTTCGACATCGGGTGTAATTGGTTCGACTGAAGCCGTTGCTCAGATACTAGCAATCGCGTCGACTACCTCTAAGAATGTTCTTTTATTGTTCGATCCGGCCCGTACGACGCCAGTGTGTGAAGATACTTGCATTTGGAATTCGGTCTCGGTCGCCCAGAATGGTAGGTGTGAAGATGGCAAAGTTTCTAGATTCGACCCGCGGCTGTCAGGAGATCCAGAAGAAATTTACAATCAAGGAAACATTGGGAATAGGCTCTTATCAACCGCGTTTTTGACGATGGCGTATGAAATGGAGCAGAGTTTGTATCCACGGTCCGAAGAGGATTTGAAATTTTGGTATCCAGGGTCCGAAGACGTGAGGTGCGAGCTGGGCACGGACTGCTCTGATTGCGGTGCTCGCATACCGCGTGATATTGACGTGTTGCAGTTCGGAAACCCACACCGTGTCTATATTGGCGAGGACACGGATCGAACGACGAGCTTGCGGTGGGTAGATTTCGACGGCGACGGAGCAAGTGACCTATTCGAGAGCAGGGAAGGGCAAAGCAACCGTGTGTGGTTGGGCGTCGAGGGTGTCACTGACAAGCTCGAGGCTTTGAAAGCGCTTGCAGCCTCCACCCCAATCGTGCTCGACGAGCGACCAGGTACCACACAGGATTCGGTCATATTTGACTTCGACAACGACGGTGATAAAGATGTGTTTGTGCACAACGTTGACGAAGGAGGTGCCTGTTCTTCCGTTTGCCACCGGCTGGGTCGATTTGGCTACGACTCCTTTTCCGCCGCTCACCATGAGAGAGTGGACCCCTCGTCTACCGGATCGAAACCGGATCACGACTATTGTTACTGTGGGCCGAAGTTCGATGTGATGGTCGCGCCTTCTCCGCCGCCAAACCCGCCGCGGCCGCCGACTTCGCCCGTACCCCCCCCAGCATCACCTCCGCCGCCGCCGCCGCACCCGCGCCCGCCACCGCCGCCTCGCCCGCTGATCAGACCCCACGGTTACTGCGTGTTGCACGCGGAAAACGCGAATCCCAGGCCGCCTCCACAGCCGCCGTCGCCAGTCAGCCCCCCAGCGCCGTTGCAGCCACCCGCACCCCTCCCGAGTAGACCCATGCCCAAGCTTCCGCCGTCGCCACCGCCGCCGCCGCCGCCGCCTCCTCATCGACCGCCGCCGCCGCCCCTGCCGCCCCCGAGTCCTCCCAATCCGCCGAGGATGCCCGATCTTCCCAGCACACCGCCGCCACCGGCCCCCCCTTGGCCGTTTCCGATGGTGCCCCCTATCCAGAGCGACGCATTCTCGCGAGTTTTATTTTTCGACCTCAACGCTACATCGACCGATCTGCTTGAGAGCCTCGAATTCGAGTCCGCCACTGCTTGGCAGCCGCACAGCGCCAGGATTTTGATGTCCGACGACGGGTTCGACGACGCTCTGCAGGTCGAATCCGTTTGGATGGCGCGTGCGCCGTGCCCGGCGGGTCAGTCGCCCTACGACGAATCAGCTCGCGGCCAGGTCGTGCTTGGAGGGCTCAGGAGCAGCGACAGTCGAAATTGCCTGGAAGCCGACTTCAGCGACGCGCGTCCGTTTTTGGAAATGAACGCAGACTGCGCGAGCGACGGACGGCCAATCCTCCCCGGCACAGTTTTGCAGCCGAGCATCTTCCAACCGAAGTGCCTTGTGGTACTACTAGAGGCCAAGTCTCGAGCGGATCTTTTCGAGTCGTTTCTGGAACGGGGCCGCATTCTGGCCAACCCGCTGAAAGTGGAAGTGGATTTCAGCATTGCCACGGCGTCCGATCCCGACTTGGAGGTCACAGCTGTGTCTTGCGGACTGAGTCGCCTGCTGAGTGCCAACCACGAATTGGACCTGACCGGGCAACGAGAGCGCTCCGAGTTGGCAAACGTGACGCGCGAACTGGAACTCGCGACGAAACTGCTAGCCGCCTATGAGCGGCGGTTCAATTTCCTGGCAGCCGAGCCCCCGTACCCGCCGATCCCGCCTCCGGCGCTGCCGCCGGCCGGGGCGCTGGCGCCGCCTGCGATTCCCCCGCAACCGCAGCTGCCGCCTAAGCTTTTGAACAGAGAAGAGACGCTGGCGTTCGTCCAGGATGGCATCACCAATCTGACGGCACGGCGAACTGCTCTCCTCGCGATCGGAGGCTCGGGCTGCGTCGACACCGACGCTGGCCGCGTGTGCGGGCGCAAGAAAGCTAAATCACCGGACCCGTGGTCGGGCCTCGACGGCACGCCCTGCCGTGGAAAAGCCGGACTCCAGACGAAAGAACGGGACTTCTGTGGGTTCTGGCTTTCCAGTAAAAATTTATACGCGGCGGATGGAGATGAGGTGAAGTCCATTCTGAAGAAAGGCGCGACTTGCATAGGTGTTACTGGAGAAGAAATGGCCTGTGCAGCTACCGCCGACCGACTGTCGCGGGCCGGAGTGTACGAACTCGAAGAGTGGATGCGACCCGATCGCGGGTATTGCGAGTACGAGTTTTTCCGGGTCCGACAGACCGAAGGGGGGGACGGCTTGCTGGGAATCGACACGTGCCGGCGCGAGGTGGGCGAGCGGAACACCTCCTGCATGTTGCAGCAGTGCTCCCAGTGCATTTCAGGTTGCACCAAGCCCGCCATCCAAGCTGCGGTCGGCGTCGTCGGTTGCACGCTGCAGAACAACTTCGTGGGACAGGCGTACTGCGGCTACGCGACGGACGCGGGACAACGCATCCGGTCCATGCATGGCGCGCGGAGAGAGGATGGGTATCCCGGGGTTCCAGAGCGTATTTTTGCGGAGGAGTTCCAGATTTGCTCGTGGAACAAAAAAGGGCGGATAGCCCGGGACGCCGTGTCGTGTAGGCGCAAAACTCAGTTTTCGCCCACAGGCACCTTCTCGGCCGGGTTCGACGACGAGACCGGGAAGCCGCTGGCGCGCGAGGGTCCGATGGTGACGTGCAAGCGCGACTCGGACTGTCGGACCAGCTGCCCGCGACACCCGTCGACGGGAGAGCACTACGTGTGCATGAAGCAGTACGAGCTGTACGACTACGCGGAGACAGACCCAGGCAAGGCCGACGATAAAGACAAGACTGCGGTGTCGTTCGAAGACGGCATCGCGTTCCGAGACCTCGACGAACCGCACCCGGACGACCCTCTCCGCAATCCCAACACGGGAATATGCGTCGACTTCAACTACAAGTACCAACAAACCTGTCCGATGAAGGACTTGTCGCAAGCCGTGGGCGCGGTCACGGGGTGCACCGCGGCAATGAGCAGCATCCAAATGTTCTTTTGCGGCCTCGAGATCGACCGCAAGGGCCCTGATGGCAGCGGCGTGAGTCTAACCTTGGGCATGCAGTACCCTAGGTTACTAGTAGCGGCCGCGCCGGACTTAGACGGCGACGGACTCGGCACGAGCGACTTGAAATGCTACAATCCCATCGATTGTGTCAACAAGTGCCGAATGCTAGAGAGAACTTCCAGAGACGGGGCGGGTGCTCCGCCGGCCTGCACGATGTGCACACTGCCCTGTCCGGTGAATATTGTGTCGACCGTAGTCAGTCTGATAGATGCAGTCAAAAACGACGTGCTGCAGGCGCTGGACCTGGTTCGTAAGTGCTTCATGGAGGGCGGGTTCAAGGGGTGTATATGCGCCGCCGCTCGTCTCACGGAACCGCAGTGGATGCGCGTTACCACCGACAAAAAGAAGCTGTGCAAGCAAGACCACGTGGGTGTTATCGTTGACTTTGTGTGGAAAGGCATCAAGGACATGCTCCCCATTTTTGGCCGGCGACTGAACACGGCGGACGAAAGTAGCCAACAAGATTTCTTCAACCAGGGGACCTACGACGAGTTCGCGAACCGGGCGGCAGAGAAAGAGCGAACGCGGGCGGCGTGGCGGAGGAAATGCAACGACGACTCCAACGGACCCGAGTTCATGTGCTACTGGGCCAGAAAGGAACGCATATGCAACTCCGACTTTGATCGAGAAGCGTACGAGGCGCTCTTCGACACCGGAGTCGGGTCTGTGGACGAGTGGGAGCAAGAGTTCGCAGACGCGTTCGGCGACTCGCTCTACTACGTTGCTCCGGAAACGACGGAGCTTTTGTCTGCCATGAAAAACGACGGACGCGACTTTAGCTTTGGGAAGGACATGTGTGCGGATCGGTCGCAGGAGTTCGGGTTCACGCTCGCAATGTGGCTGCACGCCTGTGTGTTTAGCCTACTGGATCCCATCTGCGGAGGCACCAACACCGATGAGTTGGAGATAACGCTTCGTTCGGTAGAATGGAAAATCCCCGATGTGAGGTTCGACTACACCGTGAACCCGCCACCGCCACCTCCGCTCAGATTCTTGCTCGTAGACAGAGTTATCGCCGACGACCCCGAGGGGTACGCGTTGATGCGCGCAAATATGGAGTTGTGGTACCCCGAGATCGAAATGGTGGCCACGCGCAGCCGCGGCTCCACCGTCGAGGAGCACGGACCCGAGCGAGAAATCAGCCCCCACCAGATGTCTCGCGTTTATCTGGCTACGAAAGACTTCCCCAAGGAAGGCTTTGCGGCGCGGATGATCGCGGCGCTGCACACCAACCGGTGGCGATATGCGTGCAAGGCGCTGGGCGACTTCATGTCAGACCAAGCGACCGCATCTCCCGGGCGGAATGGATACCACCGCGCGCAGCACACGGATAAACCCGGGTTCGCGCCTCTCGGCAACGCCTACGACCGAAACTGGCTGCTGTACTGGGCCTTGGTATACCACGACTCGCTCGTTTCCGCGACAGGCCAGCATGCCGCGTTCGACCCGCTGGACATACACTGGCAAATGTGCGGCTCTGTGTGCTCCTACAGGGTCCCAGTCCCCGACGAGACGCAGGCCACCTTCGATCTGTACCGCGAGCGGCCTTCTTCGGGCGGCGATGTGAGTTGCCAGGACTTTGCGCCCATCGTGTCATACGGCTCCCTTTGGCAGCTGCAGGGCAGCACCGAGGCCGCGTTCGACTGTGGTCTCAACCGACACGATTTGGCGCTGGCAGTGCACTGTGCCGACTCCGACGAAGCAGCGGACCACTTCGCCAGCGACGTCGAGAAGCGGAAACACGAACACCCTTCCGAGTACCACTCCGGGGTGCTCTGCGACGGCTCGACTCCCAACATGGACGCAGAGGACGTCCTTGGAAATCCCAGGGTACCTGAATCCGGACTCTTCGACTCCTCGACCGACGACTACAAAGAGGAGAACGACCTGAAGGTCGGCCGTTTCTCCAGGGGGGAGTCGTACTATTACCCCGCCTTCAAGAGACGGTCGGGCATGCGATTGTACTACGTCACGAGCAGCCACAACTCAAGCGTCCCGCCTGGCCTTTACCGGTTGCTGGATGGGCCTTTCTTCAGGAAAGAAGGCTGCGACCTGCTCGCAAATGTTCCATGCGGGGTCGTCTACAGCACCACACACACGCCTGGCGCAGTCGCCAGCGTGCAGAGGCAAATGAAGATTCTGAATCGAGGCCGCGCTAGAATATCCGAGCGGGACGGGGAAACGCAGTACGAGACGGGGCGGGCGGCACTGCTGCGAATACGGTTCGTGGAAGGTCTGGACGACGAAAACGACATACGTAATGAAGAATTATACAGCCCGTACAAAGATGTAAACGGGTGCCACGGAAAAATGCTTTCACTCGTCGACAATCCACGCAGTTACGGTCCTAAGCACTTCCTTCACCGATTATATTTCCCCCCCCCCCCCCCCCCTCCTCTGCCCGCCGCGCCTCCGTCGGCGCCCCCCCCGCCACCAACGCCCCCGACCCCTCCTCCACCGCTGGAGCGCGTGGACGGCGCGGTCCTGCGCGAGCATACGCGTGCAGTCCAAGCGCAATTCTGCGACGCCGTGTACTGGCTGTCGTCACAAACCAGGTGCGCGCGCCTCGCCGCCGATTTCCAAACGCGGGTCCTCACGCCGTTGTCGCCCAGCCCGCCGCCGCCAGCGCCCCCGAGCCCTTCGCCGGTGCAGCCGCCCCCTCCCGTGCCAATGATCCCCGGTCTGGCAATCGAGGAAAAACTGGCCCCCGTGGCTTCCTTCCACCTGAGCACGCGTCTTCTGGACGACGAGCTGGTGAATCTATTTTCTATGAAGTTGGATGCGATGATGCTATCGTCCGACAGCATGTCGTCGTTTTTGCAGCCACGATGCTCGACTGCCGCGAGCAACGCCCACATGCCGTGCGCAACTGGCGTGCGGCCGAGCGAGTGCGTTGACGGAACGCGCCACTGCTCGGTTCTGTCCGACTACGATGGGGCCATACGCGAGAACTCGGCCGCGCCCACGCTTCGCATCGAGTTGGAATCGGCTTCCGAGGAGAGGAACGCGTACATATCGGAGGTGAGGTTCTTGCTTCCGGAGCGTGACGACGACGCAGCCCTGCTCTGGTTCTCTGCAGGCGGCGACCGTCTGGGCTACGAACTGGAGTGTCTGGATCACGACTTCGCTCCCACCGCATCGCAGTGCCGCCCGTGGTGGTCACAGGCGGTGGTATCGCACGTTCCCGGACTGCGAGTCCACAGTCACCGATGCACCCTGCCGCTGGAGTCCAGCCTGCACCTTGCGAACCTGTCGCCTTGCAAGCACGTGGTGCTTCGGCTTCCGGGGGACAGCAGGCAGATCAACCTTGTAGGCGTGGATATCGTGGAGCGCGACCTGCCTCAGGGGTCGAGCGCCCTGTTAGAAGAAAGAAGTGATGCAGAAGAGGTGGTCCCGAACCCGTCCGCGGAAAACGACGCGCTACCGGAGGCGTCTGACGATTGCAAATGGTTACCGGATTTCGGCGTCGATCTTTCCGATCGTTTCGAGTCTGTAGCCGCATTGGAAGTCAAGCGAGAGGGGTGTGATTGGACGTGGCAGCAATGCTGTGCGGCATCGCGCCGCACGGCATACGGGTCGCGCAGCAACGGCCTTTTCACGCTCTCTATGTCGGGATGCTGCATCCTTTACACCAACGAAGCCGGACCATTTATTCGTCCCCGATTAGAGACACCCCGGTTACGTCTTACCCACGCCGGGTTAGGAACAAAAAAGGGTCTGTTTGGTTGACTTAAGGGTTAGGGTTAGGACGTGTAAATTCAATATTCGGCCGATGATATCACAGTGATGAAGGGCCAAGTATGAATAGTGGGAACTATGAATGTATAAAGGGTAGGAGCTTACCCACGCCGGGTTGGGACGTGTAATTTCATAGATCCAACAGGCCTTTTCGAAAATAAAAGTCTATATTTTGATTTCCGTTAGATTCTCGGGATTCTGCGGGAGGAGCTGGGGCATGTATGTACTCCACGCGACGGAAGATGCAAGACACCATTGCGCTATGTTGGCCGCGAATTGAGCTCGCCCAGTCCGGCCAGCAATGTCTGTTTCGTGTGCGGAGGAAGTCGTTTCTCGTTCCAGACGCACCTCAAGCCTTTGTGTTCAAGTGTTCGACCCCGACACACGAGTGGTGGCGTGCGCTGCCAGGGGTGGGCAGTCTATCGTGAGGCTACGTGCAGGAACCAAGTCGGCCGCCGAGCTCGCGAGGTTCATTGCAAGTGTGATTCCACTGAGCACGGTGTCGGTGGTACAGTCGCGCGTCGATGGCGAAGACGAGGCCAGGGTGTCACTTCCGAACGAGAGCTCGTTGATCGACGAGTCCAAGCGGGCCGCCGAGGGCTTGGACACCGCGCGAACGCTCTGGCGTACTTCGAATTACCTTGTTTTGGGAGGCCTAATTTTGCTTGCCGTCAAGCAGGTAGCGATAGTTTACCTTGTGCTGCGTCTCGACAAGGCGATATGACACTCGAGCACGGAAACCCGATCTTGGATGGGTAAGGTCGAAGCCCCAGCGACGGCGCTATGCACTGACGGGTCCGTTTTGCGATTGCTAAAATCTGTACCGGCCGGTGATCCGTCGCGTGTTAGCCTACATGACATTCGGAATTTCAGAATCGTGCAAAACAGCGTCCGAGTTTTCGTCTGAGACGCTGGTCCTAATTGTGGCCTTCGGAACAATTTTTTTATTATACGCTCTACTCTCACTAGCTTTGGCATCGTCGTCCTTGTACCTACGTGAAGTAAAAAAGGAGTAGCAAAATAACAACAACTAAGAACCGAGTCTACACGAAAGTGCTATGCAGGTTTCCGTTTTCGCGACAAAACAAAACCCTAGTAGGGAACAGAGCGTCCCGAGCGCGCTGGTGCCAGTGGCGGGTACGCCGAGCCTCGCCGTGGTGGCGAAAAAAATGAACGGGACGGCGGCTTCGGCCGCCGCGCCGATCGAATACGCCAGTGCCACCGGTCGCGGCAGCGAATTGTAGGCCTCTGGTATACGGGTTACTGTAGATGCACATAGAACCGTGACGGCTGCTATCACCGGGAAACGCGAAGTTCCTTCCAGGCAGCTCGCAAAGCAGAGTGCGCAAACCACAGCCACGTCAGCAACCCCTGTCTCGGTCCAACCGACCTGGTCCGTGTCGAACAGGCCGGGGGAACATACAGAGCACAGGGCAGCCAACCCCACAGCGAGCGCGGAAGAGAGGCAGTTTGACAGGCCCCGTGGCTCCGCCGCCGAATCACGCGGTTCCCTCACCCAAATCAGCACAGACAACACGACAAGGAGAGGCGAGGTGGCGTACAGCCACCTTGCGGGCCGGAAGTGGAAGAAGTTGCAGTCGGAAATCACCGCCTCCCTGCACAACACCGCTCCAGACAAGAGCGAGTATGCACCCAGGAGGACCGCGGCGGCGTACGACTTCGGAGCGACAACGAGCGCTGGTTTATCTGAATTGTGCCGCCATTCGAGTGACTGGGGTGGGACTCGGCCGAACTTACTGCAGCGAACCAGTGGTAAACGTGCCTCCGACATGCGTCGCACTGCTTCTCCGGATTTGTGACGCAATGTATATACCAAGTCAGCGAGTTCTCAAACCCACGCAGCGGAGGTCGCTTCCAGTTTGATCTTCCAAGAAACAGCCCATTCTGGAATTGGGATGTTGATATTCCCGAGGCGTTGGACGGGTGTCTGCGAGTCCTTGGCGACTCGATCTTCACTCTGGAAGAAGTAGATGGCTTCCAGGGGCTGGGGTGTGAACTCGCCCTCCTTGCGCTGAACCGTATCCACGACATCGTTCCCTCTGTCCGCCACTACTTCCTGCGGCGTGGCCCGCTGCGTGGCAGGCAGTGCGTGGGGAAACGTTGTGTCTCCTACGTCGTCGGGCGATTCCCCTCGAGACAGGGAATCATGTTTCTTGCCACGCTTCTGTGCCTTGGCTGACTTGTCGTCAGACCTGCGTTTTTTCCCCTTAGGGCAACCCTCAACGCTTTTCTCTGCTGTATCTTTCAGTCCCCCGGGCGAATGCGGCTTGGACGCACAGGGATCTTTTTCCTTTGGCGGATCATCGGTCACCTTTTCTTTGCTTTCAGATACAAGTTCGTCCGGGGTCCTGCTCTTGACCGTGCTGTTCGAACAGCGAGATTTCCGTGGAGGTACAATGGAAGAAGAACTCGGAAGCGTCTTGCAATGTTTCCATCCTGCCATAGACTTAGGCTGCAGCGGCTTGAAATTGTCGTTTTTGGGCTGGAACGACTTGACGAGCGAACTGTTACACATCACCGTGTCGGCCTGCATAAAATTGAGTATGTTCCTCACGAGGGGTCTCGGGATGTGCCTCAGTATCTTGTCGTCGTCCGTTTTGGGGTTATCTTCGGTGACTATCCTCGTGTACCAGTTAAAGCTGTTTTCCTCCTCTCCATCCTCGTCCGTATCCCTCGAACTCAGCACCACGATGCACGCGAGGTCTACCTCACTTGCTTTCGGCCACTTTCCAGCGCTGTTGAGCGTGGAGACCATCTCGCCGATCTTCGCTCCGTCCTTTACCACCATGGGTACCCCGTGGTCTCGGTGAATTGCTGACTTCGGAACGATGTACGGCCGCCGGTTGTACATGACCTGCAGATCCGACAACTCTGTGTCGTTTGGTGGGACAGTCGTCGGTGGGCGGCTATACTTTTCCACTTCGATGGATGCTTCCAGTTCCTGTGTAAAAAGTTCCAGTTCGCAATTGGACACAGAACCGTCACTCTCCGCATCGCTGTCCGCCGGCGAGCTCGATCTCTTTGTCGAAGTCTGCGTTGACATCACAGTGAGAGTACGTCGGGCGCTGGACGGGGGGGTCGACGATGGGTTGGGCCGAGCTTCAGTCCGAGTTGGCTGCCATTTGACTCAGTTTTGACATTTCTTTAGCGCACCACACAGTTTTCAGTAGTCGATACCGGGTCTCCAGCACGTTGTGACCACCCGCTCGCTAGCTGGTGCATGCCCCCGCATGTGTCTCAAGGGAAAGCTACAAGACACCATGGTTCGAACGAAGAAAGCCCCCCCTCGACCAAGCCTGTTCACTTCGAAACACCGTATACAGAAGTCGACGAAGTCTATGTTACCAGAGGGCGTGGTCGGATTGTCCTCTGGCGCTCTGATGGTGGTCGGGTGTCTCATGCAAAATTTCCTCGTGCAGCTGGATCAAACGTCCGCCAGCAACCTGCAAGCTTGCAAAACCAGCACGCTGAAGCCGAAGCACGTGAAGGCGGCGCTGTACCGCATCATGCATCCACGCGAAGCGCAGAGAGCTGGCACAGAGGCGCAGCACACGACAGAAAAGTGGATTGCTTTTTCTAAA
>Ga0209195_1000839_pt1 | contig 21885 bp, 21 predicted proteins | sample COGITO_mtgs_1004_3_FD_184788 | JGI IMG/M metagenome (GOLD analysis project Ga0209195, IMG submission 184788) | Pelagic marine microbial communities from North Sea - COGITO_mtgs_100420 (SPAdes) (version 2) | ecosystem: Environmental > Aquatic > Marine > Epipelagic ...
TTTCCCGACAAGAGCGTCGACGCCATTATGGCGTCGGACGTGCTCGAGCACATTCGTATGCAGGACATCGATGAGGTCATCTACGAACTCGGGCGCGTGGCGCGTAGGTATATAGTCCTCAAGATTGATTCTCGGCATGAGACCGATCGGGCGCCAGTGAGGTCGCTGCATCGCGCAAAGAAATTTGAGCACGTGCAGCATCTGCGCCTCACCGTCATGCCCATTGCACAGTGGAAGACGCGCTTTGAGGATCAGGGGTTCGATGTGAAGGTCGAAGGAGACCTTCTCTTGGCTTGGCCTAATTTAACACCTACGAAGCCGCTTCCGATGCCAGATTTTAAATTGATCGGCACCTCACCCTTCTGTACTCACCACGGCCTTGCCGATTGCTCACAATGCTCAAGCACGCCCAGCCGGGCACACCTGCTGTACGCGCACATCGTAAAGACAGGGGGCTCCACCCTGGAGTGCGCTACGCACAAGACTCTCGTGCCGCAGGGGATATGGAGCAATCTGGTGCGTATCACAACCACCATTCTACACCTTGCCAATGTTCTGACCCTGTATGTATAGGCCCATCCTGAACCCGCCCATACCCCACACTAATCGCGACGCCATTGGTAGCGCAGGGGCATATATGGTCCACCCAGGCTATTACGTCCTGCAAGGCCAAGTGTGGGCCCAACGTCAAAGTCGTCATCAGCGTGCGCGAACCTTACTCGTGGTGGCGCTCTCTTTACACTTACGGCTGGTACTGTGAATATGCGGCCACCTGCACCTTGGGCGCAGAATCTTTTTCAGCGTTTGTGCATAGACTAGCGCCCAAAGCTCACGAGCCGCAGAGCTTTCATATACATGCCGCCTGCGGAAGTCCTTGCCAGTACGACGACCTCATTCACACAGAGACCATGAAACAAGACTGGCTCGACCTCCTCAACAAGTACAACATTCCACCGATGGATCTGCCTCACATGAACCCAAGCTCTTCGCACAACTCAAATAAACCACGCCCACCGCCCACTGTCTTCACGCAAGCCATCGTAGACATCATTCACCGAGTGGATGCGTCTATATTCAGCGAGTTCGGCTACCCAAAGCGCCACGACGTGCCATTCGAGCTGCCGTGAGCAGCAAATTTTGCACCAATGTATATATTATGCGTACTGGGAACAGCGACGTCCATGCTTGCATATGGGACGTAGAGTGTGCATTTAGTATGCATACAGCGGGCTTAGAATATACTACATACATGCACTTCACATCATGGGAGCAGGAACCGGCCAGTCGAAAGTATTTGAAATTGTATTCTTCACACCAACTTGCGTGCAACAACCCATCGACACATCGGCATGCCCACCGGAGCTGAACTTGCGCTCGGGCAGAACGCGAGCAGCCCATGTGACCACAAATGTGGCAGGTTTAGCACCTGCCGATGGTGAATTCTTTCGATGGTTTTAGCACAATTTAGAAAGGTTAATCCGGAACACGCAACCCGACAACTCTGCTACCAACCAATACAGTGTACTGTTAGACAGCAGCGTGACCTAACTCTGGCTTGGAGCCCGCCACTGCAGTGTTGGGGGGCGTTGCTCCGCTTACGCGATGCAACGTTCCACGTCGAGCGACACATCCACCAAGAGAGCAAGCCAGAATTCTGATTCAGAAGGCAGAATAAAGTTGGTATGTCTAGGAAGGGGGTCCACCCCCTTTTGCCTATCTCTTACAACCATATCGTATTCGTACGAACCAGGACCTGCAAGCGTGTATCCCGTTGTATTAGTTTAAAGTCTACCGGCGTCTCGTCGCCAATTCACGGATTCGTAGGAGCACTTGTCTAGTCCACAGTTGATCTAGAATATTTAAAGCTGATTCAGTGAAGCTGATGGACCTCATCGTTCACAAGGAGACCAACATTACATGGTTGTTACATCGAAAAAAATGGCTGACACAAATATCCTTACGAACCTGCCCGTTGTGCGCACAAGCTTCAAAAGGTGATGTGAATCATATTATTAGTTTCCTTCCCAGTGCACAAAGCGTCCGCAGTCAGCTTGGTCGGCTGGCACGGTCCTCGTGTGCTGTTGTCGGTGCCAGCAGTGCCCTGGAGAATTGCACAGCATCGCGAGAGATCTGTGAACACGATATCGTGTTCCACGTCAACGACCATCCAGAATCTCGCCAACACTGCAAACGAGTCGATGTACAGGTGGGCAACGCACATGCGTGCGTAAGAAAAGAGGGAAAACTCGTCACATTGGGCGATCGGCAGAAACCATGTAAGACGCACCCCAAAATATTTCGTTTACGCCACGAGTGGAACATGAAGAAGCTGGCGACCTATGCCACCGATGCGTGGCTAGGCACTGGAATCACTAGCACCCTTGCGCATCGCGAAGTCGGCACGCATGCCGTCACAAAACAAAAGTGCTGCGCGACTGCCGGTGGTGTCGCAGTCGAATTTGCGTTGCTTGCTTGTCACAAAGTGACGATGTTTGGGATGGGAGGGGTGGGCAAGAGATATGTGGACGATGTTCATAAATATATCACCCCGGTGCACAACACTAGGGGAGAGTTGGCCTGGATGCTTCATCTCAATGCGACTGGGGCTGCAGGCGTGAGGTGCTTTTAAGCGGACCGAATTACTTAGGGTTAGGGTTACAGGTAACCCTGTCCGATAAGTTACTCGGTAGCACGTCCCCGACACGCAGTAACCGCCTCTTGGCGCCTACGATAGCGGTTGGCCTAATCACCGACAGACGATGTCTTTGATTGTAAATGGACTGCAGCGTTCGGGTACGAATCTAATGGAGTCTAGCTGCATAAAGTGCTTGGGTGGACATTATGTTTCGGGTCGTCTGGCCGACCGTGGGTCGGCCGGATGCGATCCGGTCGATAGGGATGGCGAGTCACTGAGATATTTGGAAAAGCAACCGACTTTTCAGGGCGGACGAAATCTTCCATGTTGGAAACATTACCGGATTTTCACCAACAGCATAATGTCCCACAATGTCACCATAAACGATTTGTCCGATTACGACTCTCTTCGACAGCAACCGAAACACGACACAAAATTTTTAGTCATAATCAAAAGTCCATTCGCCTGGTTGAGTAGCGATGCGTTCTACCATAATGTACCACTCACAGAAGTGAGAATTCACGAATATGTGTACGAATGGAAGGCATATGTAATAAAATGGGAACGACTCTGGCAAAAACACCCCGATAGAGTTGTGTTGTTGAGCTACGAGCACGTACTGAATAACATTTCTTCGCTGCGTGCTCTGCAGACCATACTTTCAAATACACAAATCATGTGCATCCAAAATCATGTCCGCTTTGCGAAAGACGTCAGTCAGTCCGATGGTCAAAGATACAAGAACAATGCAGACCACTACCTGAAATGCAAATATTTTGAGAATAAGCCGCTTCTCACGCGTGTCGCCATGCACTTGCAGAATAGCATAGATCTTGCGGTTGGGCCATGGAAATACACATGGAACCACACCTGTATGATTCCGGCCTGGGACTAAAACGTGTGAATATCACTACAAAGGATGTAAAGAAGATAGGGAGAATTTCGGCAAAACACTGCTCGGTGTGGCTATACGTAAACAAATCAAGCTATATGTGGAATATATATCGTCCTTGAAAATGTTCGCTGGTCGAAGCAGGAAGCGTGATTAAAAACCAATGCATGCAATCATGCATGAGGAAGAATCATGCAATAACTTGGCATTGCGTGCAAACGCCATGGCCAGTGACTTCTCGTATCCGAGAGATGCTATAGATGCACATCTCGACCGGAATGAAAGACGGCGCCTGCCTCTTCTCAGGGACGCGATTCGCATATCTGTTTGCTCATGCTCTTGATATCTGGCAGGGAGGTTATTCCCAGCATAATTGCACGACGCATGCGGTGTGCGTCCGATATCCCGGATCTCGGTCCAAACTTTGACGTGGAAATGCTCCATTGGCGAATTTCGTCATTAAATTGGATTCCCCTGTACGAAAGCCATTCGAGGTCTTCTTCGCTGTCGTCTGGAATCCCAAGTTCTGACCTGTTTTCTGATTTCACTGCGGTAGTTTTTCGATGAGTCACGGTTGGTGGCTGACTGGCTTTCACCATGCTGAGACACCTTTTCCGAATCGCTTCCATGAGAGCAGCATGTGTAACTCGATACCGTCTCGTTGTTGATTGGACATCCAAACGAAACGGGTTATTGTGTGTTTTCATACACAGTAGGGCGAGAAGCGCTTGATATGAACCGGCCGTTACTCTCATGGGTTTCTTACGAGTGTCGTCGAGCGTGTAAGAGGAAGAAATCTTAACATCGTGGATTTTTTCCACTTCGGGACGTGAGCGAACGTCCGTATATCCCACCACGTTTACTTTGCCGTTAGGGAATACGTGTTCCACTGCATCGCGCAGGCGACTGGCGCTTGACGCCTTGAAATACGAATGTAATCCGCTTTCGCTGCGTTCGGAATTTTCTTCCGTAAATGCGTTTCGTATTTTCCATTCGGAATCCGTTCGGAAGAAATGTGGCCCAGTGAAAGGCATGACCAATAATCGGTAATCGAAAATCTCGAGGGAGTTTTGACCAGTGTGGGGGTCCTGTGCGGGATCGCGGTCGCCACCCTGAGACGTCGTCCCGTCACTCGTTGTTGTCCAGTATGATAGATACAGCCCAGACGAGTCCCTTTACACCGCGAGCTCGCGAGTGAATCTTGATTTCGGAGTTTCTGAGGTAGCTAAAAGCGGTCCAGGTGTTGGAAGTAGGAGAGAAAAACAATCGCACACCCTTGACGGAGTGGTTGTTGGGCGGTGCACAAATCCACGGGAGTATCACCCTGGCGTCGTACGGGAGAGACTTCGCAATAGTCCCTTTGTTTCCGCAAAAAAAAACGCCCAATCCTGCTAGCACCGCTGCGGTTTGCAGTACAGCGTCTTCTTTGTTGTTCCAGCACCAAAGAGCGCCGCACATGGCGGCATTGTGGGCCTCTGTGACAAGCTCGGTGTTTTGGGTTGTGGCGGTTTTGTTGGTCGTCCGGTGGAGAAGATATGTGCCTCGGCAACCGACGACGCGGCGTGGGAGGCTAATGCTCAAGATGGTGTCTCTGAGAAGAGACTGTCCGGCTTCGCTTTCTGCGATGCCAACAAGCGTTAGTATACGCTCCATGTGTGGTGTCTCGGGATTCTCGATAAAGTTAGATTTTTCAAGCGATACAAATTCCGACAGGGTGGCGTCTGCACTCCCTGCAGCATGCGACAGGAGATCTTCCATGAGTTGGGTCGATGCAGCTCTAAAGAAAGCGACAGCGATTTCGGGGCGCATCTTCCCTTCGTCCACGAGGACAGCTTCTTCTAGTGCAAGTTTTAGGCACGCTGTGGTTGCGCAGGCCACGCGATCTTCTGGCGAGCATGACGGGTGCTTCATAGAACGGGCCGATGAGCCCTGCTGCCAAGCCTCGACGTAGCGAGCTTGGTTGAGTCCAGGAAAAGATTCGAAGTTCAGTTGGCTGTACATCTCGACGACCAAGACGAAGATGAGTGTGATAGTTTTATTTACTGCATCGACGTCTTCGCTGACCGTCTGCATGGCCGAGTCCAGGCATTTTTGCAGGTGGACACCGGAAAGGCACATGAATGTGAAATCCTGCTGGATGGGCTCGCACGATCCGTCCAAGCAGCCCTTTCTGTATTTGCACAAAGCCCGAAACGCAGCTGCGTGTCTACTAAGGGGCGGGAGACAGCCGCAACTAACAAACTTTTGAAATGCGCTTTCGGGTAATCTGTGGGCACCGCCAACGGCGGTCTCCGCTGCTCCTCCGAACGTAAAAGCCTGCATTTCGTGCCCCAGCGCACGACCGGGTGATGGACTCTGTGTTCGATGTTCTTTACATCCAACGCGCTATAGCGAGAGAGGGCACAGATTTTGAAGGACTGTGGTTCGAGATTCGCGCTATCACTCACTTGAGCATTCTGTGACCGGTGATTCAACTGGTTTGACATGGGGCTGAAAGGTGGCGCCACCGGCGTGAAAGCGGTGCTCAAAGACGCCGTTCCTGGCGCATTCCGCAAATACGACTGTCTGACCGACTTACGACAGGACGTAAACACGACGCGGGATAAATGTGCGATTGCATTGGACGGTAACGTGTTGATGATGGCAGTGCCAAGTACAATTACGACGTTCGACCAGTATTGCCGTGTTGTTTACGGCTACGTACGAGACGCTGTGTCTGCAGGAAGCCTGGTGGTGGTCGTGTTTGACGAGCCGGATTTTGTGAGCAGGGCAAAACAATGCGAGCAGCAGAAGCGGGATCGTGCGTACTCCAAGAAGAAGGTGTGTTTCAGTGACGATCAAACGGGTAATTACCCTTTGACCGACGCATACGACTTGGTCGAGCTCCGATCTTTAGCCAATGTCCACATTCTGAAAGAGAACAGAGCGACGCGAATGAGGTTCTACGATGAAGTAATGCGCTACGTCTACGAGCGAATTCAGACGCAGATGAAATCGTGGTCGAAGTCCGGCCACGATTCGGGAGATCTATTGATCGACGGCGCTGACCCCAGGGGCGGCTTGCGGCCAGTTGACGTCGCGAGGGTTGCACAGGTATACGGAACTTCTGGAGAGACCGCCTTGGAATTCGGAAGCCGACCTCAAGGAATCGGCGAAGGTGACTTGAAGTTACAGGACGTCACAGACAAGATTCGAAAGGCACACACCACGCCCTCTTCGAGACTGAGTCAATTCACGCTGGTCGTGCAAGTGACCATCGACACCGACTGTATACCCATATCTCTGACATCAGAAGCGAAAGAGCGCGCAGCTGGAGTTTGCAATTTTGAAAGAGCGGGCGGTGTGCACTGCGTACTTGCGATGCGCGAGCGCCGTTCGGGAAACGATCGGTCCAGCTACACATCGGTAGACGTTTCCCTTCTGGAAACCAACTTGCAGCGTTTACTGTGGGGCTCGCCTCGTAGAAGCCCTTCCGACTTGCAGATGGCCGGTGCCATGTGTCTGGTTGTCGCTGCCATGATTTGCAGTGGGTGCGATTTCGTAAACTTGAAAGGAGCGCGGTTTGACCATTTCTTCAATGCTCTGCCTGGGCTAGTTAGGCTGAACCCGGAGATTGGCGAGTCTCTCTACCGCGAAGCTGAAACTTGTGAAGTCCCAACTAAGTTGGCAGTCGAGAGTGTGAGGTCCCTTTGTGTGTGCGCGGCGACATTCATGCACGAGCTTCCAAGGTACAAAAAGCAAGCTGGGTTGGTTAAGAACACCGACGACCTGACCCTGAAACGCGTTTTGTGGACGCTGACTTACTGGAAAGCAGCTGAGCCCGCTGCCACCGAAAACTGGGGTTTTTTCTACGAAAACGAACCCCTTGCCTCCGATAGATACATTGGCGACAGCCGGAAATCAACATTCGAATGCTGCATTTAAACAATGAAAATGCAATGGTATATAACTGATGTCGCGGACGAAAAGGATAGATGCCCGCCGTCATTTTAAAAAACATACACTACACGCTGGGCGGAAGACCTTTTTCAAAAGATGAATATGACGACCCAAATATTCCTGCTCTACTACAACGAGCACACGAAGCAGTGAAGGGTCAGGGAGTAGACAGACCAGTCGGTGTGGTGGACCGACAGAGTCTGACAACAGGTAGCTTCCATGCCATCACGAGTCGGGTAGTTACTGTTGGGTCCCAGGGGATGTCTGGGGACTCTTCGGGTCTGCCACTCGAAAGCATGTGCTGAGTAGAGCTTGGCACGGCCGTCACGCGATTAAGTTTTTAAATTCTCACTTTATTGGCGTCGAAGGCGGTAATGTGAAATGCAAATTCGACGGGACCATATTGCACGATAGTTTCAGTCCCGTGCAGTGGGAGCTCGCGCACAAAAAGAATAGCAAATACACATTCAGATTCTTCATCACCTAAACATACCCATGTACTTGCACATGCCAGCACTGTGCCCGCTTTGCTTATCTGCCACATTTGCAATCACATGAGCTGCTTGCGTCCTGCCTGAGCGCAAGTTCAGCTCCGGTGGGCATGCCGAGGTGTCGATGCGCGGTCGCACGCAAGTTGGTGTGAAGAAGACAATTTCATATACGTTTGACTTGCCTGTGCCTCCGCGCATCCCGCAACACGACTGCAAGCTGGTGTACTGCAGATCCAAAGCAGACTTCGTCAGTAGTTCGTGAGCAGGAGTACAGCAATGATCGCACGCTTCAGTAGAACGGTTGGTGAGCTTTGCAGTGGCCGTACATGCAACTCGGTATCCATTTGCCCCCACGATGAGGGTCGTACCAACATTGGCCCAGACGCCCGAGCCAGGAGCAAAGTGAGCCCACCAGCCTACGTTGGGAGTGAGTCCACCTTTCTGCTTTGTAGCATGTGTGCAGTCATCAAACTCGTGATAAACCTCTATCCACGCGTGGCTTGGCACAGGACCGCGAATGGTGAACCGTTTATAATCACGTTGCCATGAAGATGTCAAATTGTAGCTCGGCTTGAGCGCAATGGGCTCAAGCTTAAGACGGCGTTGCCTTGTGGTGGTAAGAAATGGGACTGCAGTCAGCTGATGCTCATATCGCTTCATAACCTTATTCATTGTGCTCGTCACATCAGCGTCGTCGAGCAAGTAGAGCTGCCATGCGACAGTGCCGTTTTTGGTTCTGATCCTTGAGTAATCTACAAGCGACCCCCTGGTTGCTGCAGCCAGTCCGCCCGGGCGATAATGCCTTTGAAACAGAGACCGCTGACCCATGGGCAGCAGATTGTGCCACCAGTGGGTGAAGCAGCGCATGTCGATGGGGAAGGATTCTTTCGAGTCAAGGGGGCCGTACACTGCATGCAGGTAGTCACGCCATTCGGACGTCATTAGATGTGCCCGGTTCCTGATCACAGGCAGCGCCTGGAAGAACCAGAGGTCGCGAACTGCACCGAGATGGATTGCGCAGAGAGGGTCCGGACTGTGCATGTCGTGGTATTGTAGGTATTTGTTTCCCGCCCGCGTTGAGTCGGACATTGGTGTTGGTGTCGTTCCTCCACCGAAAGAACCGTCCATCAGTTTGTCACCCATCGTCTTTGTCTATGTAGTTGACAACCTATTCGTCTGATTGTAAATTTAGCGATTCGTCTGATTGTAATCAGACTGAAATTTGGACTATCAAATTAAATTATCGCTGAATCATAAACAGCAACTAGTTTAACTTTTAAATATACTTAAGCACGCTTGGCGCACGCTTTTTCCACCACTCTGGTAGCTGGTAAACTCGCGCGCGAGGTCCTGATTGAAGTTCGTCCGCGTACACCAATACTGCGCGCGTGACATTTTTGAACCCGTGCGCGCGGACGATTGACATGAATTTCGGGTCCGCTGCAAACATGCTCAGCGTGCAGGATAGCTGGGCGAAGTGTCTGTTTAAAATGCAATCTGGTGCGCTTCTTAGAGTTCGTCTCATGCGACACATGCCTCCGGTCAACCCCAACGCCGGGGCGAGCACGTCGCCTGAAAATCCACACTTCAGCTCGACGACTGCTAGTTCCTCACTGTTTTTGCTGTAGCAAAGCACGTCTAACGCGGTGGCGACGTTCGAGTCTGCGTTGGCCACCGGTAGTTGAGAGATGAACGGCACTAGACCTTCGAGATCCAGTGCAGATAATATAGCCTGTGTGAGTTTGAACTGGCCTTTCTCCGGAACGCGTGCACCCGCTTGGACAAGCCGCGTGATTTGGGCGTCCACTGCTGTACCTCGACGCAATCCTGCGTCCGCGCCTTTCCAGGCGCGCGCACGAGCAGCTCCTTTACCAAACACCCGACTCGTGAACTCGCCCTCACTCCAGATAGCCTGCGACAGAGCTGTCGTCAGTCCTCTGTAAATACGCCGCCTGTCTCCTGTGCGATTGGCAAAACAAGCGCGTAGGCGGTGTCTCTTCAGTTTACACGGCGCAGTTGATTCCAGAGCGAGTTTCAATCGGTCGAATCGAGCGTCCAGATGTGTTCGTCCTGGCATGGGTTGGGTTGCGTTCACGATACGCAAGAGAGACGGTATGGCACGATTGCGTGGACGAAGAATAGCGCGAATGACATTCGATTGTCTAGCCAAGGGTCTTATAGCTTAGTTGAGCATAACACTTTATATTCACCATCAGATACCCGATTTCCTCCAAGGAAAACTAGAATTAGTGGTGGGACCCCCCGCCCCCGTGGAGGAGCTGCTAATTTTGTTAATTCTTCGAAGAATTGTGCTAAAAATAAGGATTGGGGTGGGGTGCTTTTAGATTATGAAAAGGGCCCGAAACGTGATTTGAATACCTTTATTCGATGAGAAACAACAAGGAATCCGGTTAGGGGGTTTGGCAAAAACTCGCTCTTATAACGCACAATCGTAACCAAATCGGATTTATCTTTCAGACCTCTTGGGATCAGATACTTCAATCCATATCTACTCTGAATGACGCCCCTAGGGCTATTGCCGTAATCAAATCGAGCACATCACCCGACTCGAATGCCTTTTTGACCGTTTCAAATTCTAATTGGTTATAGAAGGATTCTGCCATCTCCGACAGGTCTGTAAACGCTTCCGACATCTCTTCCCGTCTTGCATCGCCTGTTTCCGTCAACCAAATCGCATCCACCTGGTCTATCTGGTCTTCCAGCCAGTCATCCACGTGCTCGCCGATCACGACGCAAGCGTACACCATGTACGCGTAGTCTGCGAACGAGTTCACGCGAGTGTTGCTGGGTTCCCCTTCGCTGTCAGTCTGTGGCGAACTGGCTTTGGCCCAGCAGGCAAAGCCTTCATCGTCCAGAACGACTATTCCCGAATCTTCATGCCCAAACGCCTTAAAATCCTGGTTCACCACGTCTGTCAGCATGTTGTGATAGCAACGGGGCCAGTTTATGTTCAGAGGATCCTCGGTCTTTCCCACCAAAAGCACGCACCAAGGAAGAGCCGTTTCGTCATCCATCGAGCTTTCGATTGACCATTTTTTCTGTTCGTTGTTTTCGTTGTCACCTGGAAGGTCGGCCATGGCTGCTCGAGGTGGGTATGGGTTATTTCTAGGCCCGCGGGGCAGACTTTCCGGCCAAGTTGCTCTTTTTTTTCCGCGTGGGGGGGGGGTCCGGCGCCGGAGCGGGCGAGATCACGCGGGACCCTCAGCGCCTTTCCTTTTCACCCGAAACTTCCAAATTCAACCAAAGCAATCGATATTTAACAATTGAACGAGACCCAACTAACCGATGTTTAAATTCCTAAATGACGGATTCCGCCGTCTGCGTTCTACTCTAATTCTATGAACTCACGAACAGTCGGACCGAAGTGTTCTTTGATCTCCAAGTGGATGGCTCGTGCCTGCTGGCCGCATTCCATAACATCACAGGGGGGGTCAACGGTCAAAAACCTTTTAGAGTGTTGGATCAAAACCTCTGCGCCTTCAAATTGGTCCCTGACGTCAAGTCTGACGGGTTTATTCTTGTCATCCTTCACCCTCTGTAACAAGCGTGTGTTGAGATGCGGGTGCCCCCAATCCGCCTTCATCCTGGACACCAAGCATGTTCCAGAACGAGTGATGGCGTACACCGCGCCTGTGAGTGTTTTCTTCAACATCTTGTACGGCTCGGTTCCCCAGTACTGGTCTTCCACGTCGGCGTTTTTCCAGAGCAGGGGAATGTACACCGCCGCCCACGCAGTTGCGCACCGCCCGATATTGGTATTTACTTCGTCGGCGTCGACCGGGCCGAAGGTTGCCACGACTTCGCCATCTCCCTCGAGCGTGACGTAGAGGAACAGCTCACCTCTTGCAGCGACTTCTTGCCCGGCGGGCAGCGTGCCCGAGAAGTAGCGTCTGAGGCCGGCGAGGCTCGAACCGGCGAGGCCGTTGGGCAGCAGGTGGTCGATCTTGGAGCGCGCGGACTCGTCGCAGACCAGCGGCACCCAGAACTCGCCAGAGCGGCGCGCAGCGGCCCTTACCAAGTCCGGGGCCGCGGTCTCGCGCCGCAGCTTGGCGCAGGCGGCCCCCGCGAACTGCAGCGACTGCGGGCACAGGTACTCGAGCACGTGGCGCAGCACCTCGGGCGGGAGATCCAGCAACCAGCAGGGCGCGGGCGCGGTGTCGCGGGCGGCTTGCTTGGCGGCGCGTGCGATCATACTGCAGGAGGTAGGTATGAGTTATTTCTAGGCCCGCGGGGCAGACTTTCCGTCCAAGTTGCCCTTTTTTTCCGCGTGAGAGAGGGTCCGGCGCCGGAGCGGTATTATAATATAATTAGTTACAAGGGAGTACTTGATATTGAAATTGCAACTACTAATAATTAAGAAATCGGGTTAGGGTTAGTTGTACAATAATGTGTTTTAAATAAAATCTGGAATTGTCGTTACTATAGAATTACCACTAAGTAATGCCTCTCCTAAAGCGAGTCTGTAAGGCTTTCTCTCTGGCAGAGGCGAACTTCCTATTCATGCCAATTCACATCCAGGGAGACCTGGACCTCTATGTAGACCACACTTCGTCGTTTGACAGTGACATTGACCCCGTCACAAACACGCGAGGGTTGGTTCTGGCCTTGGCTATTCCCCTCGGCTCCGGACCCTCGGATCCACCGGTCTTGGTACAAAAGACGAAATTGAGGTTCCCGTCCGACTGGTACGCCTCGCACAACCCGGGCAACTCTGTCTCGGGCACGTCGAGCACGATCAAAAAAGAATGGGACTCCTGTATGCGAGAGGATATTTCTTTGATCTGGTCGCCGCTCACAAAACGAACCGCTTCAAAGGTGTCGAACTGGTCGGCCAGCATCAAGGCCTCTTCCAGGATCAGGAACTCGTTGGAGCCGTGCATCACCCAAATCATGCGCGCCGGAAGAGGGGCGACCTCCTCCGTGGCTCTGGTGACGTCCTCGTCCGGTACGAAAACGGACCGGCGTCCGCGTGTGAAGAAGTAGATGGGGTTGTCTCCATTGATGTCGAGCGGCGAGGTGGTTGTCGGGAACTGGCTCCAAGGAACGGTGGGTCTCGTGTTGCGCAACATGGTCATCTGCTTGCGTGGGCGTCTACGGCTCGGGGTGGGTGTACTTTGTGGTTGCTAGGGCCACGGGGCAGGCTGAGAGCCAAGTTGCTCTTTTTTTTCCGCGTGTAAGGGGGTCCGGCGCCGGATGAAGTGGACGGTCTACAGAGGGTTCTCGCTATGAACGAATATACCTGGGAAGCAACGTCATTTGTACTTGGCGTGTTGCAATGCTGACTACGGTCGCAGCTGTTGTACTTTGTGTCGCGTTAATGGTGACGAATCATCCTAACCCTCCCCCCCCTCCGTGCCCGTCTCCACCGCCGCCGCATCCTCGGGCGTCTCCACCGCCACGCCCGCCCCGCCAGCCACCGCCCGATCCTAAACCTCCCCCACCCCCGTTGCCCAAGCCACCTCCTGCGCAGCCCCCGAAACCGTGTCCACCCCCGCCTCCGCCTCCGCCTCCACCGCCGCCGACGCCTCAGCCTCCGCCGCCGCCTACGCCTCCATCGCCGCCCCCACAGCCTCCCGTGTCGCCAATTCCGGATCCCTCGCCGCCTCTTCCACCACAGGCCCCGAAGCCGCCAAATGCGCCGCCTTCGCCGTCTCCAAAACCCCATCCGCCGCCGCCACCGTCGCCCGCCCCCCCTCCGCCGCCGTACCCATTCCCTCCGCCATGCCCGCAGCAACCAAGTCCATCATCGCCTCCTCCTCCGTGCCCGGAGCCACCGCCTTCACCTCCGATATCGCCGCCACAACCACCTTGTCCACCATTATATCCTCCCTTGCCTCCACACCTTCCCAGCCCAGAGCCCCCACCTTCGCCACCGCTGCCGCCGCCGCTGTCGCCTCCTGGGAAACCGAACCCGGCGGTGCCACCGTTGCCGCCTATGGTACCGCCAAGTCCACCGCCGCCGCGGCCTCGGCCCCGGCCGCCACCTCCAAATCCAAGCCCGCCGCCCTGTCCCGTGAATCCCGATCCACTCCCGCCAGGACCTCCGCCGCCTCCCTCGGCGCCTCCCGCACAACCGGCTCCTCCACTCGCTCCGCCTCGCGCGCCTGAGCCGCCGCAATCTCCTGAGTCCGTTCGGCTGATGGAACTGCCTGTCTGCCATTCGACTTGTTTTGCGTTTGCGATGGCCGACTTACTGCCCACACCCGAGGAAAAGAGCACGGGGCAGAGCACCGCGTGTGGCTCGTTTTTCATCGCAGGATGCCCGTTTGACAGGGAGGTCGCCGAGGCGGAAACAAAAAAAATATTCACGCCCCCGGCTTCGCCACCTGCGCCGCGACTTCCCGAAAGTGCGTACTCCGAATTGGATATAATAGCGATATATGCATCAGGGGGCTTCGACTGGTTTGCAATGGGTGTGGAAACGACGGCTTCGGCGTTGGAGCAATGCACGACTGAGTCTACGACTTCGGTCTGCCAGGCGAGGAGCGATCTGCATTCGCAGTTTACGTTGGATTTTGGAAGACCGGTCGAAGTGTCGAAGCTGGAAGTCTTTTTTGCTGACGAATTCTCTCCGCCAACATTGCCGCCTTTGACACCGCCACCCTCGCCGCCCCCGCTGCCATCGCATCCTCCGTTGGACGCTCCTCCGGAGCCGTCGAACCCGCCGCCTTCTGTCCCGTGCACTCCGGCGGGACAGCTGGTGACTTGCGTCATCAACATGGTAAGGCAAACCAATAACAATCAATGTCAGGACGGAGGTCGGGAACGCGACGGGACATATGCTGCCCATGGCTGTTCCCTCGGAACAGACTTCCCCGATTGTCCCTGTCGAACGATTACGGGTTCCGAGAGGTTATTGAGCGAGCGGCCGAACACCCCCTCGGGTCGACACAACCCCGGCCGGGTTGACGTTTACTCCAGCGACGACGAAGCGTTCTTGGGATATCGCGATGGGACGTTCGACCTGGACCGACACGAGTCGTCGTCGGGTGATTCTGCGATATTGTATCTCGAGCACAGGCCCGCACGGAGGTACCTCAGCATCCGCATGCAGGGCGAAGGCAGGCTGCGCATTCGCGCGATCAAGGCACATTCGACCCAGCCGTCGACGATTCGCTCTCGTAGGCGCATGAACAGCGAAGAGGCCCCGGAGGGTCCGGAGACCGCCGGCGAACCGCGTTGGGAGGAGGGTCCCGCGAACGCGGGAACTGGGAGTTCTGAGTCGCGGATCGTGCAGAAGATGCTTCAGGTAACCAAAGAGTGCTGCGCTCCTGGCGCTCCTGGCGCTCCTGGCGCTGCCGCGCGTGCCGCACGAGCCCAGGCCGCGGTTTTGTGGGCTGGCTTGAGCGACGCGGAGAGCGCCCGCGCGTGCACCGACTGCGCGACGCGCCGACCAGGCAGTTGCCACCTCTTTTTTTGGAACGCCGGCGCGAAGTCGAGCGGGGAGGACGAGACTCGCGCGCGAGAGGGACGTCGGTTGAAGGAACGGCGGAAGATGGTGGAAGATTCGTTTTTGAACCACCTGGACGCGGTTTGCTGCGCCAAAAACCCAAACCGTCCGACCGAGCCAGAAACCTGCGACCGCCGACACTGCGAGACGCTCGTGCGTCGTAACGGATTGAAGCGCGCTGCTCACTCACTTCGAAAACTGCACGAGCGTGGACACCCCGCGCTGCAGTCCGGAATGAAGCCAGTCCACCAGATGGCGTTGGACGTCATCGCACCCCACCTGCACCCCCACGAACCGTGCCGCGTGCAGTCGAACCAAGCATCCGTGCAGCAAGACTGCATGTTTAGGTCGTTCGCGTTCCACCTGTCGCAGAAACACGGCGTCGAGTACTCGAAGATAGAGCGTGCGCTGGACTCTGTTGGGGTCGACGTTGCGTCTGCGATAAAAAACGGGTACGACTTCTGGGGCAGCGCAAGCGCCTCTCACGGCGATGCGCGTCAGGCGCCGCCCAAGGAAAAAAAAGGACCTCGGACCTCCAGCGCGGGAGCGGAGCGCCAGCGAGTACGGCGACGCGCAGCCGACGAAGCGGAAGCACCACAACCGGAGCTGGCTCGATTGCTGCAGCGGTCAGAAGTTCGAAACAGCGGGTTGCGAGACGCGAGCGTTGCTGCCGGAAGGGCGAGGAACTGGTCGCGTGGGGCCGCCGGGTACATGCGGCGTCTGCACACGATCTCCAGGTCAAAACAAGGACTTGTCACAGGTAATGTAGACAGCGAAACGGAGATGCCGATGCGCGTTCAAGGGTTGTCCGATCTGAGCTCGGTGGCTGCGCTGGTATCCGGCGATCCGGGTTCCCTTTCGGGGCGGCTCCTGGGCGCGGCGCGGCGTCTCGGCGAAGTTGCCCATGGCGCGGGCGCCGCGGCTCGAAAACTTCGGCGAGGCTCCGATCCCAACTCGGCGCCTGGTGGTAGTGCCCGCAGACGGACCGAGGCCGGCGCGGCACCGCTGGAGAGAGCTGAATTGAGGCGCACGCTGGACCAGATGTTTTCACGGTTTTCGAAGTCCGACTCGGCGTCGGGCCGACAGTTGCAGACCGCGCGTTGGCCGTCTGAGCCAGATTGGCACGAGAAGTCCGGCGCCTGGGTGGCGGCCTTGGTGGACTGGCGGCGCGTGCTCCCCGAGCTCCGCCGTTTTGCCGAGGTTGACGCGGCCAGGATGAAATGGTGGACCGAAGAAACCGAATCAGGCCGGTCGTCGTATCCCCTGTCTGGACTATCGGCGCTGGACGTGCACGTGCCGCCTTCGACCGCAGGGCGACTATTGCGTAGACTCGCGCACTACATAACCGACAAGCCAGTCCCCTGGGAGTTCGAACCGCGGCGGCGGAGCAAGCTCGACGAGGCCACCACGAACCCCTCACGCATCTACGGAAATCGGGCCGGCACAGCCGGCGCTGTTGTGACGGGAATCGGGCCGTTTGACCGCGGCTTGGAGCGCTCTTACTCGTCTCGACGAGGCAGTTCCCGGAAATTAGTGGAAACGGTGTTCTCTAGCACGTTGAGCGTGCCATACACCGCGGGCGACGCGAACACGGTCTGGGGAGGGTACGATAGCAAGTCCGACGAGGCCGGCTATCTGGAGGCCGTCGTGCGGTACGTTATATACGACGTTTTCTTGTGTTACTTGTATCCTAACGACGCTATGACCTCAGACACGCAGCTGGGTCAAGAAACCAAATCGGGCTTGGGCGACGGTTCGGACGTTCAGACGCACCATAGCGCACGAGCCTGTTTCCCCACGAGTGAGTTCGCTCTGCCTCGAGTGTTGTGCCCATGCATGCATGCGTTTCGCTCTGACTGCTGGGCCTGATTGCTTTGCGCAGTTCCGTTTGTCCCGAGGAAAATGCTAAGCTTCCGCGACGTCACGAACACGCGGGGCGTAAATTTTTCAAAACTCTCCTACCGCGACACTTGCGTGACAAACACGACAGTCTGGGGCCTCGACTTGCTGGTGCAGATAGGATCTAACCAATCGTCGCCTTGGTCGGTGATGGGCTTGGTGTTGCGGTGGACCGAGGCAATTGACTCGGTGAAAAACTTCGCGGGCAGCGCCACCTCAGACGACGGAATGCACGCCGCGGGCCTGTTGATATGCGGCACGATGCAGCTGGGGTGCGAACCGCCCGCATGCTGCGGCTGCCTCGCCCAGCACTGCGCCTCAGCCATTCCCTCCCACCCACCAAACTTTACGTAAAATAAAGTTTACGTAACTTTACGCAAATATGTGGCTTTTGCTGATACCCGTGCCCCCTTTGCCGAAACGCAGGGGTATTTTATACGTGGCGATGCTCGTTCCTGTGATCGCGTTGTTGCTTGTAATTGTGATGCCTTGTGTGCATCTGGCGTCGATCGCGTTGGACACGGCCCGTCTGTTTTCTCGCTCTCCACGCAAAGGCGCGTATCGAAGCATTACGCAAGCCGACCAGTAGCTGGACGCGGTGCCGCTGGGGTGGCTGCAACACGACGAGTGAAAGTGACTTGGCGAGTCAAAGCGACTTGGCGAATTGGTCGTCGCCACACGCGTCTGTTGTGATATCTTCGATGTCGAAACGCCGGGGGAAGATTCGTCGTCTCAAACTGAGGACGCCGCGAATGCCTCTCTGTAATTGAAATGCGCCCGGTGGGATCTCGTGCATATCAGACGGAATTATGACTACGCGGGAGTCTGCATCCCGGCTTTCTTGGCTACTGTCGTCTACCTGGCTCGCCAGCGACGCGACCTTGGCGAACGTCCTTGCCCAAAATATGATCGGGCCAGAAACCGCTGTCGAAAAAACGAAAAGGATCAGGATGCCGAGTCTCCATGGCGTGGAGATTGCCGAGCTGAATTCCAAGTAGGCCACCGATATGGCGGCGAGGATGACCTTGATCAGCAGCGGCGAAGCGACATCGCTTCGCGCGCGCAGGCACACGTCGCGCATCTTTGGACTTTGCCCCGCCACCCCGCTCGCGCAGACCTCCAACAGCTCGATGTCCTGCTGGCGCGTCTCGGATGTGACAGCCCAAGCTTCGAAGAGCAACGAACAGATGCGCAATGTGGATACCGACAGACCGATCACCGCGACCCACCGGACGATCGCTCGAATGCCAGCCGACGAACGAACTCGAACCATATCTCGCGCAACCTTGGTCTGGGTGCCGGCGTCAACTAGCGTGCACTTCTTGTGCTGAAAGCTCGCATCCGCGTGATATACGGGAATCTGCGCGTTGGATGGTGAGCAGAAAAACCCTGCATGTCCAGACAGATCGAGCACAACCCGCGGACGAGCAAACATGCACTACCCGGTCCCCGCGGCAGCAGTCGCGTTGTTGTGCCTACTCAGCCTGTGTCCAGCCGCGGACTACGGTTTGCAATCGGAGGTCAGAAGACCAGCCACGTTCCGCCTTTCGCAGCTTTTCACCACAGCGTTGCTTTGTCAACCGACCGGCCTCAGCTTCAAGGTTCTCTTTGCGGTATTGCTCAGCATCGCGGTGTTTTCGTCAAATCCAAACACAGCGGCGACAGTGGCTCTGGCGGACGTGGTCATGGTGGCGGCATTGGGGGTGGCCGGCCTGGTTTGGCATGCCTCCCGTCACGACCGCGGGCGGTCCTTCGCCCAGGCGGTACTGTTCGTCGCCAGTCTGCTCACACTGGAGGCCGCACTGTCTCACGCTCGCAGGTCGTCGGAGTTCGAGTGTCTCGAGGACCGGTCGGGTGTTGGTCTGGGACCGGGGTTGGCGGTGTCGAGCGCCGCGCAAGGCACGCTGCTGGCCATCGGTGGCGGAGCGGCTGTGTGGTCATCCGGAAGTCGGCTGTTCGGACTGGCGGTCCCCAGGGGTTTGATACTTACGTCCGTGGTCGTGCAGGGTATCGCCGCGGCTGCGTCTTCGCTCTGCCAGGGTGACTTGGCCGGCGGAATGCCGTCTATCTTTGGGTTCGGCGCATGTGAATGGGGCGCTGGATGTTTGGAGTCGATGAGGGCCCGGAGGTTTGCGGTGCTGAATTCACCAATTGCTGCCCTGTGGTTTTGCTGCCTCGCGACCTTTGTCTCTTCGCCCGGGTCGGGCAGTGAGCTGGGCGTTTCCGAACCGAGCGTGTTTCTGTTCTTGGGAGTGCCGTTTGTTTTGCTGGCCAGTCTCTGCACGTGGTCTGGTTCGTATGCCTTTACAGTCGAGTTGGCGGCGTTGGTGGCCGTTGTGTCGCTTTATCTTGTGGCATGTGCGTCGTCAGCCACCCTCGGTGCGTGGGCCTATTTGGCTTGTTTGTTTCTGCAACAGTCGGTGTCGATTTACGACTCGGGCGTTGTTTTTTTCTCATACATCACCAATTGGTCCCGGGTCGCAGAGATCCTGCTGTTGGCATACAGAGTGGCGGCAACAAATTGCAAGACTGCACGCAGTCTGCGTCATACAGTGTATGTGGACGTCGCGGGACTGTCGATATCCAGTTTGCTGTTTGTCGTTTCGCACGGGCTCACACAGGCATACACTGGCAGGTTGGTGTACACCTCTCCCTCAGATTTTACTGCCTCTGTGGTGGATTTTGCCCGTGCCCAGTTGGGTTGGGTCCTTTGTCACTTTGTATCTGTGTTCGTGTGGGCGTGTCTGTGGCACGACAGCCAAAGTCGACTTCACTCCACTCCTTCATTGGTCAAGGCCATGTCGTGTTGGGTCGGCGTGGTTGTGCTGGTGGCGAGTTGTTGGACCGCCAGCACACTGTTGATATCAAGCGCCGTTCCGTACGACTCTGTGGATGTCCCACTCGCGTCCGTCCTTGAAGTGTGTTCAGTCGCAGCTTGGGCCGCATCAGGGCTAATCTTACTGCAAGGTCGGTTCTAGTTGGTGCAGCAGGACTTTATTTCAACGCACAACTCGCCTGTGTAAAATATCAGCTTGGTGTGCATCTAGTAATTATACTGGAAGATATGCGGGCTGGTTCTCTCGAAGGCAGCGTGCGGAGAATGTCCATCGGTGTACTTCATAGGCGTTCGTCGCGTTTTACTCAAAATGCGTATATCTCCAAGGTGGGTCGGTTGCCCCAAACTTGTCCGACCGAAGCACCAAAACGCAATATGGATATCAACCAGGTTGAAACCCAACCCAAAAAACAGCCCCGATCAGATGCGCATGGTCATGATGAAAAAAATACACACAATCATGGGGACACGAGCCATGTGTCTACACCGGACACATCCTACCTGAAAATCGTCAAAGATGAGATTGAAGAAGACAGACTTTACATTATAAATCAATTTTCTAACCGCCAGCAGCAGAGCCAGCAGTTCCCCGCGGGCACAGAATGCACCGAATAAGAATTGGCGCTGCATCGGGCCCAATTATCGACGAGTGCGTCGTACGCACTAAATATGAACGATTCTAATCAATGACAGCAGTTCTGCCTTCGATGAAATCGAGTGCCCTTTTGGATATTCACCGACTTTGGAAACACACGTACGACACGGATAAGCGGAATAGACAAATTTATAAAGAAGCATTCCAATTTAAAATCTTAATCGGCTCTTCCTGTGGATTGGTGCTCAAGGATATATATGAAGCAAAGAAAAAAAAGCAAGGCACGACCAAAAAAAATATAAATAATGAAATAGAAGAAATGAAGAAAACACATCAAAAAATTACTAGTCTCAACGAAGAAGGCATGAATGCGTATGGCGGTGATTATTTTGAAACTATCGCTTCTGAACTGAATGGCAAAACGTTTCGCACAAGACTCGGTGATGTGTATACATCACATTTGAAACAACGGGAACAGGAAATACAAAATCAGATTAGGGAGCTGGAATTTTTCGTAGGCGCTCTTAACGGCGTTAGGGACGAAATTCTAAAAATACACACAATTGAAAAACAATCGTCGATCGAAATGTTGAAACCCGATTCATTCAACTTCGCCGAACCACTGGAAGTTCAAATGGCGTCCGTAACATGGAAGCACCCCGCGGCAGTCCAAAAGTTCGCTCGTGGTTATGTAAATGAAAATACCTACAAAGATGCCGCTCGCGGGTTAGATATAGTCGATAGTGGTTGACTTTACAGCTTTCGTTGATGTAACTGCACCTGTTCAATGATAATACAATAGCCCCTTCCGGTATTTTATTGTTCGAAATCGCGATCAAATGGTGTATCTTGCAAGATACTAGAATCGTAGAGTAATACCGTCCTCGTCGTCCGAACTTGAGTCCGAATCTGAGATGAGATCTATAACGACTGCAGGCGGTGCAATAACGACTGCAGGCGGTGCAATAACGACTGCAGGCGGTGCACCGTCCTCGTTGTCCGAACTTGGGTCCTCCGAATCTAAGCTGAGATCTATAACGACTGCAGGCGGTGCCGGAGGCTGCGAAGGCGGCGGTGCCGGAGGCGGCTCCTCCCCCTCCCCCTCCTCCTCCTCCCCCTCCCCCTCC